>Ga0066789_10000673_pt1 | contig 14138 bp, 7 predicted proteins | sample OrgsoiDNA2013049_FD_70960 | JGI IMG/M metagenome (GOLD analysis project Ga0066789, IMG submission 70960) | Permafrost soil microbial communities from the Arctic, to analyse light accelerated degradation of dissolved organic matter (DOM) -... | ecosystem: Environmental > Terrestrial > Soil >...
CGAGCGCAACGGCGTCGCTCGCGGTCGCCTGGATCGTGACGATGCCCGCGACGTGCGCATTGTTCGCGGGCGCCGTGACGGCGGCGACGGGCGGCACCTTGTCGACGGTGACGTGGACGGGTGCCGAGACGCCGATGTTGAAGTTCCCGTCCGTCGCGCGCGCGACCAAGGTGTGTGGCCCGTCGGGCAGGGACTCCGTGTGGTAGCTGACGACATAGGGTGGCGGTACGAGCCCCTGGAAGACGATGCTGGTCCCATCATCGAGCTCGAGGTTCTCGATCCCGCTGGCGTCCGTCGCGTCGATTGTGACGTTGTTGTCGGCGCCCAGGATCGCCCCCTCGAGGGGGGAGGTGATGGCCACCGTGGGTGGCGTCGAGTCGGCGACGACGTTGACGGTCAGCAATGCCGACTGGCCCATGTTCCCCGCGGTGTCGTAGGCCCGCGCGCGGAAGTGGAGCACGCCAGAGTAGACGCTGACATAGAAAGGCAGCGTATAGGGAGGGGCCGTGACGCTGCCGAGAAGGGAGTAGTCATTGAGCCAGTACTCGACGCGTGCCACACCGACGCTGTCCGTGACGGTGGCCGTGAGCGAGACCGTTCCGGAGACGTTCGAGCCGTCGGCGGGCGCGGTCCAAGTCACCGTCGGCGGGGTGTTGTCGACGGTAACGGCCAGCGTGGCCTGCGCCGAGTTGCCGGCGGCGTCGTAGGCGACGGCCTTGAGCGTGTGTGCGCCGTCGCCGCCCGCGCTCGTGGCCCAGGAGACCGTGTAGGGCGGCGCCGTCGGCGTGCCGAGCAACGTCGTCCCGTCGTAGATCTCGACCCGCGCCACGATCGCGTCGTCGCTGGCGTTCACGGTCACCGCGACGGTTCCTTTCACCAGCCCGCCCGCGTCGGGCGCGGCAAAAGAGACGGTGGGCGGGGTCGTGTCGGCGTTTTGCAGGGTCACGGAGACCGGTGCTGAGTACCCGACGTTCTCAGCGGAGTCCTGCGCGCGCGTTTGCAACTGGTGCGGGCCCGTCGGGGCGAGCGAGCTGTTCAGGGTGAAGGTGTAGGGCGGCGCCGTCGCCGTGCCCACCTTCGCGCCGTCGACCAGCAGGTCGACCCCCGTGACGCCCACGTCGTCAGACGCCACTGCCGACACGACCACCACGCCCGTCAGCGTCGCGCCGTTGCTTGGCGACGTGATCGATGTGGAGGGCGGGGTCACGTCGGCCCCGGCTGCGGCGTAGCTCGCGCCACGCGGCACTTGGAACGTGTAGCGGAGCGAGTTGCCCGCCAGATCCGTCGCGAAGATGCGGAACGACGTGAGCGGCGCCGTCGGATCGACGTCGAGCGTGTCGGTCAGGTAGTCGCCGTTGCCGAGCGCGGTGATGTTGACCGCCTTCCAGAGCACGCCGTCGGTGCTCTGTTGCATGGTGACCTGCGCCAGGCCATCGGCCAGCGGCGTGTAGGTCGGCGGGGGACCGCTCGGATTGAGGTCCCCATCGCCCGGCATCGGATCGATGTTGAAGCGAATCCGATCGACGACCGCCGGATCGAGGACCTGCTGCCAGAGCTCGCGCCCGAGGAGGTGGAGGCCGTGGATCGCCGGCGGATTCTCGTCGATGCTCATCGCAGACGAGACCTCGAAGGTCGACACGGTCTCGGCGGTCGCGGTGACGCCAGCGATGGTGGGCGAGCGGGTCATCACGAACTGGTACTGCCCGGCGACCAGCGACGGGTAGATCGGTTGGTTGCCCGACATCGTGGCGCTCTGCACGAGCGCACCGTCGCGGTACAGGCTGTACGCGACGGGGAAGGTCGTGAAGTCGTAGTCCATGAGACAGCCGCCCCAGATGAAGGGGTTCTCGAAGGCGCCCTTCCCGCGAATGGATCCGGAATCACTCCTGTGGTTGCCCCAGACCCATTGGTCTTGGAGGGGCGCCGGCCCGACGGGCAGAACGCTGCCCGGAGGCTCATCACACCGGAAGCGCGCGTACACCTGGTCGAGGCGCGCGGTGCCGCTCCAGGGGTTGAGGTCGAGCCAGGTGAGCGGATGCGCGGCGCTCTCCCACAGGTTCGGCCCCTTGCCCAGCCAGGTCCCGGAGAACGAGCCGTCGTAGAGATCGTAGCTCACGTAGGGCGCGTCCGGATAGGCGGCGGCCAGCAGATCGCGGTTCGACGAGTTGTAGAAGAGCATTCGCCCCACGCCGGTGGGCCACGTGATCCCGTTGAGACTGAAGCAGTCCGAGCCAATGATGCCGACCGGGCCACCGGCCGGGACCGAGATCCACGGGTGCCAGGGGAGGCAGCCGACCGGGGCGAAGACGAGCGGATGGGTGCCCGCTCCCGGCTGGAAGAGGCGAACCTCCTTGGTGATGACGTCCGTGCCTGCGTTGGTGAGGAGCTGGTTCGACGCGACGGGGCCGGGCAGCTCGTAAACATATCCGACCGGATCCGGCGAGACGCCGAAGGCCACCGCCGTGAAGTTGATTCCCGCCGGGATCGCCGAAACGTAGATGAGCTGAGCGTACGGTCCGTCGACGGTCACGTATCTCACGACGCCGCCGCCGCTCGCGGAATGGGTGAATCGGTAAAGTAGACCGAGGCTGTTGGCAAAAGGCCGGCCCGTCTCGTCGCGGGGCTGCACATTGATCGTGTAGATGGCTTGCGCCGGATCGAGCGATACCACCGTCAGGGGCACGTCGGTGTTCGCCACGGCGAGCACGTGCCTGTAGATGCTCACGTACCAGACTCCCTCGACGTAGAACGGACCGGGCGTCGTCGAGTAGAATGTGGTCGACGGGCCGGTGGGCGTGACCGTCGTCGAGCCGGACTGCGCGCTCGAAACGGCCAGCGCGGCGGGCGTCGACGGCGAGTCGAGGCGAAGGCCGTAGCCCTTGAAGAAGCTCACGGGGATCGTTAGCGCTCCGAGCGGTGAAGAAAGGCCGATGCTGCCGAGGTAGCGACCGCTGGCGAGCGGACCGTTCGTGACCGTCACGGTGAGGGTCAACGACGCCGTCCCACCGGCACCCACTGTCACCGACGGCTGATCGACCGTCGCAACGATCGACGCGCCCGCGGCCTGCCCGGCCGAGGTGCAGCAGCTGACGGCAGCCGCGTAGGTCTGGGCGACATCGGTGCGGACGTTCGTGAGCTGGAGGGTGGTCTGCCCGGTCCACGTCGCCTGCGATGCGAGATCGACGCCGAGGTCCACCGCCGTTGGCGTGGCGGCGAGACGACCGCGGACGCCGACCTCGAGCCCGATCTGGACGTTTCCCTGTGCGCTACTGAACGTGATGGTCCCGTGCGCGTCGGCGCCGCTCGCGACGACGTCGTGGTCGACCACGCGGGTGACCGAGACCGTCGCCGTCGCTCCCGCGGCCACCGTGAAACTCGATGGCGAGAGCGTGGCCGTCAGCCCGGCGTCGCCGGCGAACGAGCTGGTGAAGCTCAGCGTCGACGACGTCGTGTTCGTGATCGTGAGGTTGCTCGAGAAAGTTCCGAAGCGCGTCGTCGGGACGTCGACATCGCGCAGGGGGGTGCCACCGACCAGCGCGATCTGCGACGGCAGGCCGCCGAGCTTGAGCGCGTCGAGGGCGTCGACCATGCCGGCGCCCTGGATCGTGGGATCGAGCCCCACTGAGTGGGCGCTCGCGACGATGAACGTCTTGACCTGGTCCGGGGTCCATTCGGGGTGCGCCTGACGCAGCAGCGCCGCGACGCCGGCGATGTGCGGCGTCGCCATCGAGGTTCCCGAGATCGCGATGTGGCGGCTGTCGAGGCAGCGAGAGCCCGAGTTGTAGGTGCCCCACTCGGCCGCGCAGATCGACACGCCGGGCGCGGCGACGTCGGGCTTGGCCAGCGTCTGCGTCCCCCCGACCCCGTTCCACACGACGGGACCGCGCGATGAGAACGACGCGATCGGTTGAGCGCAATTCGAGTCGACGCCGATCGCCGCCGGTTTGCAAGCGGCGGCGACGGTGATCGCGCGGCGCGAGGTCCCCGGCGAGTTGATCGTCGAGGCGGTCGGACCGGAGTTGCCCGCGGCGATCGAGAAGACAACCCCGCTTCCGACCGCGGCGTCGACGGCCGTCGACATGGCGTCGTCGGGATCGCCGGAGCCGCCGATGCTCATGCTGCAGACGTCGAGGTGATCCGACGGATCGCCGTCGCCGTTGGGATCGGCGCAGCGCTCGATGGCCGCGATGATGTCGTCCGAGCCGCCGGAGCCGGACGCGTTCAGGACCTTGTAAGCGTAGATCTCGGCGCCCGGGGCGACGCCCGGGATGGGAAGCGGCCCGCTCGGGCCCGCATAGGTCCCTTTGCCGGCGGCGGTCGCCGCCACGTGCGTGCCGTGGCCGTGGTCGTCCATGGGGTCGGGGTCGTCGTTCACGAAGTCGTAGCCGGCGGCGACCTTGCAACCTGGGCCGAAGCAGCCGCCGAGATCGGGATGCGTGTAGTCGACGCCGGTGTCGATGATGCCGATGCGCATCCCGGTGCCGTCGATCGCGATCCCGTTGCTGTCAGCGATCGCCCAGACCTTGTCCGCTTCGATCAAGGGGACCGACACCGTCAGGGTGGCGTGCACCTCGCGGATCGGCTCGATCGATAGGACGTCGGGCTCGTTCTGCAACAGGCTCTTCGCGGCCGTCTCGTCGACCCCGTGGAGCGCAATGCCGTTGAAGATGTCGGTGAAGTCGTCGAACGAGCGGCCGAGCACGACCCCTTTGCCGCGGCGAGGGGTCAAGCCGCCGAGCTTCTTGGCGAGCGCGCCGATGATGCGGACGTGCTGCTGGCGCAGCTGCGCTCGCTGCGCCTTGGCGGCGACCATTGCCGCGACCAGCCCGCGCCCGCGGCCGCGCTCGAGCGCGTGGCTCTCGAACGCCGACGATCCCTTCAGCCGCACGATCACGCCGACGGATGCAGGCGGCGTCACGGCGCCGGACGACGAGGCGCTGACCTGGCCCGCCCCCCGAAGCCTCACCCCGGCGAGCGGCTTCGCCTCGGAGGCGACGAAGTTGCCGGTCGGCGGTTTTCCGGATCCGTTACAGCTGGCGAGAAGCGCCACTGCGCAGATCCACCACGCGAGCGGCTTCCCGGTCTGCCTCAATCTGCTGACCCCGACGTTCCGCATGTCCCAGGTCCTCCTGTGATGCCACGGTCCGCCGGTGGCGGATTGCCAGGCGCAATTAGAACACAGGTCGGGGTTCGTTTCGACGCGTAGACGGTCAGAGCATCTGTGCCGCGATCGGCGAGGCGGCCTATCCGCAGGGGGAAGCTGCGGCTAGGACGCGCGTCGTTTCATGACGCCCCGGGAGCTCTAGTTTTCGAGGAACGCCTTGAGTCCGTTGTTGCGCGAAGGATGCCCGAGCTTGCGTAGGGCCTGGGCCTCGATCTGCCGGATCCGCTCACGGGTCACCGCGAATACCAGACCCACCTCTTCCAGTGTGTGGTCGGATTTCTCGCCGATGCCGAAGCGCATGCGCAGCACCTTCTCCTCGCGCGGCGTCAGCGTCCCCAGCACCTTCCGGGTCTGCTCGGCCAGGTTCATCGAGATGACCGCGTCGGCGGGCGAGAGCAGGCTCTTGTCCTCGATGAAGTCACCGAGGTGGGCGTCGTCGTCCTCGCCAACGGGCGTGTCCAGCGAGAGGGGCTCTTTCGCGAGTTTCAGGACCTTCCGGACCGTGTCCAGAGGGAGCTCCATCTTCGCGGCGATCTCGTCGGGCGTCGGTTCGCGTCCCAATTCCTTGGTCAAATCACCGCTGGTACGCCTGACCTTGTTCATCGTCTCGATCATGTGGACCGGAATGCGGATCGTGCGGGCCAGGTCAGCGATGGCCCGCGAGATGGCCTGGCGGATCCACCAGGTCGCGTACGTAGAAAACTTGTAGCCACGCTTGTAGTCGAACTTGTCGACGGCCTTCATCAGGCCGATGTTGCCTTCCTGGATGAGGTCGAGGAACGGCAAGCCGCGATTCGTGTACTTCTTCCCGATCGACACCACCAAACGCAGGTTGGCCTCGATGAGCTTCACCTTGGCCGTCTCGGCCATGCGCTCGCCGTCCTGGATCTCGTGCACGATCTTGCGAAGGACGCTTTCTGCCAGCTTGGACTCTTCCTCGACCTTCTTCTTCTTCTTCTTCGCGGCGGCGATGACTCGAGACATCTCCTCCAGGTCGTCGGGGCGGAGCCCGAGTTTCTTGGCGACGGCCCTCTGTCGCAACGACGACGAGCGAATCTCCCGGAGGGTCTTACCGAACTCCTTCAGCGAGAGCCCCGACCGCTGCTCGCAGTCGATGAGTTCTCGATTTGCCCGATCGATGCGCTCGACGAACTCCTTGAGCTTGAGGACGATCTTGTCGATCAGCTTCTTCTTGAATCGCATCTCCTGGAGGGCGTCCACGATCCCATTTGTCGAATCGCCGACCTTCTCGTGCCCTTTCCAGAGCCGTCGGACCTTGTCGAGGACCTTGCAGACACGCTCGATGTACCACTGCTCGTCGAACCCGGCGTCCTCCTCGTCGGCGTCCTTGACGACCTCTTTCACGCGAATCTCTTGCGCGCGCAGCTTGTCACCGAGGGCGAGGAGCTCCTCGATCGCGACCGAGGAGCTCAGCACCACCTGGAGCACGCGTCGTTCGCCCTCCTCGATGCGCTTGGCGATCTCGACCTCGCCTTCGCGCGAGAGGAGCGAGACCGAACCCATCTTGCGCAGGTAGAGGCGCACCGGATCGACGGAGGTGGAATAGCGGTCGGCGTCGTCTCCCTCCTTGTCTTCTTGGGGCGCGGCCTCCGCGGCGCTCTTCCCGACGATCTCGATGCCCTCTGCCGCGAACGCCGACAGCCAGTCGTCCATGACCGCGGACGACCCGATGCCGTCCGGCAGCTGCTCGCTCACCTCGTCGTCGGTCAGGAAGCCCTTGGCCCTCCCCAGCGTGATGAGCTCGCGCTTCTTGCGCTCACCCTCATCTGGGGCGGTCGTCCCCTTCCCGGCGGGAGCGCCCTTCTTGACCGCGCCGTTCTTGGCCGCGCCGTTCTTGGTCGCGCCGTTTTTGGCCGCGCCCGCCTTGGTCGCATGCTTGACCGCGTTCTTGGCCGCGTTCTTCACGGCCTCGTCGCGCGGAGCTCGTGGGTCTGCCGCTTCGTCGTTGTCGGAGCCGTTGTCGAAGATGTCGTCCACCCTTACTGTTTTTCGAGGTCTCCCTAGAGGCCTCTGTTTCGTCTTTTCGATCACCGTGCTCCTGGTCTTGGTGGCGATTCCGAAGCTTGCTCCGCCAGCCGTTTTTGGGCACACGCGTCGCACTGCATCTGGTGTCCGTTGATCGGGTGCCAGGGGTTCATGCGCGATCCTGCGAGCGGGACGGTCAACTCCACACCACAGTCCATACAACGCATCTCTTGTGGCCGAGACCAATTCTCGGGAGTTTGATCGAACACGACCCGGTAGTTTTGGCCGCAAAAGCACTGGCCCTCACACTCGGTGCGGCCGAGATGGATCCAACGCTGGCAGCCGGGGCAGTGTTCCGAGAAGGTGACGTTCTGATCGTTCTGGAACGACCGCATGACCTCTACGTCACCGCCCGGAGCCCCTTTCCGTCTGAGCGCCTCCATTTGGTGTCGCGTGATCCTCAGCTGCACGGCTCCACTTTGGGCAAAGTATTTCTGGTCGCGTGAGAGGGCGTTGGGCTCGGCTGTGAGAATCTGCGGAGTCCCGTCTGCGCCGACGGCGAGCTTGCCTGTCTCAACTCCGAACGGGACGTCCACCTGTAGCTCTGCGAGCAGCTGAACGACGGTTCGGTCTTTGGGTCCCATGGGAAGCTCCTTTACCCGGTCTCACGGATGTGGGCTGGACACCTACCATACTGGACGGCGACCCGTTCGGGGTTCCGATCACGCCTCATCCAGCTGAATAGCGAGGGGAACGGTGACGGCTGCGGGGTAGCGGTGACGCTGTCGGGCGAGCCCCGTCGATCTCGTGATCGGATCGCTGAGGCACCGGCATTGGCGTGAGCGCGGGATCCATAGCCCCCCCGCGGGAGGTCCTATCAGCATGCGTCACGGTTCCCTCTTTTCCGTCGCGATCGTCTCCCTCTTCATGTCCGCTTGCGCCAGCTCGGCCGTGCAAACCGAGACCGGCTCGGGGGGCGGCGGCGCGCGCGAGGGTGCGGGAGGCGCCACGGGCAGCGGGGGCGCCACGGGCACCGGCGGGACCACCGGATCGGGGGGAACCAGCAGCGGCGGCACCACCGGTACCGGCGGCGCCACGGGCACGGGCGGCACCAGCAGCGGCGGAACCACCGGTACGGGCGGCGTCAAAGGGACCGGCGGTAGCGGGACCGGCGGCAACACCGGGACCGGCGGTACTACCGGGACCGGCGGCACCACTGGAGCGGGAGGCAAGGGCGGCGGGGCGGGGATGGGCGCCGCGGGAATGGGCGCGGGAGGGACCGGCACGGGTGGCAAGGGTGGCACCGGCGGAACCGGCACCGGCGGAACCGGCACCGGCGGAACCGGCACGGGAGGGAGCGGCACCGGCGGCTCCAGCTGCACGACCCCGCCTGCCGCGAGCGCGCTCGTGGGCTGGGCTTCGGTCTCCGGGAACGGCATCACGACCACGACCGGCGGTGGCAGCGCGACGCCGCAGACGGTCACCTCAGTCTCGGCGCTCAACTCGGCAGCGGGGGGGAGCAACGCGGCCGTCATCTACGTCAGCGGCGTTCTTCCGAACGGTTCGGTGACGATCGGCTCGAACAAGACCATCGTCGGCATCTGCGGCGCAGAAATCCACGGGCACGTCGACATGGTTGGCGCGTCGAACGTCATCGTCCGCAACATCAAGATAGTCGGCTACGCCGTCGGCAACTGCGCTCTCGACCCGAGCTACGATTCGTCGGTCGGCTGTTCTTCCGGCGACGACGCCATCACCGTCGAGAAGGGAACCCACATCTGGTTCGACCACGACGACATCTCTGACGGCACCGACGGCAACCTCGACATCACGGTCGCCGCCGACTACGTGACCGTCTCCTGGACCAAGTTCCACTACACGGCGCGCACCGACAACAGCGGCAGTGACTCGACCGGCGCGTCGGGCCATCGCTACAGCAACCTCGTCGGGGGCTCGGACAATTCCAGCGGTGACGTCGGCAAGCTGAACGTGACCTGGCACCACAACTGGTGGGCGGACAAAGTCGTGGAGCGGCAGCCGCGCGTCAGATACGGCAAGAACCACCTCTTCAATAACCTCTATACGGCGTCCGGGAACAACTACTGCATTCGGGCCGGGATGGACGCGCAAGTGCTCGTCGAGAACAACGCGTTCGTGGGGGTCGCGAGCCCGCAGGAGTTCAACAGCACGGCGGACCAGGGCACCTCCTACATCACGGCCCGCAACAACCTTTACAGTGGGACGTCCGGATCCCAGTCCACCGGTGGCAGCGGCACTCCGTTTACCAGCCCGCCTTACACCTACACGCTGGACACCGCATCGAACGTTCAGAGCGCGGTTCAATCCGGCGCGGGGCCGCACTAGCCTCCGTCGGGCCGACGGGGGGCGAGAGGCGCCGGCAGCGCCGGCTGGGTTACTGGGCCGTTACGTTTGCCGTCGGGAACTCGACGCTTCCAGAGCCTCCGCCTGCCTCTATCAGAATACTGGCCTCCAGCACCGCCCCCAGCGTCATCCCTGCGGTGTTCCAGGCTTTGAAGTGATCGGTAATGGATATTTGCCCGCAGGTGCGAGCCGTCTGCCGGACACTATAGAACTGCTGCCAACTCGTGACGGAGGATCCGCACCTGTTGCCACCGGTTCCGGTTGTGTTGCGCAACCAGAGGTTGTACGTGCCCCCATCAATGACGGCCGTCCCCTTGTTGGTGTCGTTGCCGGGATTGACCGGCATCTTGCTGTACGAGTCGTCTACGATGTACCACTCGACACACGGGTTGACCGACCATCCATAGATTCCGATATATGAGTAGCCGCCGGCGCTTCCCGATTTTGTCTCGGCGAACTGTGCCGTAACCGTTCCTAGTGATGTGTAGGCCTTGCCGCTCCCCCATTGCAGGCCGATACGGGCCAGGAAGTCCCCTGAATTGTTCCAGGCGGAGCTAAACGCAGGAACAGTAAAGGTGGTAATGCTTCCCCCGCTTCCATTCGACCAGAGTGACCAGCTGAGGCTGCCCGCGGTGCCCTGACTGTTCCCCGAGTGCACCGTACCGCCGCTCGGGAGGCTCCCCGTCGTGCAGGTGCCCGAGGAGCCGGCGCTGCCGGTCGACCCGCCGGTTCCGGTCGTGCCACCCGTGGCGCCGCCGGTTCCGGTCGTGCCACCCTTGGCGCCGCCGGTTCCGGTCGACCCGCCGGTGCCGGTCGTGCCACCCCGGGCGCCACCGGTGCCGGTCGCGCCGGCGGTCCCGGTCGTGCCACCCGTGGCGCCGCCAGTGCCCGTGACGCCGCCAGTGCCTGTGACGCCGCCGGTGCCGGTGACGCCACCGGTGCCTGTGACGCCACCGGTGCCTCTGACGCCGCCGGTGCCGGTGATGCCACCGGTAGCTGTGATGCCGCCGGTGCCGGTGAGCCCGCCAGTTCCGGTCGATCCCGTCGATCCGCCAGTGGCGCTGGTCCCGCCGGTGGCGCCTCCGCCGGTTCCGGGCGATCCACCGTTCCCGGTTGACGTCCCACCGCTCCCGCCTTCGCCACCGACGGACAAAGGGCTCGCGCAAGCCGCCAGGGCTACCGCGGCAAGACAGAAGGTGAAGACGCCAATCGAACGATGCGAACTAAAGGGGCGAAGGATCATGATATCGAGCATTCCCAGGTCGGCAGATAAGGATCACGCGGGCCAAACTTTCTTCGTCGGGCAGAGACTGGAGCAGGCCTACTTACGAGGCACTGTAGGAGCAGCACCGATGACTCCCTCCATGTACGTCTACCCTCGTCTGCAACCGCGGTGGTTCGTCGTTCCCGGAGTCCTCGATCGCCAACGACGCGACGAGCCCAAAACGCGCGCGATCTGCTGTCTTGGCGCTTTTTTTGTGATCAAATTGCGCCGTTCGCGGCCTATGTATCTGTGTCAGGTTACCTGACAGACGTCGCGAGCGCGGTAGCGATGGTTGCACCGAGCTCCTCAGTAGCCCCAAAGGTCTTGGAGGTCGGTCGATGTGCCTTGGACGAGGACAGGTTCCGGGCTTCTTTGTTGCCTGTTTGGTTGCCAATTTCTTGGCCGGCTGCGGGTTCAAACTCGGCACGGCGGGATCGTCGTCCACCAGCGGCGCGGGCGGAATCGACGCCGGCACGAACGTTGGCAGCGGCGGAAGTGCCGGGAGCAAAGGGAGTGGGGGGCGCGTAGGGACCGGCGGAACGGTCGTCGTCGGGACGGGCGGGATCGGCCTTTCCGGCAGCGGAGGGGACGTCGGCCTGGGAGTCGACGCTGCACCCCCAAACTGCGGCCAGTCGAGCGTCTCGGTGATGCCGGTGCCGCCCGACATTCTGATCGTTCAGGACCGCTCGTTGTCGATGACGGATGATTCGAGCGGCAAGGCCTGCGCGGGGGGGACCACGAACGGAAACGGCAACTGCGGCGCCACCTCGAAGTGGGCGCAGGTGATTGCGGCCATCAACCAGGTCGTCGCACAGACGCAGACCAAGGTGAACTGGGGGCTCATCTTCCTCGGCGACGAGGTGGCACAGTGTGGCGCGGCGACGGCGCCGGTCGTCGACATCACGCCGGGCGACAGCGCTCAGCCGATCCAGGCGGCGTTGAACGGCGTGCAGTTCACTGGAGCCCCCGGCACGCCCACGACGGCGGTGATGAACAACGCCGTCCAGTACATGCACGGGCTCACCGATCCGAATCCGAAATACCTCCTGCTGGCCACCGACGGAGAACCAAACTGTGCCGCTGGAAACACCGGAAACATCGGGACGACCGACGCCGTCGGCGCCGAGAACGCGGTGGCCGCCGCCAACACCGCCGGGTTCCCGACTTTCGTCGTCGGGATCGCGACGACCTCCGACGCGGCAGCGACCAACGCGCTCAACACGATGGCGGTGAACGGCGGCGAGGCTCAGATCGGCGCGGCGACTCAGTATTATTCCGTCAACGACACGGCCGGTCTGGTGACTGTGCTCGGGCAGATCATCGGCAAGGCCGCCTCCTGCACCATCCCGCTGACCGGCGTGAGCGGCAACCTCGACAAGGTGGCCGTCTCCGCCAAGGACGCCTCCGGCAACACGATCGAGATCATGCAGGACGCCGTCAACGGCTGGTCGTACACCGATGCGAACAAGACAGCGATCATCCTCAACGGCGACTCCTGCAACAATCTGAAGAGCGTGACCTACACCGGTTTTCAGTTCATCTTCACCTGCGCGACCGGCATCATCACGATCGGCTGAAGCCCGCGACGCTCCGTCGCGGTTGGGGTGGAGAGGAGCGGTCATGACCATCCGCCACCGGAGACCGCGAGCGCTCGTTTGATTGTTCCTCGCGAAGGCGTAGCCTCGAGTTCTTATGCTTCGCTTAGTCAAGCCTGCGCGACGTGGGGCCGTCATCGCGGCGGCAATGATAGTCACCGGCGCGTTCTTGGTCGTCGAATCGTCGTCGGCGCGCGCGTGTAGTCCAGCTCAGGCCGCGCCGCTCACCGCCCTTCCAAAGATAGGCGCGACGGGGGTGTCGACCGCGACGTCAATCGTGGTCCTGTCACCGACTGAACCGTTTGGGTTGAGCCTGCTGGTCAATGGACAGAATGTGGCGGTGCCCCGGTGGACGGCGCTCGGAAGCGGCGTCGACCAGGGCGAGGGACCCACCTCCTTTTGGCAGCTTTGGATCGGAGCCACGCCCGGCCTGCTCGATGGGACAGCGGAGTACGTCTTGTCCCTGCCCGGGAACGACGGAGGCGCCACGGTCCTCACAGATTTCACGACCGCGGCCGGCTACGACAAATCCGCCGGTACCGCCCCGAACCTCCGCGAGTTTCACCTGTGGCGCGTCCGCTACCCCGTTGCCGATATCGCGTCCGGCAACTGCGTGTTCGCGGAGTATCAGACCTTCATCACCGTCGGTTACGACCCGGCGACGATCCCCAACACGGAACCATCTTCCGTGGTCCAGGCGTTTGCCCTAACCCCGCAAACGGGAGGCACTCAGCAGACGTTCGTCTACACGGGATCGGATCCCTTCACGGGCCTCGCCCCGGTCGGAGACTATCCACTTCCGCTCGGCGAGTGGCAGCCCGACCTCGACCCCACCCGGATGTATTGCCTGACCCTGAGCGCCTCCGGAGACGGCAACCTCGCCCGACTCTCGGCCCCGGGAAACCAACTCTGCGCCAACGTCACGCAGCTGTCCGCGGCCGGTGCGCCTCCTGCCCCGGAACAGAACGGCGGGCAGGGTGACGCGGGCTGCGGCTGCTCGACGGTGGGACCCGCGCCTCTCATTTCGCTGCCGTCTGTCGCCGGCATGATTCTGGTCGCGTCTACGCTCGCCGTCCGCCGTAGACGAAGAAGCGCCTGAGGCCACGGCGCCCGCGGCCTACTTCGCTCCCCCCGGGTGAAGGGACCGTCTTGTCGAGCCGGCGTGCAGGGCCCGCGGAAGCTGGTAAGGTCCTCCGCCATGAGCAAACGCAACCGACCCACCACCGCCGCCCAGGCCGCGCATCGCAGCCTCCGTCACGCCTACCGCAGCGCCTACAACTCGCCGGAAGGCAAAGCCGCGCGCGCCGCTGCTGGAAAGCCCGCGTCTGCCGCCAAGCCTGCCGCCGCAAAGCGGGCCGCGAAGCCCGCGGCGAAGACGACGACGCCGGGCTGAGCTTTCAAATCGCCAGGAGGCGATCGGCGATCGGGCGGAGAATGAAGGTTGGTCGCGCCGGTCTCCATGTAACAAGGGGGATTGTTTTGAGGCCCGCCTGGCGTCCTGCGTTGCCCGGAGTTCTGGTGTGCGCAGCTCTGTCCGCGTGCGGGTCCTCGACGCCTGGCGCAAGCTCGGCGCGGGGGCCGGACGGCGCCGCAGGGACAGGCGGGGCAGCTTCGCCGGGCACGGACGGGGCCGGGGCGCTCGACGATGCGCGGACTGTTTCCGGGGCTGATGCACGGACTGTTTCCGGGGCTGACGCGGCGGCCGGCTCACTTGCGACGCTGAACATCTTCTACCTGGACGTGACAG
>Ga0066789_10000674_pt1 | contig 14130 bp, 13 predicted proteins | sample OrgsoiDNA2013049_FD_70960 | JGI IMG/M metagenome (GOLD analysis project Ga0066789, IMG submission 70960) | Permafrost soil microbial communities from the Arctic, to analyse light accelerated degradation of dissolved organic matter (DOM) -... | ecosystem: Environmental > Terrestrial > Soil >...
GAAGGACCGGATCGTCATCGTCGGCACCTCGGCCCGGGGACTCGTCGACGTCCGCGCCACACCTACGCGGGAAGACCTCCCGGGTGCGGAGATCCACGCGAGCCTCATTTCCGGCGCGCTTGACAACGCCATGAAATCTCGGCCGGCGGAGACGCTCGCCACTACCGTGCTCACCATCCTGCTCGTCGGCGTTCCGCTCGCGGTGCTCCTCCCGAAGCTGTCCGCCCTGGCGGCGACGCTCGCCACGGCAGTCGTGCTTGCACTCGTGTTGGGCGTGAATGCGTGGGCGTGGCAAGCGCGCAATCTGGTGCTCCCGCTGGCCGGCCCGCTGGCTATGCTGGCCGGCCTCTACTTTCTCGACGTCGTGTGGGGCTTCTTCGGCGAAACCCGTCACCGGCAGCTCATGACGAGCCTGTTCGGCACCTACGTCCCGAAGGAAATCGTCGCCGAGATGGCGGAGCATCCCAATGAGTACTCGATGCACGGCCAGAGCCTCGACATGACCGTGCTTTTCGCCGACATTCGCGATTTCACGTCGATCGCGGAGACCCGCACGCCCCAAGACCTGAAGGAGCTGATCAACACCTACTTCACGAGGATGACTATCTGCATCCAGGACAAGCGCGGCACCGTCGACAAGTACATCGGCGACGCGATCATGGCCTTCTGGGGAGCGCCGGTGCGCGATGCGGACCATGCCCGGCGCGCGCTTGAATGTGGCCTCGCCATGCAGAAAGCGCTGCGCGAGCTGGACCCGCTGTTCGCGAAGAAGGGTTGGCCCATGCTGCGCATTGGCGTCGGCCTCAACTGCGGCACAATGAGCGTCGGCGACATGGGCTCGCATTTCCGCCGTTCCTACACGGTGATGGGCGACGCGGTGAACCTCGCCTCGCGCCTCGAGGATCTCACCAAGGAATACGGCGTGGGCGTCCTCGTCTCCGAGAACATCGTGCGAGCGGTCGAGGGCTTTGTCTACCGAGAAGTGGACAAGGTGCGGGTGAAGGGCAAGCAGGAGGGGGTCGCGATTTTCGAGCCGATCGGCGCGCAAGGTGAGGTCAGCGGCGACACGCTTGCGGAGATCGCCCGCTTTCATCAGGCCCTGGCGCACTTCCGCGCACAGCGCTGGGATGAGGCCGAAGCGCTGCTGCAGGAGCTCGCCTTTGTCGCGCCGGCAGTGAAGCTGTACCGGCTCTACCGCGAGCGCATCGCCGACTTCCGCGCGAGCCCGCCTGGTGCTAACTGGGACGGCGTTTTCGGCTTCAGCACCAAGTGATCCTTGCGGCTAAGTGCGCCCCGGCGGCGTCCTAGCCGCATGCCTGCGGCAGCTTCTGTTCGGCACATGAAACAAATGAAACGAGATCGACCTCGACGACGACTTCTACTGTTTTCACAGTGTTTTACGGCGAGCCGGCGGAATTTCTTGTGCAACATTTGCGCCCTGGCACGGGTGGCGCATTGACTATGGGGCTGCGTCATGGCGCGTACTGTTTAGGTTGCTGTTGGTCCCTAATGTTGCTGCTTTTTGTGCTGGGCGTGATGAACCTACTTTGGATTGTCGCCCTGACCTTGCTGGTGTTGGCGGAGAAGACTCTGCCCCGCACGCAGTGAGTGCGGCGAGTCGGCGGCGCTGGCCTCTGCGGATGGGGCTTATGGGTTCTTGCGCGAGCAGCGACGGGACATATGTGAGCCGAACTTCGCGTTCCGGCCTGACCGGAGCCGCCTAGTTCCTCGAGCAAGTACGTTGTACTTCGAATGACGCAATCGAGCAGCGATGTCAAGATCACTCTAGAATACTGGTTGCAAAGAGGAAACGAACATGAGTGAACTACGGTATCCAAACGAAAGCAGAGAATATCGCCATGCGCGCGACTCATTGCTTCAAGACGAAAAAGAGCTTGTTGAAAAAGTTAAATCTGTGGCGGAAAGACGCCGCAATCTCCCGCGCGGTGGGCAGTTGAAAGAGGACTACGTCTTCCAATGGGCCAACGATGGGAAAATAGGGAAGAGCGTAAAATTCTCCGAGCTATTTGGCGACAAGAACACCCTACTGCTTTACTCATTCATGTACGGCCCGGGCTGGGACAATCCCTGTCCTTCCTGTACGTCGCTGGTCGATGGGTTTGATCGAACCTGGTATCAAGTCACTCAAGATGCCGCGTTCGTCGCAGTTGCCAAAGCCCCGGCTGATCGAATCAATGCGTGGGCCAAGCGACGTGGATGGTCGCAGATTGCGCTGGTTTCCGGATCGAACTCGGTCTATCAATCCGATTACAAGTGCCAGCGAGACACTGATGATATGCAATTGCCAGTAATGCACGTATTTAGGCGGCAGGAAGGAAAGATTTTTCATTTCTGGGGAACTGAACTGGCGGGGAATCATGTCGACACAGTCTGGCCATATTGGAATCTCATGGACTTTACGCCCGAGGGTCGGCCAGACATTCCCACTCCACCCCAGAATTTCAGGTCCGAATTTTTGGAAAAAAACTATCTGAATAAGGAATAGTTTGGCGCCCAATCGCGCGGACTTGAATAGTGAGGCGATCTGCAAAGCTCGTCTCCTCCGGGTCGAGACTGTGTAAAAACGCTGAAAGTTGCCTAATCGGAGAAATTTCCTACACTGAAGCATCGGGTTTGTTTTGGGCCGCGGCATGAAGCGATTCATCGAAGGCGAGGGCCGAACCCAAGGTACGTTGCTGCACGAGTGTCTTGACGACGTTGTTGTCGAGGACAACCCGGTGGGTGTGATCGATGTCTTCATCGACGCATTGGATCTGATCGGTCCAGTCGGCGCCTGGAACGCGAGATGCAGCGCAACGTTGAGCTGATGTGGCTGACCGGGCGCGATGTGCGCGTACGGATTGGAGTATGTCGCCAGCAACGGCTCGCGCACTTAGTAACGTGGTAGTCACATGCTCATCTACTCGTTGCTCTATCACAGCAATTGGTTAGTTCAAGAATTGCAGAAACATGACGACAACAGCTGCGGCCATAACTGCAGTCGCAACCCAGCCAACTACTCTTAAGCGACTGCCGATTATGAACTCGCCCATGACTTTGGGATTCACCGACATGAACATCATTGCTGCCATGATTGGCGCTGAGATGACGCCATTGACCACAGCCGCCCAATAAAGCGCTTTGATCGGATCAATTGGACTGAATCCAAGTCCGACACCAATGACTGTGGACACTGCAATGACGCCGTAAAATCGAGCGCCCCGCAGCGGCGTCAAATCCAAGCCTCGCCGCCACCGGAACGTCTCCGCAAGTGCGAATGCTGATGAGCCCGCGAGCACAGGAACCGCGAGCAGCCCCGTGCCGATGATACCCATGCTAAAGAGGAGAAATGCGAATCGACCCGCTAGCGGACGCAATGCCTCCGCCGCCTGCGCGGACGACTGAATATCCGTTACCCCATGCGCGTGCAACGTCGCCGCAGTGGTAAGCATAATAAAGAAAGCAATGAGGTTGGAGAAACCCATACCGATATAAGTGTCAAGCTTCATGCGCCGCATGTGCCGAACCGCTTGTTCAGGATGGTTACGAAGCGGTTTATCGGCTTTGACCGCACGCAAATCTTCACATTCCTGCGATGCCTGCCAGAAGAATAGATAAGGACTGATAGTCGTTCCAAAGATGGCGACCACCGTGGTGACGTAGTCCGCCTTCAAACTTATCGTTGGGATGAGGATGCCGCGGACCATCTCGCCCCACGGAATGTCAACGGTAAATACGACTCCGACGTAGGCGAACAGAGAGAGCGTTAGCCACTTGAGAACTCGAAGATAGCGGACGTAGGAGATGAAGACCTGCAGGACGACGCAAAGCAGTCCGATTGCAACAATGTAGGCATGGCGCGGGCCGCCGATCAGGAGCGCAAGTGCGTCCGCCATCGCGCTGATATCGGCACCGATGTTGATCGCATTCGCAATTAGTAACAGGCCAACCAGCGCATACAAGATAGCGGCAGGATAGTGGCGGCGCATATTGCCCGCAAGCCCGTACCCGCTGACTCGGCCTATCCTCGCACTTACGAGTTGTATGCCTACCATCAGCGGGTAGGTAAAAAATAGCGTCCACAGCAGGCTGTAGCCAAATTGCGCGCCGCCTTGCGAATAGGCAGCAATGCCACTCGGATCGTCGTCGGCAGCACCGGTAATCAAGCCGGGACCGAGTTTTTCTATAATGGATTCGTCGTTTGGCTTTGCCGTTGAGGTTTTCATCGCACTCACTCTGCATTCCAGGTGCAGAAGAATAGCAAAGGCGCAGTAGAACCGTTATTACAATCACAAATCTTCGGTGGCCAAAGCGTTGGCAAATCTAACCGAAAACATTCAAAGTAGTCTCGCGAGTCGTTTTGGCAACGCCTTCCGGCAAACATATGATTGTTTCGCAGCAATACGTGACGACTTACATAGCTGCCTACTGTGGCACTGTATTTGTTGTCGACGACACGCAACCGTTCATTTCAATCGCATGCGTTTGTCGATTATCAACCATCGAGAGAAGACTGCAGCTTCCGGCAAAACCGGCGCCGCGACTAGGCAAGGGCTGAAATCTAGCCCTGCGCGCGCTTAAACGCCGCCTGGACGGTCTCATAGCAAGTGCAAGACGCCGCCTTGAGTCCTCTTATGTCCAGGATTCGGATTTTGCCGCGGTGATACGTGATCAGCTTCCGATGCTTCAGCGCGCTGGCGGCCTCTGTGACGCCCTCGCGGCGCACTCCCAACATGTGCGCGAGAAATTCGTGCGTGAGGGGAAATTCATCGGATACGACCCGGTCTCGGGTCATCAGAAGCCAGCGCGCCAAGCGCGGCTCAGCTTCGTGAAAGCGATTGCATGCAGCGGTTTGCGATATCTGCGCCATCAGCGCAAACATATAGCGATATAAAGCTTCTTGCAACGCTGGATTCCGGTCGAATTCGATACGAAAAGGACCTGAGGCCATGCGCAACGCATCGCCGCCACCCTGTACTAGAGCGCGGACTCCAGACACGCCCATCCCGAGGATGAACGGCATCCCGGCCATTCCCTCATTGCCCACCATGCCAACCTCCAGCGATCGGCGATTGTCGACCGCAGTGAGCAAGGAAACGAGGCAATTGACAGGGAAGTAGACGTGCCGGATCGCCGCTCCCGGTTCGTAGAGCACCTGGCCGTACTTCAGCGCAATCGGCTCCAAACCTGCCTGGAGTCGCTTGGACTCTTTTTGAGGGATGCTAGCCAACACCGGATTGGTAGCCGGCTTTCGGTCAATCATTCTTCTGACCTCTCATCGTCAACCGGATCCCGCGGCATTCCAACGACCAGTATCGTCTAACTGCTGGACGAGGCGGCGCAACAGAAATTGCAAGGTGTTGGCAATGAAGGGATCTTCAACATATTCTTGTGGAGTGGAGGCCACCCTACGCCTAGCCGCGCGGGCGTGCAACGCTGCCTTTCCAAACTTACTGTTGCATGATGGATGGAACAGGAATTCAGCGGCGCATGTGTCCGAACGTGGAGCAACAGTCGGAAAAAGCAAACGCGATGAATCCCAACGAGAGTGATAAATGGAAATTTGAATGCGCACCGTGCGTTGGCGCACATTAGGCGAGTCAGTCGCCAAGACCAGCCTCGGGCCGCACTGTGCCGCGCCGATGCTAAATCGTGGGGCCAATCAGGGGTCCGATCCGCTGGCCTGAGCGTCCGTGAATGACCGAGCCACTCACGCAAACGAAATATCGGTCGCATTGACTCATCCTATTTGTTACCGGATGAAGCTGTTGCCTCACCAAATCTGCTACCCATCGGATTGGCCGACGGGGGTGGAACATGGGGAGGCGAATCAGCATGGCAACACGCAAGGAACTGGTCGAGGCGGTTAGGCAGCGATACGGCGCGGCATCGAAGCCGGGAAAGTCCAAGATCCTGGATGAGTTCGCGGCACTCACCGGCTACCACCGCAAGCACGCCATTCGCCTGTTGACCGAAGCGCCGTGCGAACATAGTCCTCGTCCCGGTCGCAATCGGTTGTATGACGAGGCGGTCCGGCAGTCTCTGATCGTTCTTTGGGAAGCTGCTGATTGGTTGTGCGGCAAGCGACTGAAGGCGTTGATACCCATGCTGGTGGATGCCATGGAACGGCATGGTCATCTCAGCCTTGACGCCGTGGTCAAGGACAAGCTGCTGAGCGTAAGCGCCGCGACGATCGACCGTGCCTTGCGCGGTACGCGCGAACGCATCGATGGGCAACGCAAACGTCGACGGGGCATCGGAGCCGCGATCCGACGCAGTATTCCGGTGCGCACGTTTGCTGATTGGCGAGACCCGCCGCCCGGCTTTTTTGAGGTCGACATGGTCGAACATTGCGGCGGCCCAAAGACCAACGGTGACTTCGTCCATAGTCTGGTGTTGACTGACATCGCCAGCGGCTGGACCGAATGTGTGGCGATGCCGGTGCGCAATCAGTCGCTGGTCGTGGAAGGTATGACCAAGGCCGCGTTCGACTTGCCATTCCCCATGCTCGGCGTAGACACCGACCACGACAGTGCCTTCATGAATCAGACGGTCTTTGACCACTGTCGAGACAACGGTCTTGAGCAAACGCGCTCACGGGCTTACAAGAAAAACGATCAAGCCTGGGTCGAACAGAAGAATGGGGCCATCGTCCGGCGTCTGGTGGGCTACGGCCGGTTGAGCGGCCTCGGCGCAACACGAGCCTTAGCGCAGATGTACGCCGTCTCACGGCTCTACATCAACTTCTTTCAGCCATCATTCAAACTCAAGGCAAAGACCCGTGATGGCGCGCGGGTCAGGAAGATCTACCACGCGCCCATGACCCCTTGCGACCGGCTGCTGGCACTGCCCAGCGTGAGCGAAGCGACCAAAGCAAGACTGCGTGAGCAGTTCCAAGAGCTCGATCCCGTGCGACTATTGCAACAGATTCGCGCTGCGCAGCTTGCGCTCGCCAGCTTCGCGGCTAACGGCACGCATGAGAAACCGTCGCTGACGGCCACGCCGGATGTCGCGGCCTTCATGAGCAGTTTATCCAAGGCTTGGCAACACGGCGAAGTTAGGCCGACCCATCGCAAGCAACCGGGTGCGACGCGTTGGTGGAGAACGCGGCAGGATCCGTTCGAACATGCATGGCCGGTCGTCGAGCAATGGCTTGAGCGAGAGGCGACAGTAACGGCCAAGGAGATGATGGAGCGCCTCGCAGAGATGGTGCCGGACGCCTATGCCACCAAAACGCAGCTGCGAACCTTGCAACGCCGCGTCAAGCAATGGCGTGCCGAGAAGGCGAAGGATCTGATCCTGGGCCGCCTGAGGCAAGTGACCGACATCGCAGAATGTACCGTCTCTGAAGCACTTTCTCATTCAAGCCAAGAAGAAACGACAACGCAACTGCAGTAACATTCTTCCGTGAGGCAACACGCCGGAAAAAGTAGTTGACGCCAGACATACGTCGTTTCATGTCCGCCTTTTCCATCGCTTCCTCAACGTTGCCCACGCCTTTCTGCACCTTACCTTCAACTTGCTTTGCAAGGCCTTTAGCCTGTTGCGTCTTGCTGCCAGTCACTTCGCCGACCTATTGCTGCACTTCGCCCGCCACGTTCTTGGCAGTTCCGGCGACTTGATCGCGATTCATTGTTTGCTCCATTGTAGCGGAGTATTCGCATGCCTCGAAAATACTGCGTGGTCTGCAGCCGGCATATCAGTGAAATACTGAATGTTGTGTAGGACGGACGGGAACAGTGGTGTCCAGGGCTTTCAGATTGACGCTGGGTTGAGCCTTGTGAAGAGATTCCTCGCTGGCCATGTCTTCTTGACCATGAACCCTTCGCACGTTGTCGCACTACACGGGACTAGCCGAGATTGTCGGTGGCAAAGCCCCAATTGATCAGCTTGTCGAGCACGGCGTTCACGTAGTCCGCCCGGCGATTCTGATAGTCAAGGTAGTAAGCGTGTTCCCACACGTCGATGGCTAATAGCGGTTTCACGCCCTTAGTCAGGGGCGTCTCAGCATTACCGGTCTTGACCACTTTCAACTTGTCGGCGTCCAACACGAGCCAAGCCCAACCGCTGCCGAACTGGCTCGTCGCTGCGGTCGCTAGCTCTTTCTTGCACGCATCCAGATTGCCGAAGGAGGCCTCGATCCGTTGCATTAATGAGCCTGCAGGCTCGCCGCCACCCTTGGGCCGCAAACTCCGCCAGTAAAAGGTATGGTTCCACGTCTGTGCCGCATTGTTGAAGATCGCGACATTGTCGGCTTTGCCGGCGGTCTCCGCGATGAGTTTTTCCAGCGTTAGGTTCGCAAGCTCCGTGCCGGCGACCAGCTTGTTTAACGCATCGACATAACCTTTGTGGTGTTTGCCATAGTGGAACCCGATCGTACTTGCGGAGATCACCGGATCGAGTGCGTTTTCCCCATACGGCAGCGGCGGCAGAACATGCAGTGCGGCTTTTTCAATCGTGTCAGTGGTGCTCATGTGACTTCCTCTCTCTATGTGTTAAGGAGTCGGCCAGTGCCAATTCGTGACGCCGGTCCACCTTGCTTTGTCGCAACCCGATGTCAGGGCTTCAACTGAGCGCGTAATTCGCCCATGCGGCGGCTAATGCCATTGTGGCGCCTGGGGCAAACTACTTTCCGGCCTTAGCGGCCCCGCTCGCCGCTGGGCCCGACGCTCCTACAGCCGCGGCGCCAGGCGTCGCCGACGACATAGGCACAATGCGATCGGTCGGCGGCGAAACCTGCCCATTGCCTGGAGCAATGCGCGGTGGGCTGTTCGCCGGCAGCGATCCCGTTGTTGCCGGGACTTGCATTCCCGCGGGTTGATTTCCGGTTGCGTCATTTACTCCAGTGCCACTTGGCGAGATCGGGTTGCTGCCCCCCGTCGTCGCGGTTGCACCCGTCCCACTCGGCGCAATCGAATTGGTGCCACCGGTCGTTTCCGTTGAACCCGTGCCACTAGGCGTTATGGAATTCGTACCACCAGAGGTTTGCTGCGGAATAGGCGTCACGGCCCCCTGCGCGGGCGCATTTCCTGGTGCGGACTGCGTGACCGTCGAGGTGCCCGGCAACGCCGTGACCGGCGCATTAGTCACGGATCCGGCGCCGTTGGCGACCCCGCTAGCACCGTTCGCACCAGGGGCCGGTACTGCAATCTGACCATTGAGGTCGCGACACGTCGTGAGCGACGCCCCACTCATGCCCGCGCAATCGTAATTGGCTGAGCCAGTGGATTTGACGAGAGCGCCTCCTACAGCGGCGGCATTGAGCTGTCGGCAACTGGTCAACGCTACGCCTTCGAGGCCGTCGCAATCGTATTCCGCTGGCTTGGTAGTTCCTACCGGAGCGGAGGTCTGGGCCATCGCGGTACCTGCGATAGCGAGCAACGCAATTCCGAGGCGACGCAGTGATAACGCGGCGTAATTGGTCTGATGACGTGAGGTACGGGGCCAAGAGGGATTCATTGCATTACTCCTCGTTGTAAGCCAATTCTTAGGAGGCCGATCGCCACTAGTCGAACAATTGTGCACGTCATGCCACGCCGCGTAAGTCAGCGGAATACCCTTTTTGCTGTAAGACTTATCGCAGATCGCGCTTCGCAGCGGAGCGTTGAAGACGGTTTTGACGCGCGACACCCAATCATTTTGCAGCCGGACTGTGCGTCGACTTAGAGGCCGACTTGCCTGTGGTTGTGCAATGTTGTGCAATGTCATCTGCCATCCTACATAGATTGACGTAAGGGACTACCCACGAACCAGAAGAATACCGATTTACGCGGCCCCACGTTGGCGGAGAATGATTTATTCATGGTTCATAGATGCCCGCTCCGCAATCTTTCGTTCTCGTGCAGCCGCCGATGACAATCGGTGATCTCTTGTTCATCGTTGCGACGCTCGCGGCCGCGACAACAGCGATTGCACAAGAAGGTCATCCGGTGAACCGGATCGGTGAGCCATTGCACGTTATGACCGATTCGATCATAAAGACCGAGGAAAACGCCGCGAGGATGCGGTCAGGCGAGGTTGATCCGAAGTTCGTGCCTTGCGGCAACGTCACGTCGGAGCCGTTGACGCGGCAGCCAGGGATGGTTGACGTTCGTTGCCGCGAAGCTTCGGCAATTGCGACGACCTTTCGGCTTGAGTAAGCGATAGCGCGACTGGAATCGCCCAAAGCCCATAGTCCCCTTGGGAGTGACGAGCAGTGGCAAAACGAGAGAATTGGCCGAGCTATGCAGCCTTGAGGCGATGGTTTCTAGCTGCATTGCTCGGTGTTGTTGCATGGTCCAGCGACGAGGTTTGCGCGCAGCAGTTACCGCCTTCGGCGGAGGCCGGCTACATGATTATCATTCGGCCTGAGGAGACCCACGGCAGCGAACAGGCGCGGCGACGGGCGCTTGGAGCCTGCGATTTCTTTCATGAGGGATGCGTCGAAGCAATGAGTTTGACGCCCAGTGCCACCATAACTCCGCCAGCCGTTGTATCCACCAACGATTTGTAGCGGAGATATGCTCCGCGTGAGCGGTCGGATGATAGGGCCAGTGCGACCAGCGCGTACCAGCCGGCCTCAACGAGGAAAACGAGCACCGTCACCGAAAGATTGAACGCGGGTGTTTGAACTGCTGGCAAGAAGGCGGCGAACACGCTTGCATAGACGACGGCAGTCTTCGGGTTGCTAACTTGCGTAGTGAAACCGAGGGTGAAGGCCCTACCAGTCGTGGTATCAGTTCGCGACCCGACCTCGGTAACTACGAGAGGCCGCTTGGCTGAAGCCCAGATTCGCACGCCAAGGTAGGTAAGGTAAAGACCGCCTGCCACCTTGGGCGCCATGTAAAGCGACGGGGCAGCAAGCAGCAAGCCATGCAGCGTCCGCTATGCAGCGAACTACGAGGCATTGGTGACGGTTCGCTCGTGGCCGATAGCGCCAGTTGACCGGCGTCGCCTCGATGACCGCTGTCGCGGCGAAGCGGGCGCTCGGCCACGTCGGGCGTTCGACCGACAACGGTCCATTGTCGTCATTAGGCACCCTTTTCGCCCTGCAAGGATCACGAACTCTTGTGCTGCGTGAAAGTTCAGAACGGCACCCTAGTCCCAAGTACATAGTTCCAAGTGCCCGACTCCGGGTATTAGAACGTCGTGCATTCAGAGTCGAGAACTTTGGGCTAGGGGCGTCGGGGCGCAATGCGTGGGTGCGTGCGAAGCTGCCAGCGGGCCCGGAATTTCTTGACCACTCACGCGATTCGACCGCGCGATCAGCCACCAGCGGAAATTCTGTCTGCGCTTTGCTGTGGGGTAGTATTGTCGAGCAGCCAATTGCAACTCGCTTGCAAACCGAGATTCAAGCCTTGCTCCATGACCACCAATTTAATACCCATGAACGGAGCCGAGAGTCTGATCCGCACGTTGGTCGCCAACGGCGTGGATACCTGCTTCGCCAATCCCGGCACTTCCGAAATGCACTTCGTCGCTGCGCTGGACAAGGTCAACGGGATGCGTTGCGTGCTTTGTCTTTTCGAAGGTGTGGCCACCGGCGCCGCCGACGGCTACTACCGCATGGCCGAGCGACCGGCCGCAACGCTGCTCCACCTTGGCCCCGGACTGGCGAACGGGCTGGCTAACCTTCACAACGCGAAAAAGGCTGGTTCCGGCATTGTGAACATCGTCGGTGAACACGCGAGCTACCACATTCGTTGTAACGCTCCGCTCACCGCCGACATCGAAGGCATTGCCCGTGCCGCGTCGCACTGGGTACGAACCTCGGCGAGTTCGAAGGCCGTCGCGAGCGACGGTGCAGACGCAATTGCGGCGGCAAGCGCACCGCCTGGTCACATCGCGACGTTAATATTGCCCGCTGATACGGCGTGGGAGCCGGCCGACGGTGTTGCGCGCGCGCCCGCGGTGGCGCGACGTCGCGCGGTTTCGGACCAATCGGTCGAGGCCGCGGCCAAGGCGTTGACCGCTGGACGGCCGGTGGCGTTGCTGCTCGGTGGCGCAGCGGTAAGGGAAGGCTCACTGTACCTAGCCGGACAGATTGCCGCTGCGACGGGCTGCACGTTACTGTCAGAATTTGGCCTTTCGCGTCTGCAACGCGGCGCCGGTCGAGTGCGAACCCGACGCATTCCGTACCCGATCGATGCGGCTGTGGCGCTCTTAAAGGAATTTAAGTCGCTCGTCCTTGTCGGTGCGAAAACGCCGGTTGGATTCTTCGCATACCCTAGCAAGCCGAGCTTCCTTATGCCGAACACATGTCAGGTCACCGAACTAGCGACGATCGAGGACGACATCGCTGGCGCGCTGGAGGCGCTCGTTGATCGGGTCGGTGCTCGAAGCCTTGCTCCGGTCGGCGTGGCACCGCTTGCGCGACCTGGCTTGCCCAGCGGTCGCATTACCGCAGAAGGTATCGGTGCCATGCTTGGCGCCCTGCTCCCGGAGAATTCAATCGTCGTCGATGAGGCGATCTCGACCGGCCGTGGGCTCGACTCGCCGACCGCCGGTGCGCCTCCACATGACTGGTTGAATATCGTAGGCGGCTCGATCGGTTTCGGGTTGCCGGCGGCCACGGGCGCGGCGATCGCCTCGCCTGACCGGACGGTTGTCGTCCTTGAAGGCGACGGAAGCGCCATGTACACGTTGCAGGCGTTGTGGACAATGGCTCGCGAAAAGCTGAATATCAAGATTCTCGTGTTCGCGAACCGTGGCTATCAGATTCTCAAAGGCGAACTGGCAAACATCTCCCCGGCTCAACCGGAGGGCAAGGCGTCCGGGATACTTACCCTAGATAATCCTGCGCTGGATTGGGTCGCCATCGCCAAGGGTCATGGTGTGGCGGCCTCCAGTGTTGACGATCTGGATTCGTTAGCTTCCGAATTTCGACGAGCACTCGCGAGGCACGGACCACACTTGATCGAAGTGGTGAGCTAAGCGTAGAGCAAGTGCACTGTCTGGCAGAAACAATGAGGCTGCCGCAAGGCCTCCCTTGATGACGTTCCGTCGATTGCAGTTCGAGCGCTGCATGATGTCCCCACCCATACGGAAGCATAATTACTGATCAGTCGATAAATTAGAAGACATTGTGTGAACCAAAGCGTGTGCCTACCGGTCCAAGGAAGCATGAAGCGGGACGGACGCAGGCTGGATCATAAGACGTTGGAAGAAATGCGGCGGATGGCAGTGCAGCGAGTGCGCGAAGGGGAACGGCCGGCAGCGGTGATGGCCTCGCTCGGTTTGCATCGCACGGTGATTTATAAATGGCTCAATGCGGCAGCGGGACGTGGTCGCGGATTGCGGGCGTTGCGTTCGACGCCGGCGACCGGACGGCCGCGGACGTTGACCCCGGCGCAGGAGCGCCAGGTTTTTCGCTGGGTCAACGGTCGCGATCCGCGCCAGTACGGGCTCGACTTCGGGTTGTGGACGCGGCGCATCGTGGCGCTGTTGATCGAGCGTAAGTTTGGAGTCCGACTCGGGGTCACCGCCGTCGGAGCTCTGCTGGCTAAGCTCGGGCTCACGCCGCAGAAGCCGCTGCAGCGTGCCTATCAACGCGATCCCCAAGCCATCGAGCGCTGGCAGCGCGAGATCTATCCGGCGCTGGCCCATCGCGCCAAGAGTGAAGGTGCCGACATTTTTTTCTGGGACGAATCGGGATTTCGCGCTGACGCTGTCCATGGCAAGACATGGGGGCGCCGTGGCAAGACGCCGGTGGTGCACCGTCCCGGGCAGCGCCAGTCGATGTCCGCCGCGTCGGCGGTCCAAGCGCGCGGCGCGTTCTGGTTTTGCACCTATCAAGGGGCGTTGAACGCCGAACTGTTCATCGAACTGCTGAAGAAAATGATGCGTCATCGCAAGCGACCGGTGCACCTGGTCCTCGACGGTCTGCCTGCGCACAAAAAAGCGCTGGTCAAAGACTATGTGCAGTCGACCGACGGAAGATTGACGCTGCACTTTCTGCCCGGCTATGCCCCGGACTTGAATCCGGATGAACTGGTATGGAGTCATGTCAAACGCACCGGGACGGCAAGGCGACCGTTGCAGCAAGGAGAGAAGCTGCACGAGCGCATTGCAGAAGAGCTACTTGCTGTGCAGCGCAATCGACCACTCGTGCGGTCATTCTTTCGTGCTCCATCCGTCTCCTATATTTCCGAC
>Ga0066789_10000675_pt1 | contig 14125 bp, 13 predicted proteins | sample OrgsoiDNA2013049_FD_70960 | JGI IMG/M metagenome (GOLD analysis project Ga0066789, IMG submission 70960) | Permafrost soil microbial communities from the Arctic, to analyse light accelerated degradation of dissolved organic matter (DOM) -... | ecosystem: Environmental > Terrestrial > Soil >...
CCGTGCCCTCCGTGATTTGGGAGACCGGTGATTGGCGTCTGCGCATACAAGCGGAGGCTACCGTGAGCCGCGAATTGCGTGTTCACTATCGCGTCGAGAATCTTACCGCTCGCTCACTGTCCGCACGCTTGTTCGTGCTGGTGCGCCCGTTCCAGGTCACGCCGCCCTGGCAGAATTTTCGCAAGCTGGGCGGGGTGAGCCCGATACGCGACTTGGCGTGGCGTGACGGCGCAGTGCTCGTCAATGAGACTACGTTGATCGTGCCGATGACCGAACCAGCGGGGTTCGGATCTATGTGCTTCGACGACGGATTCATCGCAGCCCATCTTCTCGCCGGCGCGTTGCCGCGTGACACGATGGCGCACGATACCTTCGGTTTCGCCACGGGTGCGCTGGACTTCAAGCTGTCGCTTGAAGCGAATGAGCGGTGCGAACGCGTGGTGAGCTGCGTGCCGCGGGATGCCGCCCGATCGGTCGGCGAGCCGGCGTTCGACTGGAGCACAAGGTTTCCGGTGAACCAATGGGTGGGCAACGGTTGGATGACGGACGTAATCCAAGCGGCGCTCACGGCGACCGCGCACATTCTGGTGACCCGCTGCGGTCCGGCCCTTCAGCCGGGACCCCGGCGCTACACTCGTTCCTGGATACGCGATGGCGCGATGATGAGCGCTGCTTTGCTGCGCATGCGACATGTCGATGAAGTGCGGGAGTTCATCCGCTGGTACGCGCCGCATCAGCGCGCAGACGGATTCGTGCCTTGCTGTGTCGACAGTGAGGGGATAGATTGGTTGGTGGAGCACGACAGCCACGGGCAATTGATCGCATTGATCGCTGACTACCATCGATTCTCTTCGGATGATGATTTCCTCGCGGAATCGTGGACCTTCGTCGACAAGGCGGTTGGATGCATCGAGCGCCTTCTGGGCCAGGATGGACTGCTGCCCATATCGGTCAGCCATGAGGGTTACCTCGCTCAGCCGGTACATGCTTACTGGGACGACTTCTGGGCTCTGCGGGGTTTGCGGGATTCGGTCGAGCTGGCACACGCGATCGGCCAGCATGATTCGGCGCAGCGGTGGGAAGTGCTGGCCGACCGGTTTGCCGATTCGCTGTTCGTCTCGATCGAAGCAACCCGGGCGCAGCGTCAATTGGAATTCATACCAGGCAGCATCGAATGGGCGGACTTCGATCCGACGGCGACGGCAAACGCACTTTACTTGCTCGATGTACCTGCTGGACTGAACCGCCAGGCCGTGGAGCGAACATTCGATGCGTATCTTGCCGATTGGCGCAGTAAGCGCAGCGGCGCCGTGGCATCGACGAACTATACCCCGTATGAGATTCGCATCATCGGTGCGCTGGTGCGACTGGGGCGGCGAGATGCGGCTCTGGAACTTTTGAAGTTCTTTCTGTCGGATCGTCGTCCACCGCCTTGGAATCAGTGGCCCGAGATCGCATGGCGCGACCATAAGGCGCCAGCGCATGTCGGCGATCTTCCGCACACCTGGATCGCCGCCGAATACGTTCTCGCCGTCCGCAGCCTGTTCGCCTATGAGCGCGAAACCGACAAATCATTGATACTGGCGGCGGGCCTGGCGTCCGACTGGATCGATGGTTCCGGTGTGCAGGTGAACGGGATGCCGACTTTCCACGGTAACCTCAATTATTCGCTGCGCCGGATCGATTCGCAAACGTTGCGATTCGAGATCGGCGGCGGGATCTCGGCGAAGGTGGTTCTGCGTCCACCGCTGGCGACTGCGATACGCAGCGTGATCGTGAATGGCAGTCCGTATACGAGTTTTGACCGTGATTCCGTGACGATCCTGCAAACTCCCGCAGAAATCACCTGCACCAACTTCTGACAGAGAGGCCGCTGATCACGTGACAGATCGCTCAACAGAAGTACCCGCTAGCGCATCTGCCGGTGAGGCCGCGCATTTGGGCCTCATGCACCAGCTTGCCACGATAACCCGTGCGATCTTCGCCTCGCCGGTGGGCAAGACACTGGTGACGCTCGTTGCTGCGCTCGTGGTTGACATCGTTGCCACGGCCTACGGACAAATTCGCCTCAACCGGTGGAATAAGCCCTTCTACGATGCTTTATCGCGCCGCGACTTGCGGGATTTTTTCTACGAGCTCGGTGTGTTCTTCCTGATCGCGGGATGTCTTCTCGTCCTCAATGTGGTGCAGCGGTGGCTCGTTGAAACCTTGCAGTTAAAATTGCGCGAAGGTCTCGTACGAAGTCTCCTGCGGGATTGGATGTTGCCGCGCCGGGCGTTCTGGCTCGCCAATGCGGGAACGATGGGCGTCAATCCAGATCAGCGTATTCATGAGGACGCACGGAAACTGTGCGAGCTGTCGGCCGATCTTGCCGTCGGACTATTCCAGGCGTCGATCTTGTTCGGCACGTTCGCCGGCGTCCTTTGGGTTCTTTCGAGCGGATTCACGTTTCGCCTCGGCGATCATGATTACGCCATTCCCGGTTTCATGCTCTGGGCGGCGATCATCTATTCGAGCGCCGGCTCCCTTCTGAGCTATTGGGTGGGGCGAGGTCTCGTCAACCGCAACGCGGAGCGTTACGGGCGTGAAGCCGATCTGCGCTTTTCGCTCGTTCGCGTCAACGAGCATGTCGATGACATTTCGTTAGCGGCGGGCGAGGCGGACGAGAAACGCCGCATCGAGCTTCATCTTGGCAACGTGCTCGCCGCGACGCGCCGCATCGTGCGGGGTCACACCAATCTCACGTGGATCACCGCGGGCTTTGGTTGGGTTACGATCGTGGCGCCAATCCTCGTGGCTGCGCCGCTCTATTTCACGGGAAAGGTTTCGTTCGGCGGCCTGATGATGGCGGCGGGCGCGTTCACGCAAGCGCAGTCGTCGCTGCGCTGGTTCATAGACAATTTCAGCGTCATTGCCGATTGGCGTGCCACGTTGATCCGCGTCGCGAGTTTCCGTCATGCGCTGGTCAACACGGATGAACCTCGTGGCTTTGAAAGCCGCATCGCATATACCGAAGGTGATCCAGGTGTGTTCACCATCGACAACCTCGAAATCGTCTCTTCCGCCAACGCCGACACGCTCAAGGAAACGAATGTGGTGGTGAGGGTGGGGGAGCGCGCCCTTATCCTGGGCGCACCGGGAACGGGGAAAACTCAGCTGTTCCGAGCATTGGCAGGCTTGTGGCCCTGGGGTGCGGGGCACATCGGCCGTCCGCGAGGCGAACAAATATTCTACCTGCCGCGCGGCACTCCCTATCTGCCTCGCGGAACTTTGCGAGAGATTCTTGCCTACCCTTTGAAACCTGACAGTTTCAGCACGAACGACTTCACGCGTGCTCTCTACCGGCTTGGCCTTGAACGTCTCGCGCAACTGCTCGATGAGACCCGCCGTTGGGATAGGGAACTCAGTCAAGACGAGCAACTGTGCCTTGCGATTGCGCGCATCCTGATTCAAAAACCTGCTTGGGTGCTCATCGACGGCACTTTCGGGTCACTCGATGACGACGTACTCGAACTCGTCATCGATATCTTCACCAAGGAACTGCAGAGCACCAGCGTCATCCACATCGGCGGGGTCGCGGAGGCGCACTCGCTTTTCTCGATCGTCCTGCATCTCGTCAAAGCGCCTAGGCCGCAAACCTTGCTGTCCGACAGGCCGGCGAATCGTGAGATGCCAAAATGAAAAGGACATCCATGCCAACCCGGACAATGGGGGTGATCCGGATGGCGCAGTACCTTATGTTTCTTTTGCTCATTGGCGTATCGCAAGCGCGCGCGGATCCGCTGGATTTTGAATTTCACCCACCCGCAACGGCAGGAAATGCTACGACAGCCGCGATCATGCGCGATTTGGCTGCGCGACTCATTCCGGTCTATCAGGAATCCGATCCCGACCGCTACCTTGCGAATTTGTCCGCGCTGCAATTGGCCGCCGGCGACTATGCAGCCGCCTACGTCTCACGAGAAACGCTACGCGATCGACGGCGAAAAGCGGATCTGGGTCGACCGGTGGGGCGGTCGGTGATTTACGATATCTTCGCACACGCAAAAGCTATGGAAGCTGAAAGTCACATTGCATTTCCTGAGGCATTTACAAAGTCGTTCCGCGAAGATATGTCCAAACTCGACGATCAGGATGCGTATGCCGTCACGCGCTGGTTCGGGACTGCTCTGCCGGTATTTCGCGAGGCGCTGCAAAAGTCATTTGATCGGCAGCGAGTCAAAGATAGGATCGACGAAGCGGAAGCGGTGGCACTGGTCTGGGCCTATGTTTCCTTTGACGCTTATCGAACCTTTGGTCCCGAGGTTGATTCGCTCGTCGCCGAGGATGATCAACGACGCTATATCGTCGACGACGAAGTCGTGATCCAGACTCCGGATAAGACGAGCATCTCTGCGGTGGTGATTCGCTCAAAAAACGCCGCCAACCCGCTACCCGCACTTTTCGAGTTCACGATCCACGGATCGCAGAACTACGCTAGGGAGTGCGCTGCACATGGCTATATTGGGGTAGTGGCTTACACGCGCGGAGACGGTAAAGGCTCCCCCGGACCTGCCCCCTACCAGCACGACGGCGACGATGCGCGCGCGGTAATCAATTGGATTGCCAAGCAGCCCTGGAGCGACGGTCGCGTGGGCATGTACGGCGAGGGTTATAGCGGCTTCACGCCGTGGGCAGCCGCCAAGCGCCTGCCATCGGCTCTCAAGGCCATTGCGACATCGGCCGCTCGCGCGCCCGGAATCAATGTTCCCATGGAAGGCAACATCTTTCAGAACTCTGCGTACCGATGGTCATTGCAGATGACGAACTCCAGGGCGTCGGATGACCCCGGGAATCACGACGATGCGCGGTGGCGCGAGCTCGACCAAAAGTGGTATAGCAGCGGGAGGCGATACCGGGATATGGGTCGGCTGTTTGGAAAGCCCAATCCGATCTTCATCCGCTGGCTGAACCATCCGAGCTACGATCGGTATTGGCAAAAAATGGTGCCCTACCGGGAAGAATTCGCGCGCATCAATATTCCGGTGTTGACGACGACCGGTTACTTCGCCGAAGGCGAGCCGGGCGATCTGTATTACTTCACTCAGCATCATCGATACGATTCGCACGCCGACCACACGCTGCTCATCGGTCCTTATGACGATCGTTCGATGCAACATGGGCCATTGGCCACCTTGCAGGGTTATCAATTGGATTCGGCCGCGCAGGTAGATCTTCGTGAACTGCGCTACCAGTGGTTCGACCACGTTTTCAAGGGCGGCCCAGCGCCGTATCCATTGAAGGACGACATCAACTACGAAGTCATGGGAGCGAATGAGTGGCGGCACGTTCCGTCGCTGGAAGCCATGGGCCAGCGACCGCAACGATTTTATTTGGAGCCAGCCGCATCGGCCGACGCGATCCACCGGCTCATGCAGCATAAGAAAACAAAGATCGCATTCGTCCAGCAGACCGTGAGCTTGGTTGATCGGAGAGACGTCGGCTGGACGCCACCCACCGATCTCGTCAGCAATGGTGTGGCAGCTCATAACGGCGAGACGTTCGTGAGTGGACCGCTGACCCAGCCAACCGAGGTCAGTGGTCTATTTTCAGGCCAGCTCGATTTCACGGTGAACAAGATGGACATGGACTTGTACATCAGTCTGTACGAACTCCTCCCGAGCGGCGACTATGTTCGCCTGTTCGGGCCAACGTACGAATTCCGTGCAAGTTACGCACAAGACCGAGTTCATCGTCACCTCCTCAAGGCGGGTGAACGGCAAATGTTGACCTTCAAAAGCGAGCGAATAACGAGCCGACAGCTGCGGACGAGCAGCCGGCTGGTCATGGTTCTCGGCATCAACAAACGGCCGGATCGCGAGATCAATTACGGCACCGGGAACGACGTGAGTGAGGACTCCCTCGCCGACGGCAAAATTCCTCTCAAGATCCGGTGGTATGGCGACAGCTATATCGAAATCCCGATACGCAGGTAGGCGAGCAGGCTGCTCAAAATGGGAAACGCTGAGAGAAGCGGGTCAGGCCGTGCGGGGTCGGCACAAGAACAGCCTGGGTGGGACAATTAGGATTTTTCGCAACGTCCAACTACACGGCCGGCGGCCGTGTTGCGAGCATCGAAGGTCGCACACCGAAATGGTCGAACCAGACCGCCGTAACAGGACATTTTTCGCGCCAGGCGAGCGCACCGTACCGGTAATCTAAGTAGCCGAGCGCACAGCCGATGGCGATCGTGCCGACATCGACGCGGTCGACGAAGCCGTGCGCCAGCCGCTCGAGCTCGGTGAGTCCGCATCGCACCTTGTCCAACTGACCGGTGGTCCAATCCGTCCAACGCAAGTTTTCCGGACGCACTGCCGTTTCGTAACGCGCCAAGACCGCCGCATCGGTAATGCCATCGGCCAGAGACTGCTCAGTCAATACATGCCAGCGTGCAGGACCTTGTTTGGGAATAAGCGCGCCGTCTCCCAGTGCGTCGAGGTACTCGCAAATGACGCGGCTGTCGTACAACACCGTACCATCGTCGGCGATGAGCGTTGGCGCCTTGCCGAGGGGGTTATATGCGACGATCGATGCATCTCGGTTAACCGGATGTGGGGCCCCTGGGACGAGTGATATGCGTTCACGCAAACCCAACTCGTGGGCTGCGACCAAACATTTACGGACGAACGGAGAGGTAGCACTGAAGAAGATTTTCATGTGCCATCTTAAACGCTTTGCACTCAAGACGCCTCATTGATATTGCTCCAGGGCGCAACACTGATTGCACACGACAATGTGCGTGCGCGCCTGGCGAGCGGCGGTACCGCGGGTAACGGCGATCGTTGCATTTCGACGCGGTGCAAAAACCAAGGGCATCATCGCCCGATGAGCGAACCTCCGCCACGCCCTCGCAAGGGAGGCCTGGGTTGCCTTCCCAGCCTGCCAGCAGTTCCCGGGTGGAGTGGCAGGACGTGCTCTTGCCGACGGGCGATGGCAACTAAGGGATTACCCAGTCGCGGGATTTATGGCACACGCATACCCGTAATCGTCACGATCGATGGCGTCAGCCGATAAGTACATTCGCGGATCGCAGAATCAAAACATCAAGCTCACCATTGGTAGGCGTTGATTCGACTTTACACCGGACATCAAAAGGAGAATGTCATGAGTCTTATACGCTGGGATCCGTTCGCTGATGTCGATGCGATGTTCAACCGTACGATGCCGAGCGAGTACGTCAATTGGCCACGTCTGACACTCCCCGGCAACGCCAAGAAGGTAGATTGGGCGCCTTCCGCAAACATCAGCGAGACTGAGAAGGAATACGTCATTCGGGCCGAGCTACCGGCCGTAAAGAAGGAAGACGTTGAGGTGACACTGGACGGTGGAATGATCACCATCAAGGGCGAGCGCAAGCAGGAGAAGGATGACAAGAACGAGAAGTACCACCGCGTCGAGAGCTTTTATGGCAGCTTCGAGCGGCGCTTTTCACTTCCTGAAAACGTGAATGCCGACATGATTCATTGCGAGAGCAAGGATGGCGTCCTCACCGTGCATATTCCTAAAACGGAGACAACCAAACACAAGCCGAAGCAAATCACCGTGCAGTGAGGACGAGCGCGTTGGTATCGTCGACCAAGGCGGCGCGCGTGGCGCCGCCGCTGGTTTGCGGCAGTCTAGTCGAGGCCGCGAGCCGCGAGAAATATCGACTGGGGATGGACATTCGCGATGGTCTCGGGCAACATTTGGCGGGACTATCTTCATTGCTCGCCGCCCGCTTAAACCGGTAGCGATTCGCGTCATCGGGGATGACGGCAGCGCCGATATCAGCTCGTGGCATTGCAGCAACCGGAAGTCGCGGTTAGTGCGCCTGCGCCGAAGAACTCTTGGACGTGATCTGCGGCCTCGAGGCGCCGGGTGGATCGGCTAGAAATCCCGGTAGTCAACCAAGATTGTCGCAACGTCCGAGAAAAGCTCATCAATCAGAAGGATCATGAATATGCCCAAACCCATCTCACGTCGCGCCCTCGTCAAGGGCGGTCTCATTGCCGGGTCACTCTTTCCGGTTGCGGGGCTCTTCGTCAATGCTTCGGCGTTTGCCGAATCTCCGGCGCTGGACCCAAATGACCCAAGCGCGAAAGCGCTCGGGTATGTCATAAAGTCCGCAAAGCCGGGTCAGGAATGCACTAACTGCGTACAATTTGTAGGCAAGGCAAGCGCCGCAACAGGTGGCTGCAACCTTTTTCCGGGGAAGACCGTCGCGGGCGGTGGCTGGTGCATGAGTTACGTTAAAAAACCTGCCGCTTGACCGCTGTTGGATAATCGGAGGGCGAGGGGCTGACCCGAGCCCATCCATGTAACGGAGCGCCACCGCTGCGGGCGCTGAGACGTTGCGCGTTTATTCGCAAGCCAAGGACAACGCGGTTAATCAGGAAGATTCAATGTTCGGCGTGCCCTGCGTTAAGCGTCCGGCGGCGCAGCTCCGCGGCCTCACCGCGATTCTCAAAGTCGCTCTAGAATGCGGCATGGAATCCTTCATCACATCCAACGCGGGAATTCGAATACCCAGGATCCTCTACGGAACCGCCTGGAAAAAGACAGATACAACGCGACTGGTCAGGCTCGCGATTCAGCAGGGATTTCGTGGCATCGACACGGCATGCCAGCCCAAGCACTACGACGAGGCCGGAGTGGGCGCTGGCGTCACCGCCTGCCTCAACCTGGGGCTTCCCCGCGGGGACCTTTATTTGCAAACGAAGTTCACGTCCGTATCCGGCCAAGATCCGCAGCGGATTCCCTATGACCCGAGGGCGTCCCTTCCGGAGCAGGTCGCACAATCCTTCGCCGCCTCGCTACGGAACCTGCAAACCGAATATTTGGACTGCCTCGTTCTGCATTCGCCGCTGCCGACGGCACAGCAAACCCTGGCCGTGTGGCACGCGCTCGAATCGCTCGTCGATGCCGGTAAGGTCCGTCAACTCGGAATCAGCAACTGTTACGACCTCGCGGATCTCGAGCACTTGTACGATAGCTCCCGAATCAAGCCTGCCGTTCTCCAGAATCGATTCCATGCCGAGACGGCGTACGATCGCGGCATGCGGGCGTTCTGCACTGCCCAGCAGATCGTGTACCAAAGCTTTTGGACCCTCACCGCCAACCCGCAGGTCCTCGCTCACCCGACCATCACCGCATTGGCGGCAATCCACAAACGGACCGCGCCGCAGATATTATTTCGCTACCTGACGCACGTCGGAGTTGTACCCTTGACGGGCACCAAGTCCGAAGCGCATATGCGCCAAGATCTCGCGATTTTTGATTTCGAGCTCACACAGGCTGAACGCTACGCAGTCGACACGGTATTCGCAGAATAAGCCGCCATGACCCGGCGCAGATTCGGCCGCGCATGCCGCGGATCCGCGCCAGCTTTCCCGCCAAGCGAAATCCGAGGAATTCTTTCGCCGCGCCGATAGCGGCTCTGCCGCCCAGGTAGGTAGAAGCCCATATACTCACGAAGCGAGCATCTGTGGGACATTTCGCTGCTGGCTGAAGGGCAGGTGACCGTCGGCGTCGCGGCCTTGCAGCAACCGGAGATTGCGCCATTGGGAAATGGATGAGTAAAGCGACGGCTCAGCCCAAGTCTCCTTTCGCGGCGAATCTCGGCGTGGTCGTCTCGGTGCGCGGCAGCGTCGTGGATATTCGGTTCGATGAGCATTTGCCGCCCATTTATTCGGTACTGCTCGCGGGAGCACAAAAGCAGATCGTCATCGAAGTGCTGGCGCAGCAAAATGCTCGTCACGTGCGCGGGATTGCATTGACGCCCACGCAAGGTCTCGCTCGCGGAATGACGGTGGAGGATACGGGCGGGCCGTTGGAAGCGCCGGTGGGCAACGCGACTCTCTCGCGGATGTTCGACGTATTTGGCAACACCATCGATCGCGGGGGGGTATTGTCCGACGTCCAATGGCGTTCGGTGCATCGGGCTCCGCCGTCGCTGGCGCGCCGTTCCACCAAAGCGGAAGTCTTTGAAACAGGCATCAAAGTCATCGATGTCCTGCTGCCGCTGGAGCGTGGCGGCAAGGCCGGACTGTTCGGCGGGGCGGGAGTCGGCAAGACCGTGCTGCTGACCGAAATGATCCACAACATGATCGGTCATCACGAGGGCGTCAGCATTTTCTGCGGCATTGGTGAACGGTGTCGTGAAGGCGAGGAGCTTTACGACGCGATGAAGGAAGCCGGCGTGCTGCAGAACATGGTGATGGTATTCGGCCAGATGAACGAGCCACCGGGCGCCCGGTTCCGCGTCGGGCACGCTGCGCTGACGATGGCCGAGTATTTCCGCGACGACGAGCACCGCGATGTGCTGTTGCTCGTCGATAATATTTTTCGCTTCATTCAGGCCGGCATGGAGATATCGGGCTTGATGGGCCAGATGCCGTCGCGGCTGGGGTATCAGCCGACCATGGGCACTGAGCTGTCGGAACTGGAAGAGCGCATCGCCAACACGGATACTGGTGCCATCACTTCCATTCAGGCGGTGTATGTGCCGGCGGATGATTTTACCGATCCGGCCGCGGTGCATGTATTCTCGCATCTCTCCGCGTCGATCGTGCTATCGCGCAAGCGGGCAAGCGAAGGGCTTTTCCCTGCGATCGATCCTCTGCAATCCAGTTCGAAGATGGCCACGCCAGGCATCGTCGGCGCGCGGCATTACGGGCTCGCGCAGGAAATCCGGCGGACGCTTGCGCAATACGCCGAACTCAAGGACATCATCGCCATGCTGGGCCTGGAGCAGCTCTCGCCAGAGGACCGCAACGTGGTCGTCCGTGCGCGCCGGTTGGAGCGTTTCCTCACCCAACCCTTTTTCACAACCGAACAGTTCACGGGCCTCAAAGGAAAGCTCGTCAGCCTCAAGGACGCGCTGGATGGTTGTGAGCGCATCCTGCACGACGAATTCAAAGACCATCCGGAAAGTGCGCTGTACATGATCGGGACGGTCGACGAAGCGAAGGCAAAAGCAAAACCCGTCCCGCCCGCAGCGACGGACAAACCTCAATCCAAGCTTGAACATGCCGCTGCCGCCCATGAATCTTAAAATTCTCCTGCCGTTCCAGATTTTCGTCGCAAAGATCGACGTCTCTCGCATCGTCGCCGAGACGCGCGACGGTTCGTTCGGGCTCTTGCCTCACCGACTCGATTGCGTGGCGGCACTGGCGCCCGGGATTCTGACCTACCAGACCCCATCCGACGGCGAAGTTTTCGTGGCTGTGGACCGAGGGGTGCTCGTCAAGACCGGTCCGGACGTACTCGTATCGGTGCGCCGGGCGCTGCACGGAGCGGACCTCGGCCGGTTGCGCGCAGCGGTGGAGCAAGAGTTTCTGACCCTGGATGAGCGCGAGCAAAGCGTCCGTTCGGTGTTGGCGAAAATGGAAGGCGATCTCATACGGCGCATGGCGAGCCTGCACAATGGCTGATGAACCGCAAAACAACCTCGCGAAGCCGAAGCCGTCGCTCGGTGAGGAGGTCGGTGCGAAGGCGGCGCGCAAGCTTAAGGCGCGGCGTAACCCCGCGCAGGGCGTTTGGTTCGGCCTGGGGATGATGGGGCTGATTGGCTGGTCGGTGGTGGTTCCGACGCTGCTCGGGGCGGCGCTCGGTCTCTGGCTGGACCGCCATTATCCGGGAGCGCATACCTGGACCCTGGCGCTGTTGGCGGCCGGGCTCGCCATCGGCTGTTTGAATGCGTGGCATTGGGTGGCCAAGGAAGACAAGGAGATTCGAGACGAACAGGAGGATAAAGATGCATGAATTGTTGTCTCTGGCACCGCCGTTGGCGGCGGGTCTATTGCTCGGCGCGGTTTTCTTCGGTGGCCTTTGGTGGACGGTTATCAAAGGCGTTTCGTCCCAACGGCCGGCGCTTTGGTTCTTCGGCAGCATGCTGCTGCGGATGAACGTTACCCTGGCGGGATTTTATTTTGTCTGCCGCGAAAGTTGGGAGCGGTGGCTGTCGTGTCTCCTAGGTTTTGTCGTGGCGCGCGTCGTCGTGCAGCTGATCCGCCCACCGGAGATCTCCTATGCGCCTTAGTCCCGATGAGATGATCTTCTGGCAGCACGGGTTTCTCAAACTCAACGGCACGATTGTGTTCACGTGGGGATTGATGTTCGTGCTTGCTGTCGGCTCAAAGTTCGTCACGCGCAAGCTCTCCACCGATCTTAAACGATCTCGCTGGCAAAACCTGCTGGAAATCGTTGTCACCGGCATCGAAAAGCAAATCGGAGATGTCGGCCTCCGCCAGCCGAAGAAGTATATCGGCTTTCTGGGCACGCTCTTTCTGTTCGTCGCGTTGGCCAGCCTCTGCACCGTCATTCCCGGCTACGAACCACCGACGGGGTCGCTCTCTACGACCGCGGCGCTGGCGCTGTGCGTGTTGGCGGCCGTGCCGTTTTTCGGCATCGAGGAGGAGGGGCTAAGCGGCTACCTAAAATCCTACGTGGAACCGACGATCATCATGCTGCCGTTCAACATCATCAGCGAACTATCGCGCACGCTGGCACTGGCGGTCCGGCTGTTCGGCAACATGATGAGCGGAACGATGATTCTCGCCATTTTGCTGACTATCACGCCCTTCATCTTCCCGGTCGCCATGAGTGCGCTCGGTCTGCTCACCGGCATGGTGCAGGCCTACATCTTCAGCATTCTGGCCGCGGTTTATATCGCAGCCGCCACGCGCGGTCGCAAGTCCAGGCCCGAACCGACGCAAGTCATCAAAGCATAAACAAGGACAACGAGAGAGGACACTATGGATAATATGACGCTCATCGCTATCGCTTCAATCGTCACCGCCGGCCTGACGATTGCCCTGGGCAGCATCGGACCTGCGCTCGGCGAAGGGCGGGCGGTCGCCACGGCATTGAGTTCTCTGGCGCAGCAGCCAGATGCCGCGACGACGATCACGCGCACGTTGTTTGTCGGGCTGGCCATGATCGAGTCCATCGCGATCTATTGCTTCGTGGTCTCGATGATCCTCATTTTCGCCAATCCGTTCTGGAATCACGTCGTCGCCCAAGGCGCGGCGAAGTAGTTCATGCTCATCGATTGGTTCACCGTCGGTGCGCAAGCGCTCAACTTCATCATCCTGGTGTGGTTGTTGAAGCGCTTTCTTTACAAGCCGATCCTCACCGCTGTCGACGCGCGCGAGAAGCGGATCGCTGCGGAGCTCGCGAGCGCGGACGCAAAAATGGCCGAAGCGCACAAGGAGCGCGATGAGTTCCAGCACAAGAACGAGGCGTTCGACAAGCAACGCGCTGCACTCTTGAGCAAGGCGACGGACGAAGCGAAAGCCGAACGCCAACGACTCCTCGACGAGGCGCGAAAGGCGGCCGATGCCCTGAGTGCCAAGCGACAGGAGGCGCTGCGAAGCGACGCGAACACTCTCAATCAAGCCATCCGTCGCCGGATCGAGCAGGAAGTGTTCGCCATCGCGCGAAAGGCGTTGACGGATCTTGCCGCGACAAGTCTGGAAGAGCGCATGAGCGAGGTCTTCAACCGCCGCCTGCGCACGATGGTCGGCAAGGCAAAAGAGGGTCTCGGCCAGGCCCTCAAGACAGCGTCTGCGCCCGCGCTCGTGCGCAGCGCGTTTGACCTGCCTGCGGCGCAACGCGCTGCCATACAAAATGCGCTCAATGAGACTTTCTCCGCCGAAATCCACGTCCGGTTTGAGACCGCGCCGGACTTGGTCAGCGGCATCGAACTCAGCACGGATGGACAAAAGACGGCTTGGAGCATCGCGGATTATCTTGCGTCGCTGGAAAGGAGCGTCGGTGAGCTTCTGAACGAAAGGGACAAGCCTGCATCTACAGCCGAAGCGCCCAAGCCCGAAGCGAGGTAGCCTTGATCAACGAACCTGAAAGCTTGCAGGCTGTCTTCGACCGCACGTTTGCTGAAATACGCCAGGTCCGGGAAGCATTCACGCCGCAGCTGACGCCGCGAGAGGTGGGCACGATCATCAGCATCGCCATCGGCATCGCCAAGGTTTCCGGGCTCCCCGCCGTGGGCTGTGAGGAGTTAGTAAGGTTTCCCGGCGATTTGCTCGGCATGGCTTTCAATGTGGACGACGCTGAAATCGGCGTCGTGCTGCTCGGCCAATACTGG
>Ga0066789_10000676_pt1 | contig 14121 bp, 14 predicted proteins | sample OrgsoiDNA2013049_FD_70960 | JGI IMG/M metagenome (GOLD analysis project Ga0066789, IMG submission 70960) | Permafrost soil microbial communities from the Arctic, to analyse light accelerated degradation of dissolved organic matter (DOM) -... | ecosystem: Environmental > Terrestrial > Soil >...
TTAGAACTTTCGAGGCCTGCTCGGGCTTCACTTTGTTACGGCCCACCGGATTGCTCAACCGCCTAAAGCGGCCTTTGTCACGAGGCTCCAGCCCTGCCGGTTACCCGACCGAACCGCTCGCCAGCTACCAGAGCAATCGACAACTCTCTGGGTGGAATCTTCCTCCACTAGTGATCCGCGCCTTCGGGGCGCACGGTCATTCGCGTCGGTTCCACACTCCGCCCGTTACTTCCGGTCTACCCCGATCAACGGACATCGTTCAGATTGGGCCGGTTGGTCCGGTTCGTGCCACAACCAGACTCATGCACCGCAGCAAACATCATTCGATCACCTCGTCGGCTCGGACAACCATCGATGGTGGGATTGTGAGGCCGAGCGCCTTCGCAGTCTTCAGATTAAGAACGAACTCGAACCTGGCCGATTGCACGACCGGCAGGTCTGCCGGCTTGGCACCTTTGAGAATCTGGCCGGTATAGACGCCGATCTGATGATATGAATCCGTAATGCGGGTTCCATAGCTCATCAAACCCCCGGATACGGCGGACTCCCGAAACTGATAAATCGCTGGAACCGCACGGCGCGCTGCCAGCGCGATGAGCTGGTCGCGCCGGCTGAACAAGAACGGATCGGAGGCGACGAGCAGCGCACCGGCACGCTGTTGGATGAGGGTTGCGAACGCCGTGTCGAAGTCGCCTTCGCTGCTGGCCTTCAGGACGAGCAATTGTACCCCGACAGTGCGAGCGGCCTCGTCCACCTCTCTTAGCTGCCTCTCCGCATCCGGATAGTTAGGGTTCACGAGCACGGCGACCGTGGTGGCGTTGGGAGCGAGTTCATGCAGCAGCCCAAGCCGCTTCGCCTCCAGGCCGCTCGATAACTGGTAGATCCCCGTTACATTGCCGCCTGGTCGGTTGAGGCTGGTGACGAGACCTATTTTTACCGGGTCGTCGTCGCTGATAAAGACGATCGGAATCGTCGCGGTTGCGGGCTTGGCTACAAGTGCCACCACCGAGCCGCCGCCCGCGGCAATCACGGCAACCTGACGCCGGACCAGATCAGTCGCCAACCCCGGCAGTCGATCATAGTGACCCTCTGCCCAGCGGTATTCGATCGCGACGTTTCGTCCCTCGACAAATCCAGCTTCGCTCAGTCCTTGGTGAAAGGCAGCGACCACGCCAGCGGCCTCGCCAGCCGAGCGGCTGTTTAGAAATCCGACTACCGGCATTGCAGGCTGTTGCGCCCGCGCAGCAAGCGGCCAAGCCACTGCCGCACCGCCGAGAAGTGTAACGAAATCGCGGCGGAGCATATCGGACCCCAAGCTCTGGAGACGACATCTTAGCAACAAAAGAGAGCGCTTTGATAGGGACCGAAACCCGCATCGGGAGCATTGCCGTTGGGCGCGGCCAATGTCTCAGTTGGGTCAAAACCCGAAGAACTCCAATAGAGTATATGTCTTCCGCTGTTCATCCAATGACGGACATCTGGCAGTGCCACCTTGCCAGCTGCAAACCTGGGTGGCCCAGCGAAACCGCTCGTCCAATTGCCGCGGCCTTGCTTTCAATCACGGCGCAAGTGCCCGTGCCATGGATCTCCCACCCGCCGCCGGCTGGCTCGACAATTAATTGATCGCGGCTTACAGAACTGCGGGCGGATGAATGTGGCGTCAGTGTTTAGCCACTGTGGTGGGCGATACCTGGTGGGGGCTTTATCGTTTTCATCGATTCTCAAAATCGGCCCTATACCCACCCGTGGCACCCCCGGTTTTAATTGGACTCGAGGTGCGTCCCGCCTGGCGCGCGCGTCTCAGTCGCTAACGCTCAAAGCAATCCGGCTCCCGCGTGATCCTTGAACAGTTCTGCATCGCGAACGTACCCGAGACACCGTGGCCTTTGTGCCAGCGTAATCAGAGACCGCCTTCGGTGGTTTCTAGTGCTCGAGAAGAACAAAAACACGGCGAGTAACGCCGCGGTGCCGAAAACTAGTGGTGCGAATTCGATAATCATCAATAGGATCCCGGTCGACGTAGAATTCTGCCCCGAGGTTTCTTCGTCCGCCAGTCAATGCGCACAGTAACCTTTACCGGTTAGGTTAAGGCGCGGATTGCGTTGCGGCTTCATTTGGTGGCGCTATCGTTTGAGCAGGATTCCCAAGCGTCGCAGCTAGTTTGATCTACCCACGGTGGAGCAAATGAAAAAGAAAAAACAAACCGACACCGATCACAGAGTGGGCGATCGGGTGCGACTCGTTTCCGAAACGTCGCTTCGGAACGACGAGATGGATCTGCAAGGTCAGACCGGAGAGGTTATTGAATGCTCCGATGGGAAAAGAGTGACCGTTCGCTTCGCGAACGGCAGGCTGCTCATGGGAAGGGACGCTAAACTGTTTGAGCGTGCCTAAAGGGGGACTGCCCCTCGTGACACGCTAATCGAAGGCTTCAGCCACTTCGTTACCTCCATGACTGCTCCGATTGCTTCCGGCTGGAGCGGTTGCCGGGTGGGCTTGCACCCACTGGAAAGCGCCGTCTTCGCACGGCGCACGCCAAGAGCAGACATCCGTTGAGTGCTCTGGCTCGCAAATTGAACCTTTGCGTTTCTATCCGCTTTGCCGGCGAACCACTGTGTCAGTCGTCGAACTAACCGAAGATGATGAAGGTTGAGTATGATCAGTGCGGCCCGTTCCTATTTGGCGACGCGCAACTTGGAGATTGATGTGCCGATTTGCGCGAAAGCCGCGGCGATTTGGCTCGGTTGCGTCAGCATGAAGAAGTTGCCTGTGCTGCTGGCGCAAGCAGGAAGAACCGCCGATTGCCCGGCGCCGTCGGTGTCGATTTGCACGGTATAGATGATGACGCCGCTATTCTTGATATTGGCACATAGCGTCGCCATTTTCGTGTCGACCGCCGAGTTCGTATTGGAAAGATCACCGTTCCATCGGTCGCCGGTGTTCAAGCCGTCCGTGAACAGGATAATAACATGCTGATAGGTCGTGCCCGTGATAGACTCGGCCGGCGCGTTAAGCGGTGATTGCTGCAGCAACGAGAGCCACCCCCATTGCAGGCCTATCGTCTGGTTCGTGGCGCCGTTAGCCGTCATCGAGCCGATGTTGGCGTTGACGTTGGTCCAGTTGTAGGTCAACGGCAGGATCTGCGTCACGGGGCAAAGCGGGTCCTGGTCGGCAATGAAATTTGTGGCAAGAGAGCTCGGTGCAGCCGAGTTCACGTCATTGGTTGAATCGCGGTCGGTCACGCAGCCGCCCCACGTGGAATGACTTGGGGAGCCGACCGTGTGATGCCAGGTGTAGTTGTGCCCAAGGCACGTGGCGTAGCTCATATAACCGGCGTTTGTGCCGCCGGTGCAATTGCTAGTCGAAATCGACGGATCGAAGAGATCCCAGCGCAGCCAGCTGGCATTGACATTGGACGTACCGACATTGACGTCAATTGCGAAGGGAATGACCGAGATGTAGACGTCGCCGGTGTTCTTTGCGAGCCCCGACAGCTGAGTAACAAGGTTCTTGGCCGCCGTCTGCAGCGCGCCGATCTTGTTATAGTTATTCATCGATCCGGTGTTGTCGAGCACAAGGGCGACACGGAGCAGATTGGAGCCCCATGCCGAGGTCGAACTGGTGTTGAAATTGAGGTTCGGGAAGCCGGCGACCTTCAGGAAGTCGGTTACAACCGAGCCGGTGCCGTTGACCTGGACGGTCGAGCCCACGGTGGTGCTGGCGGTATAGGTCGCACTGATCGTGACCGACTTGGCGTCGTTATTGTTATATAGTGCGGTGAAATAGGCTTGGGCCTGCGTATTGATCTGGCCCGGCGTGATGATGCCCTGGGAGAGGTCCTTTGAAACCATCAAGGCCGTCGAGTCGAGCGCGGCCTGCATGGATGAGCGTGCGGCATTAGCGCGGCTATAGTCGATCGCCGCACCAACGAAGCTGAGGAGGGGCACCAGCGCGATGGCAAAGATCACCGCGATATTGCCGTCGTGAGATTTCCGGAATTTCCCGAAGGCACTTCGCATAACCGAACAAGCAGACTTGAAAGCCATTGACCTGATCCACAAGGATAAAATTGAACCTACATGTAGCAAGCCGCCCTCAAAGGTTTGTAAAAGCTTTCCCCGTATACTGAGACGCTCGATAACCAAACGTTAACTTGGGTAGGTCGATTTAAATTAACCCGTGGGGGCAACCCGGTCAGTCCGCTGCGCGCGTCTAGAAAGGCTCGGACAGCGGGCCAATAGCGTTTGTTGCCGAACAGCGGATCTTTGGCCGGAAACACCTAACGTTTCTCCAATTCACCAATAGCGACGCGGCCAATTTTTTCGCTGATTCCAATTCTGCGAAGCATTTCGGTGTCAGAGACGAACAGCACGTCGCGCCCCGGGCTGCGGCACTCAGCTAGCTCTTCGCCTTCTTGCATACCCTCGTCGACAGAATTGTCATCCGGCATGTCATTGCTCCGCGCGCCTCCCGAATTTGGGAAATTCTGGTAACGGAAGGTTAAAGTTCGGGCATGCTAAACTCGGGCTGCCAGCGGTTCAGCCAAATCATTTAACGTCTGGATGGGTGTTGTTGGCGTGTGCCGTGCAAGGGCTGTAGGCCCCGGCGAGCTGCGCGCGAGCATCATGCGCGCTCGACATTTCGGGCAGCGGAGTCGCTGAATTGACGTGGGATAGCCCCGCGACGACAACCGCACCTGAGGGTGGCGATCGATTGCGTTGGAGCTCTTCTCGCTCTCAACATCAGAGAGCACCTGGGCAAGCTCCAGGAATTGGACAGGGCCGTGCGCGGTTACACCAGAAAACCCCCATGCCACCAACCCAGTACTTATGCGGGTCGAAAAAGTCTCAAAGTTGTAATGGATTTAGCGGCATGGTCGGAGTCACCACCAATTGACGATCCAGATAGAACATCTGAACGCGGACAGAATATGAATTCGGGGAACGCAGCGGGCGGGAGATCGGTTGGTTACACGGGCCTATCGGCAATCATTGCGCTAGTCAGCTTTGCGCAAATCAGTTTCGGGGCGGCGATTGTCGGGGAAACAAGAACGGTCAGCGATATTCCGGAAGTCGTGTCGGATATCGATTCCATAAAGGTTGGTTACCAACGTCCGCAGGACATTCCATTTCCCGAAAATAATCCCTACACGCTCAAGAAAGCTCTGCTCGGTCAGCGACTATTCTTCGACAAGCGGTTGTCAAATAGTTCCGCGCAATCCTGCGCAAGTTGCCATGATCCAGGCTATGGTTGGGGTGACGGATTGCCAGTAGGCGTCGGCTACCGCATGGCCAAGCTCGCTCGGCGTTCACCCAGCATCGTCAATGGGGCCTGGGGCGCAACCTATATGTGGGATGGCCGCGCGGCCAACCTGGAGGACCAGGCAACGGCGCCGATTCAGTCCGCCGTTGAAATGAATATGCCGTTAGCGGCGCTACTGACGCGGCTAGGAACGCTCCCTGAATACAATCTGCTGTTCGAGGCGGCCTTTCCGAATGAAGGCTTAAGTGCCACGACGCTGGCAAAAGCGCTAGCGACCTACGAACGAACGATCGTTTCTGAACAAGCGCCATTCGATGCCTGGATCGATGGCGACGAAGGTGCCATTTCGGAACGAGCCAAGCGCGGCTTTGCTATTTTCAACACCAAGGGTCACTGCTCCTCCTGTCACGAGGGTTGGAATTTTACCAACGACGGCTTCCAGGACATCGGTCTGCCTGGCACTGATGCCGGCCGCGGGCAGATCCTGCCGCAAGTTAAAAAGATGAATCACGCTTTCAAGACGCCGGGCCTCCGCGAAATCGCTAGCCGAGGCCCATACATGCACGATGGTTCAATCGGAACGCTCGAAGCCGTCATTGAATATTACGATCGAGGGGGCATCGACCGGCCGAGCCGTTCCGATCTAATCGTGCCTCTCGGTCTCACGGTACAGGACAAGCTCGACTTGGTCGTATTTCTCCAATCCCTCTCCAGCAAATTGACACCCACCACCCTGCCCGTTTTTCCCCGTTGAGGTATATCCTCAGATCGGCCGAGTTCTCATGCGTTTGCTTCGTCTTTTAATCACTTTGGGACTGTTCGGACCATCGGCGTTGGCATTGGCTGCAAGCCATACCATTCACCAGAAGGGTCGGATGTTTTCGTCCGAACTCAAGACGGTCAAGAAGGGCGAATCGCTGACGCTGCTAAACGACGACACCGTGCCGCACAACGTGATGTCGGTGAGCCCCGGGAATGAATTCGATCTGGGATCGCAACGTCCGGGCACGTCAACCGACGTAACCTTCACCAAAGCGGGTGAAGTCGAAATCATTTGCGCAATCCATCCCCGAATGAAGATGACGATAGCGGTAACGCAATAGCCGGCGGCTCGCCAGTCGGAAACCCCAGCATGTCCATTCGCCTCAAATTTTTTTGCGCGTTCAGCGTGCTCGTGGCGCTATCTTGTGCCCTCGCCATTTTCGGCTTCCGCGGGGTTTCCGATTCGGGTGATCGTGTCGTGCGGCTTTATGACGGGCCGATGATGGCGATCAACCATGCGCGGTCGGCCCACTCGGCTCTTAATGCAATACGCGGCCTTGTTCAGTCTGGCCGCGATGGGTCACAGTCGACCGTTGACGGGCTGTTTGAACAACGCCTTATTGAAATTTCGGACGACCTGGCGATCGTCGAGGAGCGGATCGCAAACGAGGACGTGGCAGCCGCTCTTACGAGGGCTCGTGGCCGTGTCAATGACTGGTCGGAAGCTGCGCTCAAAGTCCTCAACCCGCCACCCACCGGTCTTACTTTAGTTCCCGCGCCGTTCTCGATCGAGCGGAAAAGCGCCGACGCCGTTGCCGCGCTCGATGACCTCGTGGAAGTAGTCGCAGCCTATGGGTTTGAATACCGCATGACAGCCGAGGCTACGGTCAACACTTCGCGCAAGACCTTGCTGACGCTCTCAATCGGTGCGGCCCTGGCCGGACTAATGCTTGCGATCGCATTCTCGCATTCTATGAGCAAGCCAATCCTTGCGTCACTGCAGTTTGCCGAGCGAATTGCCTCAGGAATTTTGACCAATCGAATCGCGATCAGGCGGAACGACGAGCTTGGACGACTCCAGCACGCTCTCGTTGCGATGCAGAGCAGCCTGAAGACCCGCGCGGATGAGGACCGGGACTTGATGGACCGCATGCAGCGCCTGGCTCACTACGACCAGCTCACTGGCCTCAGCAATCGTGCCCAGTTCACGCATGCACTTGACAATGCGGTTTCGCAACTAGATCGGCAGGACGAACGCTTCTCGGTTCTGGTGCTGGATCTCGACAAGTTCAAAAACGTCAACGACACGCTTGGCCACCCCATCGGCGACGAGTTGCTCAAGCAGGTCTCCGCCAGGCTAAAAGCGTCGATAAGAGAGACAGACGTTGTCGCAAGGCTCGGTGGCGACGAGTTCGCCATCCTTCAATCTACAACCCCGCACGATCAGCGGGAGGCGGCAATCGCCTTGTCGCTGAGGATCGAGGAACTGCTGTCCAGACCCTTCGATCTCTGCGGCAATACCGTAAACATTGGGACAAGTATTGGTATTGCGCTGGCTCCCGAACACGGGTCGGTATCCAGCGAACTCTTGCGGAAGGCGGACTTGGCACTTTACGAGGCCAAATCTGACACGGGTAGCGGTTTTGAATTCTTCACCGCGGAGATGATGACGGCGGTCGATACGCGCCGCCTCATGGAGATTGAGCTTCGAACGGCCATTGAGCGTCAGGAGTTCGAACTGCATTATCAACCCGTAGTCGACGCCAAATCAGGGCTGGTCTGTGCGATGGAAGCACTGGTCCGATGGCGACATCCGGTCAAAGGTCTTGTGCCGCCCGATCAGTTCATTCCGCTTGCCGAGGAGACGGGCCTGATCATTTCAATGGGAGAGTGGATACTGCAGAAGGCCTGCGCTGATGCAGCCACCTGGCCAGACGACATAACCGTAGCCGTCAATCTGTCGGCGATTCAGTTCAAGCGCGGCAATCTTTTCGACGTCATCCTGTGTGCGCTCATCGAGTCCGGATTGAGGCCCGGCAGGCTGGAGTTGGAAATCACGGAAACCGTGTTGCTGGCAAACGAACAAGAATACCTGACCACCATCCGGCAATTGAAGAATGTCGGCATTACGTTCGCACTGGATGATTTCGGCACCGGGTATTCTTCGCTGAGCTATCTTACAAAATTTCCATTCGACAAAATCAAGATCGACCGGTCCTTCACGCAAGGAATGGGGAGCCGTTCCGACTGCGATGCAATCATATCTTCGGTATTGACGCTCGCACGCGGTCTCAACATCAGCATTGCCGCCGAGGGCGTCGAGACAGAAGAACAAGCCGCACTGCTGCGCAATGCCGGTGTCGACCTACTCCAGGGATATCTTTTTGGGCGCCCGGCGCGTCTGTCTGAACTCCGCTTCGCGGCGAGGCCTCCTATCGCCGCCATGGCGGCACAAACCGCGCCCGCGCCCGAATATTATGCGCCCCAGCTTTCCGTCCAGCCCGGATAATTTTCATGACATGGCCTCCCAGCTTGATCGACGAACTCGAGCAAGCATTTTCAAATGGCGACATCGGACGACGGGCTAAAGCGCTCCGGCTTGTCGCCGACCTTTTTTCGATCGGGTCGGGGCAATTTTCGAACGAGCATATCGAATTGTTCGATCAGATCATGCAGAGCATCGTCGGCAAGATCGACATTTCCGCAAGGGCCGCATTCAGCAAGTGTCTGTCGTCGCTTCCGGATGCTCCCGGCGGCGTCATTCGTCTTCTTGCGTTTGACGACGCGATCGAAGTCGCCGGGCCGGTCCTCCAGTCCGCGCGGATTGAACAGGCCGACCTCGTTCTCAACGCTCAGACAATGAGCCAGCCACACTTGCTTGCCATCTCGGAACGCGCCGTTCTTCCCGAACAGGTTACGGATGTTCTGCTGGAAAGAGGAGATCCGGCCGTAGCAAGATCCACCGCGCGCAATGCCGGAGCTGTCTTCTCCGACAATGGTTACGCCACGCTCGTCGAGCGATCTCGCCACGACGACGATTTGGCCTTGTCGGTATGGGGCCGCCCTGAACTGCCACGACTCAATCTGGTCAAATTGTTTGTGGAAGCATCTGGAGCCGTGCAGGAGTTGTTCGAGGCGCAGGCCCCTCGACAATTGTTGATCGTTCGCGAACTCGTCGCGCGGGCGTCGACTGAGCTGTTGAAGCAGTGCCGAACGGGATCTGATGCCTTAACCCATGTCACGGAACTTCATCGGGGGGGCGCGCTCCACGACGAACGGTTGATGGAATTCGCGGAACTTGGTGATTTCGACAGGACCGCAATTGCAATGTCCTTGATGTGCGATCTACCGATCGAACTGGTGGAACAGGTGCTGGTGAGGAACGTCAATCCTGAGCAACTGCTCGTTCTAGCCAAGGCGACTAATCTAACCTGGCGGACTACGAAAGCGATCTTGATGCTGGGTGCGCGTCCGGATCGGGTCGAGGCCAGTGAAATGGAGCGTGCCTTCGCAACCTTCACGCGACTTCAGGTTAAAACGGCAATGGCCGCGATGCAGTTTTATCGCCTGCGCGAACGTGCAAAACTCTCGTCGGGAGCAGCTTGAGGTTTCAATTCAAAATCGAAAGGCATCGTGGGCACTGTCACTCGACGATGAGATCAAATCCCTCAAGTGTTGCGCGTGCGTGGCGGAGGATGTGTTGACGTACTCAGGTCACACCGAAATCGGATTGGCGACCTTAGACACGTCCTATAGTTGTCACCAACATGGCTTTACTTGTCGGCCGCCAAGGCTGCCTCACTGTGCGCAGAACGCGCATAAATGGCTATGGGTCGAGTAGCAGCTTGGAACAACTGCGGGATGAACGTAGTGTCAGTGCTTGACCGATTTGGTGGACGGTAGTGGCGGGGGCCTTATCGTTTTCAATAATTCTCAAGATCGGCCCCGTACCCACCCCCGGTACCTCCGGTTTTACCGCGCCTGGCCGAGTTCGACGCGCCTGGCGCTCGCGCCTTGCTGCTGACGCTCAAAGCAACCCGGCTCCCGCATGATCCTTGAACAGTTCTGCATCGCGGACATAACCGCGCAGGGTGTCGATCGACTTGTGCCCAGACTGGTCCATCATCTTGAAGATGGACGCACCTTTGGCCGCCGCAGAGGTAAGAAACCCCGATCGCAGCGAGTGAGCGGAAAAAATAGCGGCGTCGAAACCAGCGCGCCCGGCATACTCTTTGACAATGTTGGCAACGGATCGGCAGGTAAGCCGCGAGGCCGCCACCGTGCCCGATTTGTTGATCGGCCGGAACAGCGAACCAGACACGATCCCAGCGGCATTCAGCCACGCTCTGACAGCCTTAACGGGGCAAGCGACATCGCCGCATGTGATCGCGATCGTGCGACCCACGGCCTCCTGATCGGTCTTGCCGCGGCGGATCGTGACCAACAGTCCGGTTTGCGTTTCCTCGATGTCGGCCACATCCAATGCAACCAGCTCCGAGCGACGAAATGCGCCCGCGAAGCCTAGCAAAAGCAATGCGCTATCCCGCAGTCCTGACAGCCGATCTGGAGCCGTGGCAACCATGCTGAGCATCTTGGCAGCCACCGCCGGGGCCTTCTTGGCCTTCGCTCCGCTGAAGGTGCGACAGATGCCGCGCATGGTGGCCTTGACGCCTTCAGCATCGGTCGGAGTGTCGAGCCCAGCCAGCTTGTGAGCGTAGCGGATCGCCGCAATGCGCCGGCCAATCGTCGAAGGTTTTGCGGTCTGTGCCTCTGCTGCGATGTAGGATGCCACCGTCTCAGGGGCTGCTGGAAGGGCGCTAACGCCCTTAGCGTCGCAGTAGACCTTGAACAGGCGAAAGTCGGTGCCGTAGGCCTTGCGCGTTGCCGGCGCCTTCTCTGCCTTGGCTAGATCAAACGCCACCGCGAAGTCTGGGCCGAGCGCAGCCAGTAGTTCGCCGCCTTCGATAACAATCAGGGACGTTGACATAGGACGGGTTCCGTTGCTTCCGAGAAAGGGCATTATCGGAAGCTATACCTATGTCGTGCTATCACGCAACCACAATCTGATGGATTCGCAATATCGGGCCCGATAAGCTAGAACTGAGGTGTCCTCGGAGTTCCTATGTCGCCAGCCAAGCAGACCCGGCTCAAATCCCGCGATCCCGGATCCTTCAAGGGGCTACTGATTAGAATGAACCTGGAGGGCTGGCGTTCGTTGCGCGTGTTGGCTGCCGAAACCGACGGGACACTAAACGCCCTGGCGATCGAGGCCTTTAACGACCTGCTCAAAAAGCACGGCAAGAAACCGACGATTGAAAATCCGTTGGCGAATTAAACTCGGCGGAAAGGCCTAGCCGAGTCGCCGGTCGTTCACTGGGCTGATCGTCGTTGGTCCGGTTTCGGCTGCTGCTCATCACGACAAATGTCAAAACATCCAAGATCAATTCAATTTCAACGGTGGGCTCGGCTCGATGTCGCTGTCGCTTTAATCGCCGCCGACCGCAATCGCGGCGAGAGCGTCGTCTGATAGGTCTTTGGCCACGACCTCGCGCATCGTCAGCTCTGTTTCCTTCGGCATGATCGATGCCGCAACTTTGACGAACGTACTGGGATCTTCTTGAGCGACGATGGAAAGTGCGGCCTGCCCATGCGCTTTCCAGGCGTCACAGAAATCCACCCAGAATGCTTCTTTCAGTTTGTTCCTCGAACCCAAAGGTTTCCCGTTTGGATTGCCGGACTGCCCCTTCACAAATCGCATCTGTTTTTTCCTGTATTTTCTGAGATCAAGCACGCCAGCATAGAAATACGCCGGCAATATAGGCGGATGCTAATCGCCTCTGGCCGTGGCCTGTTTTGGCCGCCTATTTAGCCCGCCTATTTAGATTCCGGGTTTTGCCGGCGCTTGCCTCTTGGCAACCTGGGAAAATCTTTGCGGAGTTGGCGAGTATCCTCACGACTGATGCCCGCGAGTTTCATTTGCGCGACATCTTCCGACAACGGGGGAATGCGTTCGGCAGACGAGTCGCGCCACTCTCTAAAAAGGCGGCGCTTTTCCGAGACGGGAAGCTTCTTAGCCAGCATTCTAGGAGCCGGCCGCAGGTTTGTTTCCAGCACCGGTTCCGGCCATGCGGGCGGGAGTGACGCGGCGAACTGGTCCAATGTCATTATTCTGAAAAGCATCAATCTCGACCCGCGATCAGCAATGTCTACAATGCCGCGTAGCAATGTCTCTTCGCCTGCTCCGCCGCCCCATCCATCTTTGGAGATAGAGTCAAACTTCCCGCTTTCATCGAGAAATTCCGCGACGAGATCTCCGGCATGGAGAGCTTTCCTGATCTCAACCAATGCATCACCGAAATCGCATAGGCGATCAATCATCGAGGTGTCGTCTTTTCTTTGCTCGATCGGGACAAGTACGCTCAGATGGTTCTGGAGAAGCAGCGCATTATACCTCGTGCCGAGACCTTCCCAGACCGGGAGTTCGTCGGGGTGGATCCGTTCGGGAATCCAATGATTCGGATCGCGTTTTTTCGCAACCCGCAGAATGCCCTGTTCCGAGCCGATGTACCCTTTTGGGTAAAACCGGGTGGTCATTGCCGTCGCACCTCCGCTGGTGCACCGCATGAGGACGACGCGGCAGGCTGGTGCGGACCAGCTTTTCGGGAGCTACCCTAGCCGCGCCGGTTCTTTGATCGTTTCGGGTCCGAAATCCGCGTTACGTTCGCGCGCGGCGCTTTCACGTCGCCCATCGCAGCCGCCAGCCGGCTCCCAATGTTTTCGGATGCCTTTTTCAACGGATCGTTGTCGAGATGCGCATAGCGCTGGGTTGTTGCGCTCTGCGTATGGCCGAGGAGTTTGCCGATTATTGGCAGGCCAAGCCCGGCGCCAGCGCCTACCGACGCATGAGTGTGGCGCAAATCGTGGATTCTGACGCCCGTCAGGCCCGCGCGCGCGGACACAGCCTTCCAAGGCTTCTTCAGATCGGAGCGCGGGCTATCAACCGTCGTTCCCGCGACGACATATTCGCCGACTCTTGGAAGGCCGTTGAGAATCGCCAAGGCTGGCGCATTCAGAACGATGGTTTTCTTGCCGGTCTTGCTGGTTTGCAGGAGCAGTAGTCCGCGCTCAAAATCGATCTGATCCCACTTGAGGTGCAGAATTTCTCGAAGCCTGGCACCGGTGAAGATCAGTAACCGTAGAGCGGCGGCGGCATGTGGGCCGATGATGGTGCGGCGGTTGATTTCCTTGGGGGCATGCTTGGCTTTAGATTTTGTTTGGTCCACAGCGTAGGGCAGCCCGATCGTTTCGGCCTCACGAATGGCTTCGCCGACCTGCGCCAACTCCGGCGTCGTCAGGTATCGTTCGCGACCCTCTTCCGGAAAATATTCGATCCCGCGACAGGGATTGAAGCCGACGGGCACAACGTGGGCCCTACCTGCAAACGTAAAAAGGCTGCTCAGAACACGGAGTAGTCGATTGGCTTGGTAGGGAGTGTGAGCATTCTTACTGTGAAGCCGCTGAATTTCGGCGGACGTGATCTTGTCGGCCTTTCGCTTTCCAGTTTCCGGTAGAGCCAGACGCTCCAGTAGATCACGGTACGAGCTGGCTGATGATGCCGAACGTTTTGCCTCTACATGCTCCGTGAGAAACTGCTCAGCGACCTCCGCCAACGTTGATGCGCGCTTGTCCGCCGCCCGCTGGGCCGCCGGATCTGCTCCATGAGCGACCGAACCGAGTGTCTTCTTTGCCAGCGTCCGGGCTTCGTCTGGCGTGACGGTACCCACCTTGGCCAGGGTGAGCCGTCGCGTCGGCGCAGCGCGACCACTGCCCGCGCGATACTTGACGACGTAGGACATCGCCCCGTTGTTTGGACGCGCACCCCATACCCAGCCAGCGAGCCGTCCCAAACGAAATACTCGGTAGGACGGGGCTTTAGGCCGTCGATCACTCGCCTAGTGATTTGATCGTTTGCCATTGTCTCAGTGTCTGTCCGAAGAGTTCTTGAATCAAATGAATCATCTGTGATTCAAGTATGGTGGCCTGATTCGAGGAGGGGTCACCGATGTGGACGAGCCAGAACCGCGCCCGTTACGACCG
>Ga0066789_10000677_pt1 | contig 14121 bp, 12 predicted proteins | sample OrgsoiDNA2013049_FD_70960 | JGI IMG/M metagenome (GOLD analysis project Ga0066789, IMG submission 70960) | Permafrost soil microbial communities from the Arctic, to analyse light accelerated degradation of dissolved organic matter (DOM) -... | ecosystem: Environmental > Terrestrial > Soil >...
ACCTCGGCGCCCGCCCCCACGACGACCGACCCCTGCCTGCCCGCCCCCACCACGACCGCCCCCGCTACGGCCATCCCCTGCGCGACGTCAACACCTACCGCCTGACGCCGGGGCACGGCCAGCTTCAGCGGCGCGCGCGAGCTCAGCTCAGTGAAACAGCGCTCCCCCAAGGACCGCCACCAACATCCCGACCAAGGCGATCAGCACGATGACACGGCGAAATCTGGGTGTCATCAGTTGGCCACCTCGGGCACTGGTTCGCTGATCTCACCGCGAATGACGCTCCACCGGGGCCGGTCCCGGTGGTGGTAGCTCACGTGCATGTCCTCGCTGCGCATGAGATACAGCATGGCAGCAACGATGGCCACACCTGTGGCGAGGCTGCCGACCAGGATGGTCCATCGCGGCCCCCACGCCGAGCCGATCCACCCGATCAGTGGTGAGCCCAGGGGGGTGCCGCCCATGAAGACCGCCATGTAGAGGGCCATGACCCGACCGCGCATGGCCGGGTCGACGCTGAGCTGGACCATGGAGTTCGCCGTGGTGAGGACCGTGAGCGCACTGAGCCCGACCGGGATGAGCAGAACCGCAAACCAGACGTACGAGGGGGCGAGCGCGAGCCCGGCCGAGGCCACGCTGAACGCAGCGAAGGCCACCAGAAGGACGCGCAGGCGAGGGTTCGGTCGCCGCGCCGAGAGCAGTGCCGCCGACAGCGATCCGACCGCCATGATCGAGCCCAAAAGCCCATAGGCACTCGCGCCCTTGTGGAACACGGCGGTGGCCATGAGCGCTGTGGTCATCTGAAAGTTCATCCCGAAGGTGCCCAGAACGAACACGAGAGCCATGATCAGAACAATGTCTGGACGACCGCGGACATAGCGGAGCCCTTCGCGGATCTGGCCCTTCCCGCGCTGGGGCGGCGAGGGGTTCAACTCACCAGGTCGCATCCTCCACAGTGCGAACAGCACCGCCACGAAGCTGAGTGTGTTGACGAAGAAGGCCGGACCGGTGTCAAAGGCGGCGATGACCAGACCCGCAAGGCCTGGCCCGATGAGACGTGCTGCGTTGAAGGACGCGCTGTTGAGGCCCACCGCATTGCTCAGCGACTCGTGCGGCACCATCTCCGAGACGAAGGTCTGACGGGCCGGGTTGTCCAGTGCCGTCGCTACTCCCTGGACGAAGGCCAGCAGGTAGATGTGCCAGAGCTGGACGGCACCGGTCACGACCAGAACGCCGGTCAGTAGCGACGTCAGGGCCAGCGCACTCTGGGTGGCAAACAGAATGCGTCGCTTGGGGAACCGGTCAGTGATCATCCCCCCTATCGGGGCAAAGAGTGCGAGGGGGGCGAACTGCAGCCCCGTCACGATCCCGAGCGCCACCGATGAGTGCGGGGTCAGCTGGGTCAGAACCAGCCAGTCCTGAGCGACCCGGCCCATCCAGGTCCCCGTGTTGGAGACAAGTGCGCCCACGGCAAAGACGCGGTAGTTGTAGATCGACAGCGAGGCAAACGTGGGGCTCATTCGCTGGCCAGCCTGGTGAGGATCAGGCTCGCCTTGAGCAGCACCTCGCGCTCGTCAGCACTGATCCCCCTCAGCCTGGTCGCCATCCAGGCATCGCGCCGGCGACGAGTCTCCTTGAGCAGCAACAGCCCCTGGGCAGTCAGCGAGATGAAGACTTGGCGGCCATCCAACGGGTCGTCCTGGCGGGTGACGAACCCGCTCTCGACCAACGCTGCGACCGTTCGGGTCATGCTCGGAGGGCTGACACACTCGATCTGGGCAAGCTCGCGCGGCGTCAACGCGGTGTCCTCGAGTCGCGCCATGACGCTGAACTGGTGGGGCGCCACCACCTGGGTGCTCTCGAAGCGGACTCGTCGACTGATCCGCATGCACGCCAGGCGCAGATCATTGGCGAGGTGGGCAAGCGAGGTGGGATGGGCGCTCTGGGGTGTACGGGTTCTGGGTGGCAATGAGTTCCTTCCGACTTACTTAGCCTAACTCATTACCCAGGCTAACTATTCCGGTCAGTCCGCTCCCGCGGCGGGAGGCGTCCATGTCACAAACCCTGGCTGCTGGATCGCGACGAGGCATTCCCCAGGCGTCAGCCCACGCCGAGCGCGCTCTTGATCGGGTCGATGGCGAAGTAGAGGACGAACATTGCGGAGATGGCCCACAAGAGCGGGTGGACCACCGAGGACTTACCGCGCACGATCTTCAGCAGGACGTACACGACGAAACCCGCGCCGATACCGGCCGTGATCGAGTAGGTGAACGGCATCAGGACGATCGTCAGGAAGGCCGGAATCGCGATCTCGAGGTCGTCCCAGTCGATGCCCCTGACCTGCTGCATCATGAGGAAGCCGACCACTACCAGGGCCGGGGTCGCCGCCTCGTAGGGGACCACCGAGACCAAGGGCGACAGGAACGTGGCCACGAGGAACAGCAAACCGGTCACGACCGAAGCCAGCCCGGTGCGTGCACCCTCCCCGACCCCCGCGGCCGACTCGATGTATGCGGTGTTGCTGCTGACGCTGCCCGCACCGCCGGCGACGGCGGCCAGGGAGTCAACGACGAGGATCTTCTGGGCGTTCAGCGGGTTGCCTTCCTTGTCGAGCAGGCCGGCCTCGGCGCCGATCGCAACCATCGTGCCCATCGTGTCGAAGAAGTCGGCAAGCATCAGGGTGAAGACGAGCAGGATGGCCGACACGGCGCCGATCTTGCCGAAGGAGCCCAGCAGTGAGAAGTGGCCCAGCAGGCCGAAGTCAGGAGTATCCACCAGCTGCGAGGGGATCTTCGGGACGTTCAGGCCCCAGCCCGTGGGGTTGACCAGCTTGCCTGTCGCGTCAAGCTGGCCGCCGATCTTGGCGACGGCCTCAACGGCGATGGCCAGGACGGTGGCGCCGATGATGCCGATCAGGATCGCGCCCTTCACCCGCTTGACCAGCATGACGATGATCGAGAGCAGGCCGACGACGAAGACGAGCATCGGCCAGCCGGCAAGGAACCCGCCGACTCCGAGCTCGACCGGCACCGGACCGACGGCCGGACGGCGGACAAAACCGGAGTCGACCAGGCCGATGATCGTGATGAACAGGCCGATCCCGACGCTGATGGCGGTCTTCAGCGGCGCCGGTATGGCGTGAAAGACGGCCCTGCGGAAGCCGGTGAGCACCAGGACCGTGATGATGATGCCCTCGAGCACGACCAGCCCCATGGCGTCGGGCCAGGTCATGCCCGGCAGCTTGGCGATGCCAAAAGTCACGAAGGCGTTCAGACCCAGACCCGTCGCCAGCGCGAGCGGGAAGTTGGCCACGATTCCCATCAGCATGGTCATCACACCGGCCACCAGGGCCGTTGCCGCGGCGACCATGGCAAGGTTGGGGTGGCCACCACCACCCAAGAAGGCGCCAGTCGAGTCGGCCTGGGTGCCGATGATCAGGGGGTTGAGGACGACGATGTAGGCCATCGTGAAGAACGTGGCCAAACCGCCACGGACCTCCCGGGACACCGTCGAGCCTCGCTGGGTGATCTTGAAGAAGGAGTCGAGCCCGCCGCGCGTGGCGGTGGTCTTCCCGGAGGTGACAGTCGAGGGCATGGCGCCCAGCGTAGGGCGTCGGCGGCCTGCCATTACCCAGGGGACACATAGGCTTTCGGTGTGAGCCCCGAAGAGCCCCAGCCCCTTGCCAGCGACACCGCCCGAATGCTCGAGGTCGGAATGGCGCTCTGGGGCGTCGCCCTTGTGGTCAGCCTGCTCGTGCCGACGCTGCATGAGGTCGACAGGCAGTGGTGGCCGTGGGCCTGCGTGGCCGGCATCGTGGGCGGCGGGTTCGCACTGCTGTATGTCCGTCGAGGCCGCGGAAACGCATCAGGGGCGCATCTGCCTGCACGATCCCCGCGACCGGCCGATGACCCTACCGGCGGCGTGCAACCCCGGTCAGGTCTGTCCTGACCGGCAAGAACCGGTTGGTTCAGACCACGTCGAAGGCAAACTCGTCCAGAACCGGCTCCTCGGCCGGTTTGGGGTCCTCGCGGATGAGGTCAACCTCGCTGTGCGCACCGCAGCCATGGTCAAGGCTCACGACGCGACCGTCGGACGGCGACCAGGCGTTGGCGCATACGCCAAAAAAAGAGCGAAGGGCACCTCCCATAGGCAGGAAGAAGCCACACGACGAGCAAGGGGCCGACGCCTTTTCGGCCACTGGCGACTTGGGGCCGGCATCCCCGCGATACCACCGTTCGGCTGCTTCCTCACGGCCCTCGGCGGACAGGACGCGTTTGCGGCCCAGCCCGAGCTCCCACTGCGCCGCCTCGTCGACGTCCTCGTCGCCGGTGGCCTCAAGGCTCGGCTCCAGGCGCTGGTCGTCCTCGATGTAGGGCAGGACGTCACCCGCCCCGAGGTCGCCGGGTGCCAGCCGTTGGTCGTAGGGCAACCAGTCGGGCGAGAGCAGCGCGCCCTCACCCGGCACCAGGTTGGTCTCACAGACCGTGGTCTTCTTGCCCCGAGGCACGCGCGCCACGGTGACCGCCCAACGCCATCCCGGGTACGCCGTGGCAGTGCATGCGAAGTAGTGGGTTGCGAGGCGTTCGCCGTTCATCACAGCACCAAGGTGCTCGCCGACCGCTCCCGACTCGGCGATGCCTTGGGCGGCCTGCCGGGCCTCATCTGTCGCGGCGAGCAGGATCGCGTCCGCCTTCATCCGCATCGCCTCAGGCGCCCGTCTCGAGCTGGCCCGCGATCCCACGCAGGACCTTGGCGACCTTGGCCGCCGTGGCCTTGTCGGGGTACCTGCCGCGGTGCAACGTGGTGGAGACGCTGTCCAGGAGCTTGATGACGTCCTCCAAGATGACCGTCAGGTCCTCCGGCGACGTACGGTTCTTGGCCGCCACAGACGCGGACATTGACGGCGTAGGGTCAAGGACGCGCAACGACAGCGCCTGCGCACCGCGCCTGCCCTCGACGACGCCGAACTCCACGCGCGTGCCGCCCTTGAGCGTCGCGACGCCTTCAGGCAACGCGTCCGCGTGCAGGAACACGTCAGCGCCCTGGTCATCGCTGAGGAAGCCGAAACCCTTCTCGGCGTCATACCACTTGACCTTGCCTATAGGCACAGCCCACCTCTTGCTCATATGTCGACCGTTGCCTGACCTGAGGGCCCGGCGCGAGAGCGCACGTTGCGCTGACCCCCAAGGCTAACCGTTACCGGCAATGGGTCTGCGGATGGTCCACTACCCACCGCTGCACAGGAGGTTCACGTCATCAGGATACGGCGGTGCCCGGCTAGTTGCTCGGCGGAACGGCCGCGTTGGCCTGCGTCGACATCATCGTGATAGCCACCTTGTCGGAGGCGCGAGCCAAGACGAGGGCCTGCCCGCCCGTGACCGGGGCTGCCCCTCTGGAGGTGGTAGCGGCCGTGCGAGCGTAGGTGCCCACAAAGCCGTCCGAGCTCTTCAGTGCGATCGAGGTGGCACTGACCGCGGTGACCTCGCCACGCTGGAACACCAGCGCCTGGACCGAACCGTTGACGGTCGCGGTCACGCTACCGTGAAGAGCCGATCCTCCCAGGAGGCTCCCAAGCCCACCCGGAACCTGGGCCCGCCCACCCCTCATACCGGGCAGACCCGGCAGGCGGCGCTGGTTCCCATTTGCCCCAGGTCCCGGGACGGTTCCCTGGCCATTCAGGCCACGTGAGTAGCCGCCGGCTGAGTTCCCCAAGAGGTTGACGCGGTCGTGGTAACGCAGCAGCGCAAAGCCGGCAACGCCGACTCCAAGAGCCAGCAGCGCGGCGAGGGCGGCGGCGGCTACGACCAGCGCCCAGCGCCCGCCGTGGGTGGACGTTGCCTGGCGCCACATGTTCGTCTTGGGCCCGGCTGGCCGCGGGGCGACCGGGACGCTTTGGGCGGCCGACATCGGCTGTGTCGCTGGGCTTGCCTCCACCGCCTGTTCGGAGGGCTGGTGTGGCGGCTGACCTGTCACGGTTTTCCTTTCGCTACCTGCTCAGGATCCCGCCACTTCCCGTGAGATGTCGGAGAATCCCCTGAGAGTTGCCTATGAATTGAGGTCGGTCCGCCCGAGGATCTGCACCGCGTCGGCCCGCATCTCCACCTTCCGGATCTTGCCGGTCACAGTCATCGGGAACGCGTCGACGATATGGACGTAACGCGGCACCTTGTAGTGCGCGAGCCGACCCTGGCAGAAGGTGCGAATACCCGCTGCCGTCAACGGGTCCGCGCCCGGACGCATGACGATCCACGCCATCAGCTCCTCGCCGAACCTCGGGTCGGGGACGCCGATAACCTGCACGTCAGCGATGTCGGGATGGCTATAGAGGAACTCCTCGACCTCGCGCGGATAGACGTTCTCGCCGCCCCGGATCACCATGTCCTTGATCCGACCGACGATCGACAGGTAGCCGTCGGCGTCCATCGTGGCCAGGTCGCCCGTGTGCATCCAGCGCGCTCTGTCGATGGCCTCGGCGGTCTTGTCCGGCTCGTCCCAGTACCCGAGCATCACACTCGCGCCCCGCGTGCAGAGCTCACCTGGCACGCCCCGGGCGAGCGTTCGGCCCGTGACCGGGTCGACGACCTTGACCTCGATGTGTGGCATGACCCGACCCACGGTCTCCGTCCGTCGGGCCAGGTCGTCGTCGACCCTGGTCATGGTCGAGACCGGCGAGGTCTCGGTCATGCCGTAGCAGATGGCGACCTCGGACATGTTCATCTCGGCCACCACGCGCTTCATCACCTCGACGGGGCACGGAGCGCCGGCCATGATCCCCGTGCGCAGCGAGGACAGGTCGTGCACCAAGAAATCGTCCAGCCCCAGCTCGGCGATGAACATCGTGGGAACTCCGTAAAGACTCGTACATCGTTCCTGCTCAACGGCTCGGAGGGTCGCGACAGGGTCAAAGGACGGGGCTGGGATAACCATGCAGGCACCGTGGCTGGTGGCAGCGAGGTTGCCCATCACCATGCCGAAGCAGTGATAGAACGGCACCGGCAGGCAGATCCGGTCGCGTTCGGTGTAGCCCACGAGCTCGCCGACGAAGAAGCCGTTGTTGAGGATGTTGTGGTGGCTGAGCGTGGCACCCTTGGGGAACCCGGTGGTACCGGAGGTGTACTGGATGTTGATCTCGTCGTCGGAGCTCAGCGTCGCCATCCGCGCCGCCAGCTGATCCATCGAGGCGGCAGAACCCGCGGCGACCAGCGCGTCCCAGCTGCCCTCTCCGATGTAGACGACGTCCCGCAGCTCCTGACACTGGGCCCGCACCTCATCGATCATGGCGCGGTAGTCGGACGTCTTGTTCACCACTGCGCTGACAAGCATGCGCATGCCCGACTGCCGCAGGACGTAGGCGAGCTCGTGGCTGCGATAGGCCGGGTTGACGTTGACCAGCACTGCGCCGACCTTGGCCGTGGCGTACTGCATGAGGGTCCATTCAGCACAGTTCGGCGACCAGATGCCAATCCGGTCGCCGGCCTGGACCTGTCCGGCCAGCAGGCCAAGAGCCAGCGCCGTGACGTCAGCATCGAACTCGGCGTACGTCCAGCGGCGACCACTGGGCACGTCGACCAGCGCCTCGGCGTCGGGCACCCGCAACACGGTGCGAGCCAGGTTGTCCCCGATCGTGTCCCCCAGCAGTGGCGTTTCGGAGGCCCCTGAGCCATAGGACAAGAGCGTTTGACGGTGCACGGTTCCTCCGCGGTACGTGAGTGAGTCTTCGCCCATCCTCGCACCGCCCCGCCGAGCTGCAAGCTTGGGCTCACAGGCCCACTAGCGTATGAGGTGTGTCCCCTTCTTCGTCCCGACCGGCTTTGGCCGTCAGGAGCCTGGCGGACGACGTCCGGAGTCGAAGTGATGGGCAACTGCGGGCATTGCTGCTCCGTCGACCCGACCTGGCGCGGCCCGCTCCGAGCGACCTGACCTCCCTGGCCGCGCGGGCCAGCACACGTGCCAGCGTTCAGCGAGCCCTGGACGGGCTCGACCGCGGGCATCTGCAGGTCCTGGAGACGCTCGTGGTCAGCGGAGACCCGGTCAACCTAGCCGGGGCCGCGAAGTTGCTCGACAGATCGGCCCGGTTCCTGGATGGATTCGTCAGGGAGCTCTGGGATCGCGCCTTGCTGTGGCGCAGCAGCGAGGGGCAGCACGTCGTACGGGCCGTTTCGGAGGTGCTCGGCCCCCACCCGGCCGGACTGGGTCCGGCCATCGCCGACCTGAGCGGCCCGACCCCCACGTGGTACCCCTCCCCCGAGGCACTCGACTCAGTCATCGCCTCGGCACCCACGGACGCCCGAAACATCCTCGACATGCTCACCTGGGGACCGCCCGTCGGAACGCTGTCCCCCGGTGGCACTGCGGCTGCCGCAGGCGCCTGGCTCTTGTCCCGCCAGCTGATCAGCGCGCTGTCCGGCGACCACGTCGTCCTGCCGCGCGAGGTCGCCCTCAGGCTGCGCGGGGACAGGCTGCACCGCAAGACCACCTTGACCGCGCCTCACCTGACCGTCATTGCCCACGAGCAGTCCTCAGTGGATGACGCCGCCGGGGGTCAGGCCTCCGAGCTCCTCGGCCTCGTGGACGAGCTCGCCACCGACTGGGGCCCTCGTCCACCGCGGGTCCTTCGCGCCGGTGGCCTGTCCGTGCGCGACTTCAAGCGGCTGGCCGCGATCCTGGGCGTCGACCCGGCTCATGCCGCCTTCGTCGTCGAAACAGCTTATGTCGCAGGCCTGTTGGCCGACGACGCGTCACTGGAGCCGGTATGGGCGCCGACCCCGGGATATGACGAGTGGCAACAGCGACCCTCAGCGCAACGTTGGGTCAGGCTCGGTCGGGACTGGCTGGCCTCGGGCCGCGCACCGCACCTGGTGGGCACAGTTCCTGTCGGTGGCGCCAGCCCGGTCAACGCCCTCAGTGGGCAGGTTGACTATCCGCCGATGCGTCAGCTGCGCGGCGACATTCTCACCGAGCTGAGCGCACTGCCCGAAGGGCAGGCACCGGACCTGGACAGCCTGGCCAACCGCATCCGCTGGCGCAGACCGATGCGCCGGACCGAGGTCATCGAGGCAGTCACTGCCGCCGTGCTGCACGAGGCCGAGTGGCTCGGGATCACGGGGCGCGGAGCGCTCAGCACGGCAGGGCGTCTCCTCTTCGAGGCCACTGCCGGGGACTCCGCCCCCGAGGTGGCGATCAGCTCCCACCTGCCCTCACCCGTCGAGCACGTCCTGTTGCAGGCGGACCTGACGGCGGTTGCGCCGGGTCGGCTCGAAGGCAGCCTGGCGAAGTTCATGCGTCTGGTCGCCGATGTCGAGTCGCGAGGCGGCGCAACGGTCTACCGTTTCACCCCCGAGAGCGTCCGCCGGAGCCTGGACGCCGGATGGTCGTCCGCGCAGGTCCTCACGGCCTTGGCTGACGCCAGCCGCACCCGACTCCCCCAGCCACTGGAGTACCTCGTGGGCGATGTCGCCCGACGCCACGGCCAGACCCGAGTTGGTTCGGTCTCGGCGTACATCCGCAGCGACGACACGACGGTGCTGGACACCATGCTGGCCGATCGCGAGCTTGCCGCCCTACAGCTCAAGCGCATCGCGCCGACGGTGGTCGTGTCGCAGGCACACACCCTGGTTGTCCTGGAGATGTTGCGCGAGAACGGCTTTGCGCCGGTTGCCGAGACGACGGAGGGAGGGGTGATGATCCGTCGCATCTCGCAGCACCGCACCCCGGCCCGACGTTCACCAGCTCCACCGACACTGACCTCGGTCGTCGATGACAAGGTGACCGAGACCCTCGTCTCCGCCCTGCGGGCAGGAGAGGAGTCCGCTGCGTACGAACTCGCGCGCGCGAAGTCCCAGCCGGGACCGCGACTGCCATCCACCGAGCCAGCGGTCGCGCTTGCCCTCCTTCGCGAGGCGTCTGCGGACAGTCTCGGGGTCTGGATCGGTTATGCCGATGCTGACGGTCGGACAACGCGAATACTTTTCTATCCCAAGCGAATCGAGGGTGGACGCGCCTACGGCTCGGTCGAGGGTTCCAATGCCGAGAGCGCTTTTTCCATTCACCGGATCACCGGCGCCGCAGTCAGCTGAGCACTCAGTGCCGGAGCGCCTACGGCGGCTGGTACGGCTCTGTTTGGACGGCTCTGGCGCCAGCCCCCTGCAGTCGCTCGACGACCCGTTCGGCACTGGCCGCGCTGATCCCGGACACGACCACCACTGGTGCCTCCTGCGCGAGCTTGCTGGCGGAGATGAAGTCGAGCCCGGTCGCCTCACTGATAACGGTGATGACGCGGACCGGGCTGGCTCCGCTCACCTGAAGGACGACCTGACACTGCCCCGGCTCGGTGAGCGAGGGCAGCGCCGCACGAGGCTTGCTCATCATGGCCTCGGCGCGCCGCGCCACCCAGCCCCTCAGCCACCGGGGCGACCTGGGCTCTGACGGCGCCGGATCGGTGGGCGCCGGATCAGTCATCGCAACCACCACGGGAACTACCTGCCAGCGCCTTGACGACCCGTGATGGCGATGGGCGCCCCAGATAAGCCGACATCCAGACACTTGTCTCAACCAACGCCTCCAGGTCGACTCCCGTCTCGATCCCCAGTCCTTCCAGGGCCCAGACGAGGTCCTCTGTCGCCAGGTTTCCGGTCGCGCTCTTCGCGTAGGGGCAACCGCCCAGACCCCCCGTGGAGGCATCGACCACGCTCACTCCGTGAGCCAGTGCAGCCAGGGTGTTGGCCAGCGCCTGACCATAGGTGTCGTGGAAGTGAACCGCTATCCGCTCGGCGCCAATCCCCCTGGCGTCCAACGCATCCAGCAGCCGGAGAACATGTCCGGTAGTGCCTGTTCCGATGGTGTCGCCCAGACTGAGCTGGTCACAGCCCAAGTCCATCATCCGGGATGCGACGTCCACGACCTGGCCAATGGGGACATCACCTTCCCAAGGGTCGCCAAAGCACATCGAGAGGTAGGCGCGCACCCACAGGCGCTCGCCGCGGGCACGCTGCACGACTGGAGCAAACATGGCGATGGACTCCAACACGCCGCGGTTGAGGTTCTTGCGGGCGAAGGTCTCGGTCGCGCTGCCGAAGATCGCGATGGCCCCGGCGCCGTGGCGCAGCGCCGCGTCCAGACCTTGCTCGTTGGGCACCAGCACGGGCCGGTTGCGACCACGACCGACCTCGCCGAGCAGGTCGAGCAGTGCAGCGGAGTCGGCGAGCTGGGGGACCCAGGTCGGCGACACGAACGACGTCGTCTCGACGGTGTCGAGCCCGGCGGCCACCAGACGTCGGATGAACTCGGCCTTGACCTCCACCGGAACCAGTGTCTTCTCGTTCTGCAGCCCGTCGCGAGCTCCGACCTCGTAGATGGTGACCCGTCCGGGCAAGTCCACCTGGGCTTCACGCTGCGGTCGTCGCATGGGTACCTCCTACTTGGGGCACCCATCGTGTCAGCAAGGGCCCAGGCGTCGTCACCTGCCAACCACCGGCGGGGACCCGCAGTTGATATCTTGTCGACCACAGACCACTTACGGGCCGGACGACACGGGAGAGACAACGCATGAGCGAGCCCACAAGCGGCAGCGACCAGCCGCCCGATCCTGACCAGGGCCAGGGCCAGCACCCGGATCAGGACCAGACCCAGGACCAATCCACCGGATCGGTGTTCAACGACCCGACCGGACCAGTCTGGGCCAGCCCCACCGCCCCCATGCCCGCGGCGCCGGCTCCTCCGGGCGCAGCACACCCCCATGGCCAGCAGCCGACCTCAAGTCCCCAGGCGACAAGTCCCCAGGCGACCCCGCCGCCGCCACCGATGGGCAACGCGTATGCCCATCAGCCTCCGCCTGCGCCGTACGGCCAGCAGGCGGATCAGTATGGTCAGCCATGGCCCGGCCAGCAGTACCCGGCTTATGGCCGGCAGTCCTATGCGACCGGCCTGCCCGCAGAGGCGAACACCTCGGCCATCGTGCTGACAATCCTTTCAGCCCTCAGCCTCTGCAACTTCCTGACGGTTGGCGCGCTGGTGCTGGGCATCGTCGCCCTGACCAAGAACTCAACCGACCCGGTGGGGTCACGCAGGTTGACCAAGATCGGCTGGATCGTCTTCGCGGTGGTCTGGGCTCTGGTGATAGTGGGCTTTGTCGGGGCCATCGCCGTCGGCATCCTGTCCAACGGCACGTCCAACTTCAACTCCAGCTACTGACCCACGACCTTGATCGCGTGCGGGAACACTCCTGCCTGCGATCGCGTTGACGGACACACCATGGTTGGCGGCCCCCTGATCGTTCAGAGCGACAAGACACTCCTGCTCGAGGTTGATCACGCTGACGCGGAGGCGGCGCGGCGCGCCATCGCACCCTTTGCCGAGTTGGAGCGCGCGCCCGAGCACGTGCATACCTATCGGCTGACTCCGCTCGGCCTGTGGAATGCCCGCGCCGCGGGACACGACGCCGAGCAGGTCATCAACACCCTCATCATGTATAGCCGGTATGCGGTACCGCATGCCCTGCTCATGGACGTCGCCGACACGATGGACCGCTACGGTCGGCTCACCCTGGCCAAGGACGGCGACCAGCTGGTCCTGTACAGCACCGATCGCCCAGTGCTTGAAGAAGTGCTGCGGCACAAGAAGATCCGGCCGCTTCTGGGCGAACGGCTAGACGACTCCAGCGTCCTGGTGCACCCCTCCGAGCGCGGCCAGCTCAAGCAGCAGCTGCTCAAGATCGGCTGGCCGGCCGAGGACCTCGCCGGCTACGTCGACGGCGAGGCGCACCCGATCTCGCTCAACCAGCACGGCTGGGCACTGCGCCCCTACCAACAGCACGCGGTCGACGGCTTCTGGCACGGCGGCTCAGGGGTGGTGGTTCTGCCCTGTGGCGCGGGCAAGACCCTGGTGGGCGTCGGCGCCATGGCCCAGGCGGGCGCCACGACCCTGATCCTGGTCACCAACACCGTCTCGGCCCGCCAGTGGCGCGACGAGCTGATCAAACGAACCAGCTTGACCGAGGACGAGATCGGCGAGTACTCCGGTTCGCGAAAGGAGATCCGACCGGTCACCATCGCGACGTACCAGGTGCTGACGACCAAACGCAAAGGCGTCTACACCCACCTCAGCCTGCTCGATGCCCGCGACTGGGGACTCATCATCTACGACGAGGTGCACCTGCTTCCGGCGCCGATCTTCCGGATGACCGCCGACCTGCAAGCCCGCCGGCGCCTGGGTCTGACGGCCACGCTGGTGCGCGAGGACGGACGGGAGGCCGACGTCTTCAGCCTGATCGGACCCAAGCGTTTCGACGCACCGTGGAAGGACATCGAGGCCCAGGGTTACATCGCGCCCGCCGACTGCGTCGAGGTGCGAATCAGCCTTCCGCAGGCCGAGCGGATGACGTATGCGATGGCCGAGCCCGAGGACCGCTATCGCCTGGCCTCGACGAGCACCTCCAAGGACCGGATCGTTGAGGCGCTCGTGGACAAGTACTCCGACGAGCCGACCCTGGTGATCGGCCAGTACCTCGACCAGCTCGACCGGCTGGCGGTGCGGCTGAACGCCCACCTGATCACCGGCCAGACCACGGTTACCGAGCGACAGAAGCTGTTCCAACAGTTCCGCACGGGCGAGGTCGGGCTGTTGGTGGTCAGCAAGGTCGCTAACTTCTCGATCGACCTGCCCGAAGCCAGCATCGCCATACAGGTGTCGGGAACCTTCGGTTCGCGGCAGGAGGAGGCCCAGCGGCTGGGGCGCGTCCTGCGACCCAAGGGTGACGGGCGTACCGCGCACTTCTACAGCGTCGTCTCACGCGACACGGTCGACGCCGACTTCGCCGCCCACCGCCAGCGATTCCTGGCCGAACAGGGCTACTCCTACCGGATCATCGACGAGGAAGACGTGATGACCCCGCCGGACCCCGCCTGAGGTGAAGGGAGCCATCTGGGACGAGCGGACCGACTCACGCAGATCGTTCACAGGGGACTCCCAGTTTTTGGATACATGGTGGGGGTTGTGATTACTGGTGTGGCTGAGGCGCGGCTCCTTGTGGTGGAGGATGAGCCGAATATTCGTGAGTTGTTGGCGACGTCGTTGCGGTTTGCGGGTTTTGAGGTGTTTGTGGCTGGTGATGGTGCGTCGGCGTTG
>Ga0066789_10000678_pt1 | contig 14120 bp, 11 predicted proteins | sample OrgsoiDNA2013049_FD_70960 | JGI IMG/M metagenome (GOLD analysis project Ga0066789, IMG submission 70960) | Permafrost soil microbial communities from the Arctic, to analyse light accelerated degradation of dissolved organic matter (DOM) -... | ecosystem: Environmental > Terrestrial > Soil >...
TGATCCCTTATATTTGAAACTTGTCTAAATTTCAACAGATATAATTTTATCGTCCTGCGCTAATATCAATCCCCAACAATCTTCGTAACAATCATTATTGAAAGTTATTTTAGTTTCGTTTAAGGTCGGAAGTGCTGACCCTGGGCGGGCGCCGCCCGGCCCCGAGGTCAAGCCAACCAGAATCATAAAAGGGGATTGTTATGCTAACGCTGCGCCTGCGTTCTGCTTTGCTCATGGCCGCCACCGCTTCACTGGGCTCAAGCTTCGCGGCATTCGCCGTGGATAACGCCAACGACGCAGCACCCGCTGCCGCAACCACAGCCGCCAACGCGAATGCCCCGGAGCTGCAAGAAATCGTTGTCACGGGGATTCGCGCCAGCCTCGAGAAGTCGCTCGAGATCAAGAAGGACGCCTCGGTGGTCATGGATTCGATCAACGCCACCGAAATGGGCCGATTCCCCGACGCCGACGTCGCCGACTCCTTGGAACATTTGCCCGGCATCACCATCGACCGCACCACCGGCGGCGAGGGAATCCATGTCAACGTGCGCGGCCTGGGGCCCCAGTACAACATCACGACGCTCAACAACCGTATTCTCGCCAGCGATGACGACAGCCGCGATCTGGCTTTCGACGTGCTGCCCTCGGAAGTGATCTCCGGCGCCGACGTACTCAAATCAGCCCAGGCCTCCGCGCTCGAAGGCAGCATCGGCGGCACTGTGAACCTGCGCACCGCCAGCCCCTTCGACAATCCCGGGTTTCACGGCGGAGTGCATGCCGAGGGCAACGACAATGACATGTCGAAGCTGAAGGGCAGCAAATTTTCAGCCTTCGTGTCGGACACCAACGACGACCGGACCTTGGGCTTTCTACTCGGTGCAGTGCATTCGGATACCAAGATCCGCACCGATTCGCTCAATGCCTACAACCAGAACATTTACGGCCCGACGACCTTCCCCTTCACCGACCCGAACGGGGCGCCGCTGGCCGCCACACCCTGCTGCATCACCTTCGGTTCCATTTTCGATGACAAGAAGCGCGACGCCCTCTCCGGCAGCCTCGAGTGGCGTCCCAACTCGGACCTCAAGATAGTCGCCGATGGATTGTGGACCCACCTGAACGACCCGCAGATCGGCTATAACGAGTCCTATTACTTTCCTTCGCCGGATAATATCGGAACCACCTGGTCGAACCCGGTGGTCAAGAACGGCGTGGTGACCGGTATCACGGTCAGTCAGTTTCAACCGGAAATGGTGAACAACACCATCGATCGCGTGGTCACCACCTCGGTGTTCGGGTTGAACGTGGAATGGAAACCGACCGACAAGCTGACCTTCACCGCCGATGGGTATCGATCGACGGCCAATCGGCCCGAGGGTGGGCAAGATAGCTTCGTGACCGCGGGCCTGGTCACGAATACACCGACCGCGCCGGATACTCTGATTTTTTCGGATGTACCCAACAGCCTGCCGAACTTCAATGTGCTGGTACCGCCGAGTCAGCTTGGCCTCGCGGCCTGCCCCAAGGGCACCGCCAGTTCGACCAACCCGGGTTCATGCTCATACACATCTCTCATGAACTCCGGAGCCCTGAACAACAACAACTACTGGTCGACCCACTACGACGGGCTGAATGGCTATTCGGTTCACGACCAGATCACGGGATTCACGCTCGACGGCAAGTACGAGGTGGGGGCGGGCTGGTTCGACAAGATCCTGTTCGGCGCCGGCTACAGCAATCGCGACAAGAGCCGCACCGACATCAGCAACGATTGGACCAATGGCTCCGGCCAGTACGGCACTCTGTATCAAACGGCGGGCTGTCCCGTTCAGTGCAACCCGTACTCCTTTGGGTCTCAGGGTTTCCCTGTGATTTCCATGGTCAATTTGCCGAATTTCATGCAAGGCGCCGGCGGATCCTATCCCACCACCCTGCCGCAATTGAACGTCGGCCAGCTGCTGGCATTCTTGAAGAGCTTGAACGGCAAGCCCAATCCGTTCTTCTGCTCAAGCCTGCCCTGCTCGCAGCCTTTCGACTTCAGTCAAACCCTGCCGCAGCCCAATCCGTACAATTCGTATGATGTCACGGAAAAGACCTTCTCCGTGTACGGGGAAATGACCTTCGCCGGAACGAACTGGGGCGGAAACCTTGGGTTGCGCATCGTGCGCACCAACACCACCGCCTCAACCGCCATAGCTGCACCTGTCTCACTCTGGACACCTTCCATCAACTCTTCTACCGAGACTTGGAATGTGCAATATGCCACCGGGCAGAATTCCGTAACGAAGGGCCAGTACGTCCTGCCGCTGCCCTCCGCGAATTTCAATTACTGGGTCGTGCCGGAAAAAGTGCAGCTGCGAGCCGCGCTGGCGGAGACCATGTCCCGCCCCGACCTCAACGAGTTGGCGCCGACCTCGACGAACAACGCCAGCAACGGGACAGCGCAGCTCTTCTACGGCGGCACCGCGGGCCTGAAGCCGATCAAAGCGACTCAATTGGATTTCTCCGCGGAATGGTATTACCGGCCGCATTCGGCACTGACGGCCGCGCTGTTCGGCAAGAAAATCCGCGACGACATCTATACCGGCACTCTGACCAACGTCAATCTGGGCACGATCGCGTGTGTGGGCGGACCCCCCGGATCGGCAGCGGCAACGTGCAGTCCCTTCCCGTGGACCATCACGGAACCGGCCAACGGCGCCAAAAGCACCTTCTATGGCATCGAGCTCGCCTGGCAACACATCATGGACAATGGTTTCGGCGTACACATGCAGTACACGCGCACGGAGAACAAGAGCTACGACCAGAGCGGCAACAGCATCGGTGCAATCAATGCTGTACCGCCCATGACCCTGTCGGCCGGGCTGCTGTATGAAAAAGGCCCGATCAGTGCGGATGTCAACTGGGACTACGCCGCCAGTTTTCAGTACGCCTGCAACCAGTGCACCGAGGTTCCGGGTTGGCCGGCCATTTCGAGTCCCTTCCAATGGCTAACCGCCACCCTGCACTACAAGTTCACCAAGGAATTCCAGGTGTACGTCGAGGGCAAGAATCTCACGGATTCAGTCGCGCGTACCTACCTGAACGGCAACCCGCTGCTGCCCTGGGCACCCGGACAGAGCGTCGGCCAGAGTGCAAGCGGTGTGGGAGCGGGCTATAGCGCCTACGGCCGAACCTACACCGTGGGAGCGTCGTACCAGTTCTGACCCGCATCGCCGGTATGGCCAGCTTTCACTGAGCGGCAGTGCGCGGCTGCTGCTGGTGCGCGAACCTGTATTCACTGGAGCGTTAGGATTGGCGTGTTTCGTTTCGCTGCTGCTGTTTTTGTCTTGCGGCGCAGCCTGCTGCGTAAATATCGACCGTGCCGGCGATTGTTCGGCCACAGCACCCACCAGCGCTGCGCGGGCAGACTCGAGCGCTTGGCGCTCGGCGGCGAGTTCTGCGAGCCGCTTAGCGATGCGTCCGAGCTCTCGTTCCCGCGCATTGCTGCTCATAATTTCGTTTGGAACCTGGCTGTAGTTTCGGCTGGTCGCTGGTAACTTATGCCGACGATCCGTCGATGCGAATTGCTTTGGCACCAGCGGGTAAAGCATCCGCAACTTCGATGAACGAAGTCGTACCGAGCCAGTTTTGAGGAAACAGCGCAACGCAACGGTGAGATGAATCTCGAGTAGATGGGTAGAGAATCCCATGAACCCCCGCGGCGGATACCAGGCGGCCAAAAATTTGGGAACTGGTGCATTAGGGGCCTAGAAATTGGGGTTCCGGAACGATTCCGTGCCGGGCCGGCATATTTGAGCGCACTCCCTTGCGAAGTACTACGCGAGTGCTCGATCCCAGAGTTGTCGAATCCGATGGGCAAGCTCGATGCCGGCCAACGTAATGGCTGCACTCCGGAACGACTTGAAGCCTCCCATTGAGGCGCATCGGCGTTTGATCGCCCGATGATCCTGCTCAATGAGATTGTTGAGGTACTGGCTGCACCTCACCTGTACATACTTCCACTTCGGGTCCTCCCGCCGCAGCAGCCGAAGGGCCAGGTGGCTCTGCTTGAGACCATCGAGCGTAATCTTGCGCGGCCACCGCGGTAAATACCTCGACAGGGCTTTGCGGAAGAATGCCTGTGCAGCGGCGAGACTGCGATCCGGACGGAGTAGAAAATCCACTGTCTTGCCATGTTTGTCGACGGCCCGATAGAGATAATTCCACTTCCCCCGGACCTTGATGTAGGTCTCGTCGACGCGCCAGGAATTATTCACGGGTCGTGCGAAGCGGTTCCATCGCTTCTCGAACTCCGGCACATAGCGGATCACCCAACGGTGGATCGTCGTGTGCGACACGGCAATGCCCCGCTCGGCCATCATCGCCACGAGATCCCGATAGCTCAACCGGTAGGTGATGTACCAGCGTACCAGCGAACGCACAGCTCGATGATCTCGGCATCGAAGCGACGACGGCGGTAAATGGGATCTCGGACAATAGGCCTGGTCATTTGGGCATCTCGGGGACGCCCGATTTGTACGATAATGCCCCTTAATGCAACGGAACCCTCTGCAAACCCGGTACACCAAGGCACAATCCTGGCACGCCAAATCTCAGTCCGTCACGTCCCTGGCACAACGCACGTTCTGGTCAATCAACAGCGCAAATTCAAGTTGGTGGACGAATGTCAGAATTGACCCGAGATTAAACTTTTCCGTTCGGATCTTTAGCGACCACTTTCCCAGTTTCCCAGACGTAAACCGGCGTACCGTGCATGCGTGCAACCTCGCGTACAGTACGCGCCCCGTCGCAACCCGCGACCGACGCCGGCGGCAAAGCTTTCGGACCTCTTCAATTTACGTCGAGTGGTCATGGACCGCGCTCCAGCAGTTTCGGTTTCGTTTCGGAATTCTCGTATATAGCGAGTATTTCTTGCCTTATATGTCGGCGAATTGACGCCTGACAAACTAGGCGGGCTCGACGCGGCGCTTTCGCTCGCATTAGCGCTCCGCCCCGCTTTGGGGTCACCGGTTGCCCATCTAAGCGAAGATGAGCGAGCCGGCGTCGCGGTCGCACCAACACGAGTGCGAACAATGCGATGACCTCCGCGAGCTCGAGTGAGCCGCCACCGCTCTTGCCTGGACTGCCACCGCCGCTGGATTGCGCAGATACCGTCAGTGTTGCCTTCGATTGCACGTTTGCGCTCCCCTCACTGCAGGTGAGGATGTACGTGAAGGCCCCGCCGGTAGTCGCCGTTTGGCTTTGCGATCCGGAAGTTGCGATGCTGTCAGTCCAAGCAGATCCATTGCCGCCGCCGCCGCTCGCCGTGCAAGCGTTGACATTCGTCGAGGACCAGATCAGGTTGTAGGTTTGGCCGACGGTCACGGCGGTAGGGCTCATAGACAATGACGCGGTTGGTGCGACAGCGCCATTGATCGTAATCTGGGTCTGTGCGCTCGCCGATGCTTGATTCGGATCGATGCTTTGGCATGTAATGCCAAGCGTCGCTTGGCCGGTATCATTTGTTGAGGCGGGCTGCGAACCATTTGGCTGCACGCTCGAGTTGAAACCCCAAATCACACCGACGGCTGCACCATTACCTGTCTGAACGCAATTTTGCGCATTCGTCGATGACCAGTTGATCGTGAATTGCTCGCCGACCGAGAGTATCGATGCGCTGGTTGATATCGTCGCCGTCGGCGCCGACGGTGGCAAGACGTGCACGGTGACTGGTGTTGAATAAACGTCATCTAGCGAACCGAGCGCGGTGCCGCAATTCATGGAAATCACGTAGTCACCGGGGCCGCCCGGCGCGAAAGGTCCACTGTCCTCGGCGTCGCCCGCGCCTGACGGCAACAACGGGTAGGTGCTGAACTGCGCCGTGAGATTGACGGGATTCGATATCACCGCGCAGGACCCCATGTTTGATTTCCACGAAAGCGTGACGAAATCCGCCGCGCTTGCGCTATACGTGACCGTTGTCGGGACGATCGAGAGCGTCGCGTAAGGCGCGTTGTTCTCGAGCGTCACCGTGACGCTCTGAACCACCTGATTGGGCCCTGCGGAGCAGGCCAGGGTGTAGGTGTAGGTAGCGGGGGCGGAGAGTCCTCGGGGGCCATAGAAGTTGGAGGGGCCGAGGGTATTGGTGGTCCAACCATCGTTGGGTGCCCCGCCCGATGGAATGCACGTATCCGCATAACTTTGCCAATAGAGGCGAAATTCTTGACCGATCAGACGGTCGGTGCCGGTCGCGCGAAACTCGAGGGCCGGTGTGATGTAGGAGACCGTGGTGCGGGAAGTCGCGATGGGCGACGAACCGCACGATATGTTGTAGGTCACATCGCCGACGCTGCTCTGCGTGGTTGCGGTGCTGCCGCTCGACGGCAGGCCATTCAGGATCAATCCGCCGCCGCTGATTGAGCACGGCGACACATTGGAACTCCACGTGAGCACAGCGCTGGCGTTCACCCACCGAATACCGAAGGTGTCGATGAACACGAACGGCACTGAGCCGTACCAATTCACCGAAACCGAACTGGTGACCTGCCGATTGCCGCTGAATTGGCAGGTGAGCGAATATTTCACGCTGCCGCCGAAGGATTCCGTGAGAGTGCGGCTGCCGGCGGCCGGCACCGCACCGGGCCAACCGTCGCCGTTGGCGCCGCCATTGGCCGTGCATCCGGTTGCGCCCGCGACATTCCAGCTCAAGGTTAATTTGTCGCCGTCGGTCAAGCTGTAGTTGGAGGCCGTAAAGTTCAGCATGATAGCTGGGGTGCTCGAGACGACCGTGGTACCGGAATTGGCAGGATCAAGAACCGATTTAAGAGTTAGGGTACCGGTGCTCGCCGTTGCATCGGCGGTGGAGTTCCAGACGGCTGCGAGCGAGGTGAAATCGGCGGTGCCATTCGATCCGTTGGGTGCCGTCGGAGGTGCGACCGGACATGATTCATAACCGGAAGGGTCGCTGGATTTGCGCCCGAGCGACAGCGAGCCGACCAAGCGGTTATTGCCATCGACCAAGCTGCTTCCGGATGCGCCAGGTCCGACATTACCCGTCTGATTGACGGTCTCCAGAAAGTCCGACATAAAGGATGAGCCGAGAACGTCGCTTTGCTTCGTGACGTACGCCTGGCCGAACCACTGCGTCAGTTGATCGTTGAATCCGAGCGCATGATGAATCGTGTAACCGCCCTGTACGGCGGCGCCGCTCGCGTCGAATCCCGCAAATTGCGCATCCGCCACCGCTGGGCTGTTATCCAACTGGATGAGCCACGCATCCTGCTGTTCGACAATCGTCGTGGCGCCGCTCTGAGTGACGATTCCCGTGTCATATATCGATCCCAACGTTGAACCGCACAGCGTGGTCGCGTTCCAGTACACAGTCACACTGACGGCGTTTCCCGGCGCGCCGCCGCCATAGGTACCGTTTTCGCAGTGGCGTGCCGTCAAGATGTACGGCGCGTTGTCGCCGGGGACATCGTTGATGAGAGTGCCCGTGCACTGATACAGGTTGCCCATCACGACCGCGACGGTGGCTTTTGCGATTGGTGTATTGCCGGGCGTGACGCTGCACTGATAGTTTTGAACGCATGTGCCATTGCCGCTCGCGTCCGTCTGCCGCAGCAATTGGCGATAGTAGGGATGATCCTTTGCGGCTGCGCCGAGCGCGCGGTAGCCCGCTTGGAAACTCTGTATCTCGAGTACCACTTGATCACGCTGCGCAACGGCGACGTCAATTTTTAGTTCTAGCGATTGCCCAGGAAGAATTCGGCTCCAGAGATCGCTCTTCTGTATGTCCTGGGCCCGGTAGACGACGGTGGTGGTGGCTCCCTGCACGGTGAGCACCGCGCTTGAGGGCAAACGGATTTGCGTGGCATGAAACGACATGGACACTGCGGTGGGGATGCGGATCGAATACGACCATTCCGCTGACGCAGAAGATATTGTCACCCACTGGCCGTTCGATCTGGCCGATACGCGATGCGGTACATGCACCGCGAATTGGACGGGGGTGTTGGCGGCAGCTTTTATCATGGGCCGCAAATCGGTTCGCAGTGTCTCTATCGGACCCGCTGCACAAATCGAACTCGCGAGCAGCAATGCGGCAATTCGCGCCACCGACCGACAGATTCCCATGGATCGTCCCTGATTATTTGACTTGTTGTCTCGGCATGAGAACTGTGCACGATTCGCGCCATTTCAGCAACCGTTCGATCCGCGAGGTTGAAATCCGGCTCGCTTGAACATAAGCTGAAACGTCAGGGTATGGCGCTCCAAGGTCGGCATCCCAAAAGGGGCGCGAGGGCCGGCAAGCAGGCTACCGGGCGGATCAAACTCCAAAACTCTAACCGCTGCTCAGTTGAATCCGCCCCTTAAGCGGCGTCGACCTGACACTCGATTTAGGCCCGTCGGGGCGTAAAGTGGAACTGTTGCATTAGGGGCGCTTCAGATTGCGATTTCCGGGCGATTAGGGACCCCACCGGACCGGCACAACTGCGATTAGATTTCTGGCAAGGAATTACGCGAGGGCTCGATCCCAGATTTGCTTTAGCGACCCGAAGTTCCGCCATCGACCGCGCCCTAGCGAGAATTGCCTCTTGCGAATCCGATGGGCAAGCTCGATGCCGGCCAATGTAATCGCAGCACTTCTGAAAGACTTGAAGCCTCCCATCGAGATGCATCGGCGTTTGATCGCTCGATGATCCTGCTCAATGAGATTGTTGAGGTACTGGCTACACCTCACCTGAACGAACTTCCACTTCGGATCCTCCCGACGCAGATATCGAAGTGCCAGGTGGCTCTGCCTGTGCCCATCGAGTGTTATCTTGCGCGGCCACCGCGGTAAGCACGTCGAAAGTGCTTTGCGGAAGAATGCCTGTGCCGCGGCGATACCGCGATCCGGACAAAGCAGAAAATCCACGGTCTTGCCGTGCTTGTCGACCGCTCGATAGAGAAAGTTCCACTTGCCCCGGACCTTGATGTAGGTCTCATCCACGCGCCACGACGTATTCACGGGTCGCGCGAAGCGGTTCCATCGCTTCTCGAACTCCGGCACATAGCGGATCACCCAGCGAGGAATCGTGGTGTGCGACACGCTAATGCCGCGCTCGGCCATCATTGCCACCAGATCCCGATAGCTCAACCGGTAGGTGATGTACCAGCGGACGCACAGCTCGATGATCTCGGCATCGAAGCGCCGCCGACGGTAAATGGGATCTCGGGTAATGGACTTGGTCATTCAGGCATCTCGTAAATGCCGGAATTGTACGATAATGCCCCTTAATGCAACGGAACCCGACCCCTTCCCAGGCACACCAAGGCACAATCCTGGCACACTCAATCTGAGTTGGTCACATTCCTGGCACAGAATTCACGAAACTTGAATCTGCGCCTCTTGTCCGTACATTGTACGGATGGTACAATAAACGTATCCAGAAGCTAGGGCCAATAAAATGCGCAGCTCCACGAAACGCCGAGAGGACCGCCTCGAGGTTCGCTTGACACCCAAGGCAAAGTCGATGCTGAAGCGCGCGGCGTCGGTCGAACGCAAGACCGTCAGCGCCTTCATTCTCGACAAGGGCTTGTCGGCAGCCGCCGAGACGCTTGCAGATCGGCGCGAGTTCTCACTGAGCGCCAAGCTGTATGACGCCTTTGTCGCCGCGCTCGATGCGCCGTTGAGATCCCGCCCGCGCCTTGAAAAGCTTCTCAGAACGCCAAGCGTTCTTGAGTGAGTGAATTCGGCGCGATCGAGAAGTTGCGCCGCGAGCACCTGCTCGACCGTTTTGACTGCGGCAAGGAGGATTTGAATCGCTTCCTGATACGCCAGGCATGGAACAACCAGCAGGCGCACAGCGCACAGACCTATGTTCTCGCAAAAGACCTGCGCGTCCTGGGTTACTACAGTCTTGCGGCCGCATCCGTCTCCCATGACGAGACAACACAGCGGGTCAAGAAAGGCCTGGCGCGACATCCCATACCGGTGATCCTGCTGGCGCGGCTTGCCGTGGATGTGTCGATCCATGGCAAAGGCGTCGGGTCGGCGCTGCTCAAGGATGCTCTGCTACGGACCGCGCAAGCGGCCGAAACCATCGGCGCCAGGGCGCTACTGGTGCATGCCAAGGACGATGAGGCCAGAGCCTTCTATGAACACTTCACGTTTGAGGCGAGTCCCAGCGATCCGTACCATTTGTTGCTCATCATGAAGGACTTACTCGCGATCGTCGAGGGATGAGGTTCGCGCTTGCCAATCTCAGGTGTTATCAGTTGCCTGTTTCAGTTCGGCCATCAGTTGCGGAGCATGCCGCGCCACACGTTTCGGTCGATGCCCCGGGGGGGCTCACATCCTCAGATGCGTCGAAAACGCGAGGAGCGGAATAGCATGTGGTACACAACTAGAACGACAGCGGCACCGATGGTTACTACTTTTTCGCACGCCGACGTGAGTCCGGTGCCGAAAAGTCGCGATCGCGGTGCGCCAGCTCACAGCCGGGACGCCGAGTGAATTGCCATCGAGTGTTATCTTGCGCGGCCATCGCGGTAAATACCTCGACAGGCTTTGCGGAAAAATGCTTGGGCGGCGGCGACACCGCGATCGGGACGCAGCACAAAATCCACCGTCTTGCCGTGCTTGTCGACGGCCCGATAGAGATAATTCACTTGTGGGTCCGGGAAATATACCCTCCCACTACCGTATGTTATTGCACGGAAAATGAGAGGACCGCGTGTACGGTTTGGGACGAAGATTAGTCGCGGGTTGTGATGAAAAAACCCATTGCCTGCAACTGGAAGTGGATTTCGGGGGCGGAAATCTTTCAAGGGGTGGCGCAGTTTTGTCGGTATGGATCCGAAAGAGGTCAATGGTGTCAGTGGGCACTCGGTGAGAGTCGGCGCCACGCAAGATCTCCTCGCTCTAAGCATAGACCTCGCATCAGTTATGCAAGCTGGACGCTGGAATCCAATAGGTGACGATGAGAGATGTGGACCATGTTCTCGCGGCGAGAGGTGGGATAGCGAGGCCGCGAAGGCGAGGGACGGATCCCGAAATGACATGAAACTGACATTCTCCAAATAATTACTAGTTCCCCATGCCTCATTGGTTGTATGCCGCGACCTCGGAGCGTCAGCGCATTGTTTTGGTGTTCGCTGCCGGTGCTTCCGAATGTATCAAGCGTGGTAATTATCAGTCACTCATTCGGTAGTTATCTACGTCCTGAATGATGCCGGTCGAGTCCAGCCATATCGTCCAGGTCGAAAAGCCCCCTTCCTGTCGGACGATGTATTCGTCGCCCCCGAATCCGTCGACATGAGTGAAGGTAATCGATTGCACTGCGCCCCAGCGAACGTAAGGTTCATTAAGAGGCGCTGATTCTTTGACGAGCTCCGCGAGCCAGGGAGCCATCTCGTCGTAATCTGGTTTGCGCATGCGCAATCCATCAAGCAATCGCCGCAGCGCCGATTCGCTGCCCGGCGTAGCGGTCTGATTTCGGAGCTTAACGTCGTTGTTGGCCATGATCGTCTGGGCAGCTGATGCCTCAATGCGCGCCATGGGGACTGAGAACGTTTCGAAGTGCACAATTAGCCCTCTGATTTGCCCCTGTGCATCGCGCACAAAGGTGGTTGGGGGCCCCTTGGAGGTCGCAGTCCATGCGATGCGAAAATTCAGCTCGCTGTCTGCAACGAGTTCCACGAGAGGAGCGCCGGATGCGTGCAAGAGCATGCGCTCGCCATCGCGGGTTATGGAGTAGACAGTATTTCCTCCACGAACATAGAAACCAACGTACTGATCGATTTCCGCGGGCGTCAGGAGAGCCGGTTGCCGCTCGGAATCGGATGCACCGAAGTTGGGTGGGCTCACCTGCGCGGCGAATGCGAGCAGGGCTAGCGCCAGAGATCCAAACATCACTGCGGCCACGGAGCCCCATTTGGCAGGATTACCCACCATGATGGATATTCTCTCTTCGAGAAAGGATATGGATTCCGACATCGCGGCGACCGAGCCAATGTAAGCAGACGGTCGCTGACTTACATCAATTAGCGTTTCGCCGTAATGGCAACTATCGACACCTCCTCTCAGAACCCTGGCATCACAATCAACTTCAATAGCGCGGCGCAGCCGATGCAGTTGCCACCATAGGGGTAAATTCCACGGCATCAGCACTAGCAGGAACAGCGCAACGGTTAACAGCTGCGGGTCGTGGGACGCCACGTGGGACTGCTCATGCGCAAGCACCATGGCCTGGCGCGACGGCGAAGCATCCGCCAGCCACTCCGGTATCACGATGCGCGGGCGCAGCAGGCCCACCACCGCGGGACCAGCGTCCGGGGCGAAGTACACTGAGACACCAGCGACGATCCCCACCCGCCAGCGGCGCCTGCGCCACACCAGATGCAGGCCGTTGAGCACCAGAGCCGCGAGGAGAGTCACCGATACTGCGATCCAGGTGCCTTGTAGGACCCGATTCTCTCTGTGCGTCGCTACGATATTCCCTGTGTGCTCATGCACCCAGTTCAGCGGAACCACCTGAACCGAGGTCAGTTCGCGCAAGGTCGTCACCTTGCGCGGTCCTGTCGGAGTCTGCAGATTGGGGACCTGTATAGAGACCGAGGCGATGAGTGTTGGAATGATGAGTGACGCGACGATGGCCGCCGCCCAGATCCACCGGTTCCGCGCCCGGCGCAACCTCGCGGCGCGCTCGGCCGCGAGGGCGGCGCCGCTGAGCAACAGCGTGATGACGACGACGTACAGCATCCAGGTAAGCATCAAGATTCGGCTTTCTTCGATTTGCTAGTGAGAAGCTTACGCATCCGCCGAATCTGTTCCGCACTGAGCTTCTGGCCGGATACAAGGCGTGCAAAAAGCAGCTCGGAGGAATCCTTGAACAGCTTGCCCAGCAGATGATTCAGAGCACTCTTCTGGGCGGCCTGTTGCGCCACGGTAGCAAAGTAACGGTGCTGACGTCCCTCCTCCTCGTGCCCAACGTAGTCCTTCGCTTCGAGCGTGCGCAGAACGGTCAAAACCGTGGTGTATGCAAGCTTGTCGCTCAATCGATTCCGCACATCGCTGACCACAGAAGGACCATGATCCCAGAGTACCCGCATGACATCCGCTTCGCGATCTGTGAGGGATATTTTCATCGCGTCCAACTACTACGTTCTTAGTAAAAGATAAGCCCGAGGACTGAACTTGTCAACGAAGTTCCGTCATGCCCCGGTGCAGCCTAAACACCGTAGTTGATGCGAAGCACCATTCGCGGTCGCACATAAATTCGGGAACGCCCTGAATGCTCCGTGGGCAGGCAGCTTCACTCGTACTACTAGATTATTAGTTGACAGGCCTGACGCTCGCGGCGTATCGTCTACTAGACGATTAGTAGTTAACAACCCAGTATTCCAGCTTGTGGATAACGCTAAAAGGGGAACGTCACATGACTACTTGGCAAGAAATGTCAGGTCGACCGGGTCCCGGCGGCTATTTTCGCGTTGTAGGTGCCGCATCTAGCGGTGCGCAGGCTCATTCAAATGCTGCTTTCTCGTAGAAAACAACCAAAAGGAGAATGGAGATGAACAAAGAGACGAAGATTCTCGCGGGGAGCGCCCTGGCCGCTTCGCTGATTGCAGGCCTAGCCCTGGCGACCCCCACGATCGGTGCTTGGTATAACGTTATCCTGGCGACGGGCACGGTCAACCGAGACGTCCACGCCCACGCGCATGTGGCGCTTCCCGGGACGGAGGAGGGATTCAGTGTGGAACTGGAAACGGAGGGCGCCGCCAATTTCATTCAGCAGGAGATCAAGTTCTCCCCGGGCGGCACCACGGGCTGGCATACCCACCCGGGAATTTTGATGCTCACATTGGCGGCGGATTCCGGCCCCATCGATTGGTACGATGCCAACTGCAAGAAGACGGTCTACAACGCCGGGGACTCTTGGACAGAGGGTACAAAGCTACACGATGTCGTCAACAACAGCTCGATCGATGCGCACTTCCTGGTGTCGTATGTCGTTGCGAAAGGGGTCCCCAAACGCACCGATCAATCCGCTCCGGCGTGTGCGGCCGCGCTTGGGTTGCGGTAGCGGACCGGCAGGAAGGAAGTAAGGCGACTTGGGCCGGTGCTGAGCATTGCGGTACCGCCGCTTGAG
>Ga0066789_10000679_pt1 | contig 14118 bp, 13 predicted proteins | sample OrgsoiDNA2013049_FD_70960 | JGI IMG/M metagenome (GOLD analysis project Ga0066789, IMG submission 70960) | Permafrost soil microbial communities from the Arctic, to analyse light accelerated degradation of dissolved organic matter (DOM) -... | ecosystem: Environmental > Terrestrial > Soil >...
TAGCTTAGGCCACGCAGATTACTCAGACAGGCTCCTAGGCTTCAGCATCAGCGAAAAAGCCACCTTCACTAGATCTTTGACCTGCTCCGTGCTCTTCCAATCGCCTTGCCCAACACCGAACTCCAGACGGTTGAGCTTGGCAGTGCCCTCGAGCTTGGCGCCGCCGGGAGTCGACACAAATACGAAATCGATCGGCACGTCCTTGGTGACGCCGTGCAAGGTCAGTGTGCCGGCTGCGCTATACCCCGTCGGCGTTTTCGTAAAACTGCGGGTCACGTAGCGAGACGCCGAAAAATGCGCGATATCGAAGATGTCCGGTCCGCGCATGGTCGTGTCGCGATCGTTGTCCATGGTATCGAGTGAGTTCAAGTCGATCTGCACGTCGAAATGCGAGCTCGCCAATGCGTCCGGCGCAAAATCGATGGCGGCGGTGAATCTATGAAACGAGCCTTTGAACTCCGCGCCGGCCTGGATACCGATGAAGTCCAAACGGCTGGCGGAGGGGTCCGCGGTATAGCTGGTCGCCGGGCTCGCGGCGTGGCCCACGGTCGCCACCGATGCCATGCAAAGCATCGTAACGGATATCGCGGCGCGTCTCATCATGGACCTCTCTTCGATTTGGTAAATGGCAGCATGCGCAAAAACACGTCGTCCTTATTCAAGAAATGATGCTTGAGCGCGGCGAGGATGTGCAATACGGCGATCACCAGCAACACATCGCTGAGGTAATCGTGCGTCGTCTTCAACGCCTCGAAAGCCGTTTTGTTTTGAGCGATAAGATCGGGCCAGGTGAACAATCCGAACCAACTCACCGAATATTTCTTGGCGGATGACATCAACCAGCCCGTGATCGGCATGGCGAACAGCAGCGCGTAGAACGCGAGGTGCGTCGCGCGCGCCAGCGTGCGTTCCAGGGGTGTCATGCCGGCGGGCAATTCCGGAGGCGGATTCGCCCAGCGCCAGACGACGCGTACGATCGTGAGCATGAGCACCGTCATGCCGAAGCTCTTATGCCGTGCGAACAGCGCCAGCTTGTGCGTACCAAGCGGCAGATCGACCGCCGTCCAGCCCAGCGCGAATTGCGTGACGATCAGCGCAGCAATGAGCCAGTGGAGTAGCTGGGCCATCGCGGTGAATCGCGTCCGGGATTCTTGAGTTGGCATCGAGACGCTCCAAGTGCAGACTGCACACAGGTTAGTTTAGCAAGACAGCGGGAATCCCATGATGCTCAAAACGTGTGCGATGATTTGCGCGGCAGCACTGCTGGCTGCTTGCGGTACGCCCAAGGCTCGCCAAACGCATGAAGGCGGCGTGGTTGCTCCCATTCCTACGCAACCTTCAGCCGGCGTTGCCGCATACCATATCGATTCCGCGCAATCCGAGCTGCGTGTGTTGGTGTATACGGCCGGCCCGATGGCGCGATTGGGTCATAACCATGTGATCGTCAACCGAGCCGTCAGCGGCTGGGTGGATACAGCGGGCGCCGCCGCTGCCGAATCATTTACGCTGCAAGTGCCGGTGGCGGATTTCGTCGTGGACGACGCGCAGACGCGAGAGGCAGAGGGGCCGGATTTTTCCCGTGAAGTCACAGAGGACGCGAGAGCGGGGACGCGGCACAACATGCTGAGTGCGGCTCTGCTCGATGCGGATCGGTTTCCGACGATCACGCTCAGCAGCATAACCGTCACGCCGGCAGCGGGGATCCAAGGGCCGGGAACTCAGGCGCCGATCAAGTTGGTCGCGACGCTGGCCGTTCAAGTGGCCGGCCACGCCTGCAAGCTCATGGTTCCGTTTACGTTGGAGATCTCGGTGGGCAGGATATCGGCGTCGGGCGCCGCCGTGCTGCGCCAATCTGACATGGGTCTGACCCCAATCAGCGTGATGCTGGGAGCGCTGCAGGTTCAGGATGAACTCACAGTGAAATTCAAGTTGGTCGCGCTGAAGAGTTAATCGTCCTGCGTGGCCGAGAGAAGAATGGCGGTCCCTTCGGGTGCCACCAGCACTGCGGCCGGCATGTGCTTGAGCGGCGCCGGCACGCGCCCATTCGGCGTGATGCCTACCGCGTCGAGCCGGTCCAGCGCTTCGTGGAAGTCGTCGACTTCGAAAACCAGTGTCGGCTCGCGCACGTAAGCGGGCTCGTACAATCCGATATCGATAGTATCGCTGGTGCATGACACGTGCGGCAGCATGGCATCCGGCTCGTCCATACCTACGAATCCGAACTGTTCCCAATGACTCTTGGCGACGTCGCGGCTCGGTGCCGGCAGCGCGATCTCGAGGAAATATCCGCACAACGATGTATCGGCCGCCATTCGCTTGATCGGCGAGAAGGTGCGGGCTTCGACCAGGCGAATCATGTGGCCCGATGGATCGAGCCAGCCGATTTCGTTGAACACATCGTTTGCCAGGCGCCGAAATTCAAACTTCAGCCTCAAGTGTTCTAGGCTGTCCAGGTGTTTTAGCAGATCCGGCTTGACGAAAGTAGTGGACGGCTCAAACGAGGAATGCTGATGCAATCCTATGCAAATTCGGCCGTCGGTCAGCACCGCATAGGGATGATTCCACGCTTCGCCGACTTCCGCCTCAGAAAATCCAAGCTTGCCGTAAAAATCCAACGAGGCTCGGATATCGGGCGTGACGATCGATAACTCGAGGAATCGACCGAGCACGCTAGGAGCCTGTCTGAGTATTTTGCGTGGCTCACGTAGAATACTCAGATAGGCTCCTGGGGTCAGCTCACTCCGCCCACGCAGATGTATTTCAATTCGGTGTAATCCAAGATCCCGTACTTCGAGCCTTCGCGGCCGGTTCCGGACTCTTTCACGCCACCGAAAGGCGCGACCTCGGTGGAAATGATCCCCGTGTTCAAACCCACGATGCCGTATTCGATGGCCTCACATACACGCCAGCTGCGGGCCAAATCACGCGTGTATACGTATGCCGCAAGACCGAACTCCGTGTCGTTGGCCATGGCGATGGCTTCAGCTTCTGTATGGAACTTGAACAACGGAGCGATGGGTCCGAACGTCTCCTCGCGAGCAATCAGCATCCGCGAAGTCACTCCCGTGAGAATCGTGGGCTCGAAGAACGTGCCACCCAGCGCGTGTCGTTTGCCGCCCAATGCCACGCTCGCACCTTTGCCCAAAGCGTCCGCGATATGCTCCTCGACCTTGGCGACGGCCTTGGCATCGATCAACGGTCCTTGATCGGTCACGCCCGTAAGGCCGTCGCCGACCCGCAATTTAGCGACGGCCCCGGCCAGTTTCTTGGAAAACTCCTCGTACACCCCATCGTGGACCAACAGCCTGTTTGCACAGACGCACGTTTGCCCTGTGTTGCGGTACTTGCTGGCAATGGCTCCCTGAACTGCCGCGTCCAGATCGGCATCATCGAATACGATAAAGGGCGCATTGCCGCCGAGTTCGAGCGACAGCTTCTTGACGGTGCCGGCGCATTGCGCCATCAACTTCTTGCCGACCTCGGTCGAGCCGGTGAACGTGACTTTGCGAACCTTCGGATTGCTGGTCATCTCGCCGCCGATGGCGGTCGAAGACCCCGTGACGACGTTGAAGACGCCCTTCGGCACGCCGGTCCGATCCGCGAGTTCGGCGAGCGCCAAGGCGGAGTACGGGGTCTGAGTGGCCGGCTTGCAAACCATGGTGCAACCGGCGGCGAGCGCGGGTCCTGCCTTGCGCGTGATCATCGCGGACGGAAAATTCCAGGGCGTGATGGCCGCCACCACGCCCACGGGCTGGCGTAATACCATGATCCGCTTATCCGCTTGATGCCCGGGAATGATGTCGCCGTAGAGCCGCTTACCCTCCTCCGCGAACCATTCGATGAAGGAGGCGGCGTACGCGATTTCGCCCTTGGATTCGGCCAAAGGCTTGCCTTGCTCGGCAGTCATCAGGATTGCAAGGTCCTCCTGATTGGCGAGCATGAGATCGAACCAGCCGCGCATGATAACGGCTCGATCTTTAGCCGTGCGAGCTGCCCATGATGGAAGCGCCGTCGCGGCCGCGGCGATTGCCCGCCGCGTTTCCTCCGTCCCCATGTTGGGGATCACGCCCAATTTTGCCGCTGTGGCGGGGTTGTGCACCGGCAGTGTCCCGCCGCTGTCAGCCCCTACCCAGTTGCCGTCGATGAAGCCGAGGTCCCGAAACAAGCGTGGATCTTTGAGTTTCATGTTTGGCTCGATTTCAACCCATGTTTTTCCGCAAAAACTCCACGCTGCGCGCCGCCGCAAGCGTCCGCGGCGTCGATCTTCAAGCGCGTCGCCGCGAGATATCCCGCCGCCGCGTACTGATCCGCCACGGCGCGGATGTGGCGAGTAACGCCGAAAAATTCCTGTATCACGACGAGACCGCCGCGCGGTTTGCCCGCAGGTTCAGCAACGGAAGCGGACGGCCGATGGTTGTCCGAGGAAGTCAGCTCAATGGTGTGTCCCATCAGTCCTCAACGCTCCAAAATCGCCGACACGCCCATGCCGCCGGCCGTGCAGATGCTAATCAGACCGCGTTTCGCATTGTTTTCATCCAGTATCTTTGCGAGCGTGGCGACGATGCGTGTGCCGGTAGCTGCAAACGGATGGCCGATCGCGATGCTGCCGCCTTTAACGTTGAGTCGAGACCTATCAAGGGAGCCCAGAATGCCAGAAAGCCCGAGCTTATCGCGGCAGAACACGGGATCGGTCCACGCCTTGAGCGTACAGAGCACTTGTCCCGCAAAAGCCTCGTGAATCTCGTAAAAATCGAAGTCCTGCAGCGTCAGTTTAGCATCGCTCAGCATCCGCGGTACGGCGTATGCGGGCGCCATGAGGAGGCCTTCCTTCTTGTCGATGTAATCGACGGCCGCAACTTTGCCATAGGTAAGATAGGCCAGTACCGGTAAGTCGTGAGCGCGCGCCCACGCTTCGGAAGCCATGAGCACTGCAGACGCTCCGTCGGTCGTTGGCGTCGAATTTCCCGCGGTCAAGCTCCCGTTGACGGAGATATCGAATACAGGCCGCAAACTGGCGAGCTTGTCGAGGCTGGAATCGCTGCGGATATTGTTGTCTTGAGTGAGTCCGAGATAATCATGCACCAGGCCCGTGTAGAAACCCGCCGCGTAAGCGGCGGCGGCCTTTTGATGACTCTCCCAAGCTAGTTGGTCCTGGTCCGCACGGCTTATACCCCAGGTCTTCACCATGAGTTCCGCGCTCTCGCCCATCGACAGGCCGGTTCGTGGTTCGGCTATGCCGGGAAATACCGGCCGCAGATGCTGCCTGCGTAAACCAAGCCAAGGAGCCAGTCGCTGCCACTGGGTCTTGCCGCGAAAACTCGTCAACAACAGCTGTTGATAGCTCTTCGGGAAGACGACGGGCGGGTCGCTGACCGTGTCAACGCCGGCCGCCATGGCAGATTCGATCTGTCCCAGCGCTATTTTGTTGCCGAGAAGAATGGCGGCTTCCAGACTCGTTCCGCAGGCGCGCTGGACATCGAGCCCGGGGGTTTCAGCAGCGAGGCCGGACCCCAGTACGGATTCCCGGGTCAAGTTCCATTGGCTCGAATGCTTCATGACCGCACCCGCAGCGACTTCATCCAGGCGCTGGCCTTGCAGGCCATATCGTTCCACCACGCCGCGCATAGCGGCCGTCAGCATGTCTTGATTGCCTACCTGCGCATAGGCTCCATTGCCGCGTGCGAACGGAATGCGTACGCCGCCTACGATTGCGACGCGCCGCGCGGTTGTTCCGACCAACATAGGAATTCCCTCGTGATTGTCTTGGCTGCTCCGGCCTCAAACGGCGAATTATGAACCTACCCACCGGCTTATAATCGCATCATGATTCGTTTTTCTCATTTGGCGTTGTTTGGATTGTCTACTTTGACCTTCATGGCCTGCAGTGCGCCGCCGCCGCCGCCGTCCCGAGCGGCCGATCCTGGATCGCAAATCGAGCATCTGAGGCACGTCGTTGAACGGTATTGGGACGAAAACGCCGGCCTGATGCCTTGGTATTCCTGGGGGGAGGCCGACCTGCACCTTGGGGCTACACCGGGGGGCGCCATCGCGCCGCAGTCGCTGGCGGACTCTTTGGCCCTTGAACGGCGCTATCTCGAGGAAGCATCGGCAGTTCCTCGTTCGACCCTCGATGCCGAATCCAAATTGACATACGACTTGTTTCGGCGAGAGCGCTTGTTGGCGATCGAGGGCTTTACGTATCCCTTCGAACTTTTGCCGGTCAATCCATACGCCGGGATGCCTCAGCAATTCGCCGTGATGGCGTCGGCGGCGGAGCGCCTCGCTCTGTCGAGCGCCAGGGACTTCGAGAATTGGCGAGCCAGAACCGAGAGTTTCGTGCAGTGGACGAATCAAGCTATCGTCAACATGCAGAATGGAATGCGGCGCGGTTACACATTACCCCGCCCCTTAGTCGAGAGGATGCTGCCGCAGCTCGCCGCTTTGGGCGAAGACACCCCGGCGAACGTGTTCTACCAATCCATGCGGTCCAGCGCCGGCACCGCCGACAGCGCTGAGGCGACACGGTTGACGGCCGCGATGACGGCGGTCATCAACGATAAAATTACGCCTTCGTACCGCGCGCTGCACGAGTTCTTGCAGCATCAATACCTGCCACGGTCGCGGACCAGCGTTGCGTTATCGGCCCTGCCGCTCGGCGACGCCTGGTATGCCTATCTGACCAAGCGAACGACCGGCAGCATGCTGTCGGCGGCGCAGCTTCATACTCTCGGCGTGACGGAAGTCGAGCGCTTGCACCAACGGGTCCAGGCGTTGCTGGCCGAGGCATCGTTTGCCGGCAACCCGCAGAGCTTCGTCGAGCATATGCAACGCGATCCGCGTTTTTCGTACAATACCGCCGCCGAACTGGCGAATGCTTACCAAGACCTCAAAGGTCAGGTCGCTGCCGCCGCACCGGCCTTGTTTTCGTCTTTTCCGCGGGCCGACTTCGGAATCCGCAGCGTCGAGAGCTATCGCGAGTCGGTCATGGCGCCGTTATCCTATAGGCCTCGCGCGCCGAACGGCATCATTGCCGCCGTACTCTACGTCAACACCGCACGGCTCGACGCTCGGCCCGCCATCGAGGTAGCGTCGCAATTTCTGCGCGAGGCCGTGCCCGGACATCATTACCAGCTCGAAATTCAATACGAGCGGTCCGATCTACCCAGGTTTCGGCGTTTCAACACTGAGCCTGCCTTCGTCGAGGGCTGGGGACTTTACGCCGCAACGCTCGGCGAGGAGCTTGGGCTTTACCATGATGCGGAAGCCAAATTCGGATCCTTGCTCGCCCAGACTAAGTGCGCCGCGGGATTGGTAATCGATACCGGGCTGCATGCGCAAGGGTGGACTCGCCAGCAGGCGCTCGATTATCTGCACGCGCAGGTGCCTATCGATGGCGCGGCCGCCGACAACACGGTCGACCGGGTTCTCGCGCTGCCCGCCGAAGCGTTGGCATGCACCGTCGGCTTTCTCAAGATCCAGGGGTTGCGAACATCGGCGCAGCAAACTCTAGGCGCCCGCTTCGACCTGCGCGCGTTTCACGCGGAAGTGGTCAGGGATGGAGCAATGCCGCTCGATATGCTCGAGGCGAAGCTCAAAGTGTGGATGGACGGGGTGCCTGCGAGCGACCTACCGACCGACGTGTCGGGCATAGCTCCCGCGTCGAAAAAGGACTAGCCTGCCGTACCGCCTGGCGGTGATTCCGGCTGAACGGGCGTGATCGAAGCCAGGCAGACTATGCACGAATTGCACGGAAGCGTTGAAGATAGTCCCAGGACTGGTGGCATACGATGTGCTGCAGTCAGCGCCGGATCATTCGTGGCAGCTGATTCGGCATGTGGTGGATTATTCGTGGTACGTACGTAAATTGACCTATGAGATTCGTGCTACCTATGACAAGCCGATCGGGGTCTCCATGGTACGTGATTCCGGGGATTTGAAAAGCTTGAGCGTATCTTGGAATTTACAGAGCGATGGCGCCTACACCGTTGCAAACCACGTGGTCGATTTAGCCCCAGGCTTTTGGGTGCCGCACTGGCTGGTGCGTGCGGCCCTCAGACGCGATTTACCTAAAATGTTGCGTGCATTGCGTACTCGAACCGAGTTCGTAGCGCACCATTAGTCGAGGCGGCATGGTCAGGCGAAACATACGAATGATGGCTTGGATCCTGGTCTTGGGGCTCGGGGGCTGCCAACGTGAACACGAGCCCGAGGCGCCGCCGCCGCGCGTCAAACAAGTGTTCCATCTCAACGGCTACGAGAAGGACTTCGGTTTTTCCCAGGCTGTGTTGATCGACAAGACGTTGTACGTATCGGGGTCGGTGGCCGCCGATCAAAATGGGCGCTTGGTGGCGCCCGGCGACATGGCGGGGCAGATGCGAGCCGCGTACACGAACATACAGCGCACGCTCGCCGCAAACGGCGCTGACTTCGAAAAAGTCGTCAAGGAGACTATTTTTACGACGGATATGGACGCTTTCTTGAAGGCCTCGGATGTACGCTTCGAGTTCTACGACAAGGAGCGCTTGCCCGCGACCTCGTGGGTGCAGGTGCAGCGCTTGGTGGACCCGGGCTTCCTCGTGCAGATCGAGGTGATTGCGGAGCTGCCTTGAACCACCGCGCGCACCCGGGTTGATGCCCGACGGCGGCTCACCTTTGGGAAAAATCGACGCTAAGTTCAAGTATCCTAGCCAACTAGCGCTGATTTGCGTTCTCTTGGGGTTGCGGTGTTGCGTAACGTGGTCGACAAGAAATTCGAGCGCCGGCTCGCGGGGCTCGTCAATTCCGGCGAACGAGCTGTGTTGCGCGGGGGCCGTAAGGGTGTCGAGAAAGAATCTCTGCGTGTCGCGCCGTCGGGCGAGATCGTCCAGACGCGGCATCCTTTTGCGTTGGGTGCGCCGCTCACCAACGAGCACATCACGACGGATTTTTCCGAGTCACTGATCGAGCTGGTAACCCCGCCATTCCTCGAGAGTTGGGAGTTGCTGCAATATCTGTGCGATATCCACCAATTCGTTTACCGGCATTTGAATGACGAGTTGTTGTGGGCAACGAGTATGCCCAGCGCGATCAAGAGCGATGCGAGCATTCCCCTGGCGCAATTCGGCACGTCGAATGTCGGGCGGATGAAAACCATTTACCGCCATGGTCTGGGCGTTCGCTACGGACGTATCATGCAGGCGATTTCCGGGGTGCATTTCAATTATTCGTTCTCGTCCGATTTATGGGAAGTGCTCTCGCACATCAATGAATCCGAGCAAGCTCGGCGGGATTTCATTTCCGATCAGTACTTCCGCGTTCTCCGCAACTATCGGCGATTTGGCTGGCTGGTTTTGTACCTGTTCGGCACGTCCCCGGCGGTGTCCAAGAGCTTCTTCGCCGGGCGTGACAGTGACTTGCCGTCATTGGACCGCGACACCCTGTACGAGCCCTACGGCACCTCGCTGCGCATGAGCGATATCGGCTATCGCAACAAGAATCAAGCGACGGTGAGCGTGTCCGTCAACGGCTTGGACGAATATATTAGGGATCTTTCCCGGGCCATCGGTACGCCGTTCCCGCCCTATGAAAAGATCGGCGTGAAGGTCGATGGCGAATACCTGCAGCTCAACGCCAACATATTGCAGATCGAGAACGAGTATTACAGCTACATCAGGCCGAAACGCGTTGCCAGATCGGGTGAGAGGCCGACGAAGGCGCTGCGGCGAGCGGGCGTGGAGTACGTCGAAGTGCGCGCTTTGGACGTGAGTGCCTTCGACCCGGTCGGCGTCAATCAGAACAAGCTGCGTTTTCTCGAGGCATTTATGGCCCTGTGCCTGCTGCGCGACAGTGAACCCATCGGTCGCAGCGAACAGGAAGCGTTGGACGCCAATCATCTCAAGGTGGCGCGCCGCGGCCGCGAACCGGGGCTGACCCTGAACCGCGAGGGCCGCAGTTACCCGATGAAGGAGTGGGCATGCGAACTGCTCGACGCGATGCAGGGGTTGTGCGAGATGCTGGACCACGGCGAGCCCGCCCGCCCGTACGCCGCGGCGTTGGAACAGCAGCGAGCGAAACTCGACGACGTGGAGCGTACGCCCTCGGCACGGCTGCTCGCGGACATGCGTCAAAGCGGCGAAACCTTCTTCGAATTTGCGCAGCGCATGTCCAAGCTTCACAAAGATTATTTTCTCGGGCTGTATCCGCCGAACGGGCGCCGACTGGCGGAATTCGCCGCGGCAGCTCAAGATTCGCATGAGGCGCAGGCTCGTATCGAAGCGACGGACAAAACGGATTTCGACCGTTATCTTGCTGATTATCTTGCCGATTGAAAAAATACTGCGATGCAACATCCGAGTCTCCGCGAAATATTTGACATAATCAATTTGCGGGCGGCATCGTTTTTTTTTCCAGAACGTGTGCCGCAGGTCATTGAGCCGTATTGAGTTGGTGGGTACGGTAAGGACGATGTTCATCGCCAACCGGTTCACCGTCGAGGACTTGCCGGATTTGCCGCACTCGCGGCAATTGCGGGCCGGTATCCCGTGGCTGACGTTCGACGCGGAACTCGAAACGGAATTTCGTCAGACGAATCTCGATGAAAATTTGCGCCATATCCGCGTAAATCTCTGTCTCGCGATCACGATTACATTGGCGTTCTCGGCGGTCGAAGCGATGCTGTTGGGTAGTGGGCTGAACCGCATCCCCAGCATGATCCACATCGGGGTCATCGTCCCCCTTCTGCTGGGGGCTCTTGCAGCAAGCTTTTCGCAACGCCGCCACCGCATCTACCCACCGTTCGCGCTGGTGGCCGGAACCTTGCTTGGCTTGAGTGTGGTGATTATCCAGCTCATTGCCTCGCTCGGCGGCGTGCCCCTGCTGTTTCCGTGTTTGATCTTGACGACCATTTTCATCTATTTCATGGGCGGCCTGATCTTTTATCACGCGCTCGCCGCCAATGTCGTCGTCACAGTCGTTTATCTGGCTGCGGGTACCGCCCTGCAATTGCCCGGTCTCGAATTTGGGTACGACGCCATCAGTATGGTCGCGATCAATATATTCTGCGCATCCGTGGTCTACATGCATGAAAAAACCAGCCGAATGCGCTTTCTCGAGGCCGGATTGCTGCGCGAGATGGTGGCGCGCGACGGGCTCACGGGCATTCAGAATCGCCGCATGTTCGACCAGCACATTCAGCGGATTTGGCAGCAAGCGGTGCGCGAAGGCGAGCGAGTGGCCGTCCTGCTCGTCGATATCGATTGCTTCAAGGATTACAACGATCGATACGGGCATCAAGCGGGTGATGAGTGTTTGCGTGCGGTCGCCGTTACTTTGAGCCAGTGCGCTCGGCGCCCCATGGATTTCGTCGCCCGTTATGGCGGTGAGGAATTCGCGGTCGTGTTGTACGAGGCCAGCCGCGAATACGTGGCCGAGGTGTTGACACGAATTCAACGGTCGATCGCGCAGCTCAATATTCCGCACGAGGCGTCGCGCGTGGCAAGTCGGCTGACGGTAAGCATCGGTGCGGCATTCGTTCTGCCCGGCGCGAACCGCACACAGGACGGACTGGTGCAACTTGCGGATGAGGCGCTGTATAGCGCAAAGGAACAGGGCCGCAATCGCGTAGTGGTGATGGAAGCCGAGTATCAAACGCTGCGTACCGGTCGATTCGAAAAGCGCGGTCTGCCAAGATCGGGCTGAGAATACCAGCAGGTAGGTCCGGGTTCGCGCAGCTTCAGTCGGCGCGGTAGATGTGTACTTCGGGTTTTCCACCCGCTTTGCGGCTGGCGCGAAACATTCCCTGTGAATTGAATTCCATCGAGATCTCGCCGTGACGATCGATCGCAATGACTCCCCCTTCGCCGCGCAGTGCGGGAAGTTCCCCGAGTACCACCTCGCGTACCGCGGTCACGAGATTGCGCAGTCCATAGCGCATGCGAGCGCTGATATCGTGAGCCACGACGGCGCGGATGAATATCTCGCCATGGCCGGTGGCCGACACCGCGCATGAGCGGTTATCTGCGTAGGTTCCTGCACCGATGATGGGCGAATCCCCGATGCGGCTGTAACGCTTGCCCGTCATTCCTCCGGTCGACGTGCCGGCCGCCAGCGCACCGTAGGTATCGAGCGCCACCGCGCCCACCGTGCCGCCATGGGAGATGGTCAACGCCGAAAGACTGGTGTCGCCGCCGCGAATGCGCTCGAGCTGTTGCCAGCGCGCCGAGGTGTAAAAGTAGGTGCGCGGCACGAATTCGAAGCCGTGACTCAATGCGAACTCTTCCGCGCCGTCGCCATTAAGCAGCACGTAGTCGGATCGCTCCATGACAGCGCGGGCCAGCGAGATTGGATTCTTGATATGCGTCAAGCCGCAAACCGCTCCAGCCCGGAGCGTGCTTCCGTCCATGATCGAGGCGTCGAGTTCGTTGTGACCATCGAGCGTGAACACGGAGCCGCGCCCTGCATTGAACAACGGGTCATTCTCGAGCAGCACGATGGCGCTGGTCACCGCATCGAGGCTCGTTCCGCCGCCCTCGAGCACGGCGTAGCCGGCGGCTAATGCGTGAGCGAGGCCTGACCTGTAGCGCGCCTCCTGGTCTTCGCTCATGTCCGAGCGGGCTAGGGTACCCGCGCCGCCATGCAATGCTAAGCCGAACATGTCCCGCGTCGCTCCTCCGCCCGCTAGTGTAGCAGTCGATATTCTCGGCAAGGCGCACTATTCGCAGGCCGATCGATTCCCGAGGACGGGCGCGTTCAGCCGCCTTGTTGGCTCGGCACCGTAACCACCAAGCCGTCGAGAGCGGCGCTTCGATCTCACGCCGGACGCCGTCCGGTTGCAGGAACGCGACCTTCGGCATCAGACAGCGTCTTTCAGCGCTACCAACGGATCCGCCAGCAGGTTGATATCCGGGCGGGCGCGATCGGCGATGAGTTTGCGCGCCGCCATATAGTCTTTTGAATGATTGATAGCCTCGACGGCCAGCAGTTCGCCGCCCCTGAGGTAGCATACGGTGAAGCTGCGCGTGGCTGGATCGCCGCGGGTAACTTGTTGATCATGGCCCTGAGACAGACCGACGATCAGCAATTTATTGTCAAATTGATCCGACCAGAACCAGGGAACCCGGTCATGGACCGTTGGCCGTTCGAGAATGTTGAGCGCTGCGGCTTTTGCTTGCTCGAAGGCGTTGTCGACCGATTCCAGCCGGACTCGCAGGTCGAATCGCAGCGACGGGTGATAGGTACAATCGCCGGCTGCATAGATTGCCGGATCGCTGGTGCGGCAATACTCATCGACGACGATGCCGTTCTCGCAGGCGAGGCCCGCATCGCCGGCAAGCTGCATGTTGGCGACTGCACCGACGCCGACAATGAGCAAATCCGCTTCATAAGTGCTCCCGTCGGCGCAGACGACACGTTCGACCCGGCTACCCCCTTGCAACCGGACGACGCGCGTGTTGCAGACTATTTTCACGCCCTGGGTACGGTGTTCGTGTGCGAAATACTCCGACACGTTCGCTGCGACGACGCGGTTCATCACCCGGTCCGCCATCTCCAGAACGGTGACCGCGCAGCCCAGGTGACGGGCGGTGGCGGCGGTTTCGAGACCGATGTAGCCGCCGCCGATGATGACAGCGCGCGCGCCTGGCTTGAGGCCCGCTTGAATCATCAGCACGTCCGTCATGCCGCGCAGATAGTGCACTCCGGGCAGGTCGGCCCCGGGACACGTCAACTGGCGGGACCCGGCGCCGAGACACAGGAGCAGGCGGTCGTAGACGATTTCCTCGCCGCTCGCCAGAACGACACGGCGGGCGGCCGGATCCAGGCGGGTGGCTCGGATACCCAGCTTGAGTTCGACATGGTGCTCGTCGTAAAACGACTGATGTCGAAACGGCAAACGGTCTGCCGCCAACTCACCGGACAGGAACTTCTTGGACAGCGGCGGCCGCTGATACGGCAAGTACGGCTCGTCGCTCACCAATACGAGGCGACCCTTGAAACCTTCGCGCCGCAGGGTGTCGACGGCCTGCGCACCGGCGTGGCCACCGCCTATGATGAGGATCGTGCTGATGATGCGGCTTCCCTTGGTAGCGGTAGCGCATCTTAGCAGGGCCCAAGCCTTAGGTTCAGGGTAGGCCGACGCGGCGA
>Ga0066789_10000681_pt1 | contig 14088 bp, 9 predicted proteins | sample OrgsoiDNA2013049_FD_70960 | JGI IMG/M metagenome (GOLD analysis project Ga0066789, IMG submission 70960) | Permafrost soil microbial communities from the Arctic, to analyse light accelerated degradation of dissolved organic matter (DOM) -... | ecosystem: Environmental > Terrestrial > Soil >...
TCCTGCGAGCGCGCGCGCGGCACCACCATCACGGCGTCGGACGTGCACACCACCACCATGTCCTTGACGCCGACCGCGGCGATGAGCTGGCCGTCGGAGTGCAGCACGCAACCGTTGGCGTCCATGGTCACCGCCGGGCCATGCACGACATTGCCGGCCGCATCCACAGGCGTGATGTCGAACAGCGCATCCCAACTCCCGATGTCCGACCAGCGGAAGTCGCCGGCCACCACCGCGGCGCGGTCGGTCTTTTCCATCACCGCGTAATCGATCGACTTGAGCGGCGCGCGCGCGAACGCCTCCGGCTGCAGGCGCAGGAAGCCGAGGTCGGTTGTGGCCATGGCGACCGCGGCCTCGATCGCTTCTGCCAGCGCGGGCTCGAGCCTTGCCACTTCGGACAGCAGCACGTCGGCGCGGAACAGGAAGTTGCCGGAATTCCACAGATAGCCGTCGCGCACGTAGCGGGCGGCAGTGGCGGCGTCCGGTTTCTCGACGAAGCTCTTGACGGCGTGCACGCCGTACTTGCCGATGGCCGCGCCCGGAAGGATGTAGCCGTAACTGGTCTTCGGCTCGGTCGGCTTGATGCCGAAGGTTACGATCGACCCAGCCTCGGCCGCTTCGCGGCCCACGAGGCAGGTGGCGCGGAACTGCGGTACGTCGAGGATGATATGGTCGGCGGCAAGCGCCAGTACCACGGCGTCCGGATCGCGCTGGCGTGCCACCGCGGTGGCGGCCGCGATGGCCGGTGCCGAATCCCGCCGCAGCGGCTCGATCACGACCGTCGCCTCGACGCCCACTTCCTCGGCCTGCCGGCGGGCGAAGAAATGGAAGTTCGGGCCGGTAATGACGATGGGTGGGGCGAACATAGGGTCCTGCACGCGCAGCAGGGTTTCCTGGTAGGTCGAGCGGTCGCCGACCAAAGGCAGGAACTGCTTGGGCAGGGCGTCGCGCGAGACCGGCCAAAGCCGCGTGCCGGCGCCGCCGGCGAGAAGGATGGGGATGATGGGCGAGGGCATGGCTATGGCTGGGCCGGTCCGGGCTCTATGTTCGGGGCGGGAATCGTCTTAAGGCAGTTCGGCGTCTGTGACCATCGCTATCGTTGCGCAGCCCTTAAGTCCATTCAACTGCAACTATTTGTCGGCCCCTAGGCGAACATCGATGATTGATCGCATCCTCACGGTCGGCGGGCTGACGCTGCTGTCGCGGGTGACCGGCTTTGTCCGCGACATCGTGCTGGCCGCGATCCTGGGCGCCGGGCCGGCGGCGGATGCCTTTTTTGTCGCCCTGCGCCTGCCGAATCATTTCCGCGCCATCTTCGCCGAAGGCGCGTTCAATGCCGCGTTCATCCCAGCCTATGCCCGCATTCGCGAACAGGGCGGGGCCGAGCGGGCCGGGCTGTTCGCTGACCGCGTTTTCACGCTACTGCTGGCGAGCCAGGTCGTGCTGCTGGCGGTGGCCTTATTTTTTACCCCGGCGGTGATCGACGTGCTGGCGCCGGGCTTCGCCCGCGATCCGGAGCGCTATGCGCTCGCGGTCGATCTCACCCGCATCACGTTTCCCTATCTGTTGCTGGTGACGCTGGTCACTTTCTACGGCGGCATCCTCAATGCGCTGCAACGTTTCGCCGCCGCCGCCGCCGCGCCGATCCTGCTCAATTTCTCGCTCGTGGTCGCGCTCGCGCTGGCGGCATTCTTCCCGACCGCCGGTCATGCCGCGGCCTGGGGCGTGCTGGTGGCGGGGGTCCTCGAATTCCTGCTGGTCGGCGGCGATGCGGCCCGCTCCGGCGCCTGGGCGGCGCTGCGCTGGCCGCAACTCGACGCTGACGTTCGTAAATTCTTCCGCGCGCTCGGGCCTGCGACAGTGGGCTCCGCCGGCGTGCAGCTCGCGCTGTTCGCGGATACGATCATCGCCAGCTTCCTGCCGGCGGGCGCGCTGTCAGCGCTTTATTACGCTGACCGCATCGATCAGCTCCCGATCGGCGTCATCGGCATCGCCGCCGGCACCGTCGTGCTGCCCGAAATGTCGCGGCGCCTTGCCGCCGGCGATGAAGCCGGCGCGGCCAACGCGCAGAACCGCGCCATCGAATTGACGTTGCTGCTGTCGATTCCCTGCCTCGCGGCCTTCTTCGTCATCCCCGAGCTGATCATGCGGGCGCTATTCATGCGCGGCGCCTTCACCGGCGCCGATGCCGTCGCCGCCGGCCAGACGCTGGTGGCTTACGCTTTCGGGCTGCTGCCCTTCGTGCTGATCCGCAGCACGGTCGCGACGTTTTTCGCCCGCGGCGATACTGCAACGCCGGTGAAGGCGGCGCTCATCGCCGCTGCCGTCAATATCGGCTTCAAGTTCCTACTGATGGGCCCGCTGGCGCAAGTCGGCCTCGCGCTGGCGACCTCGATCGGCGCCTGGATCAATCTCGGCCTGGTGGTCTGGTTTGCGGTGCGCGCGGGTCATCTGCATATCGACGAGCGGCTGCGCCAATCGACGCTCAAACTGGCGGCTGCCGGCCTCGCACTGGCCGCGACGTTGTGGCTCTGCGGCGCGCCGGTCGCACATCTGTTTGAGGGCTGGCACCGGCAGCGTGACGTCATGGAACTTGCCGTGCTCGCGGCCATCGGCGGAGGGGTCTATGCCGGCATTGTCATTGCTCTGTTCGGCCCGCGCTGGCTGACGGCATTTCGCGCTCGCCGGCGCGGCTGACACAAAATTTTGCTGGCTTTTCGCCGTCCTATTGCCGACCGGCTCAGGTGGACATAACTGCCGCCCGACGCTATGGGGGACGGGCCGGGTCAGACGCGATTGGCCGCTGCGGCAGGGATTTATGAACCCCACACGCACAATGTCATCATTTTCTTTCATACGCGGTGCCCGCGTCGCCGTTTTGTGCGCGCTTGCAACTTTGGTCGCAAGTTGCGGCGACGGCCAGAAGCAGGCTGGTGGGCCGCCGCCACCGGCGGTGACCGTCGCCAAGCCGGTCAAACGCACGGTCACCGATTTCGACGAATATGTCGGCCGCTTCGCGGCGGTGAACTCGGTGGAGGTGCGCGCGCGCGTTTCCGGCTATCTTGAGGGCGTGCCTTTCAAGGACGGGCAGATCGTCAAGCAGGGCGATCTCCTGTTCAGCATCGATAAGCGGCCGTTTCAGAATACGCTCGATCAGGCGCGCGCCAATCTGACGCAAGCCAAGTCGAACCAGGCTTTTACCGAGTCGGACTTCACGCGCGGTCAGCAACTGGTGCGCGACAAGACCATCACCGACCAGACATTCGAGCAGCGCTCGCAGGCCTACCGCAACGCGCAGGCCGCCGTCAGCAACGCCGAGGCGGCGGTGCGCCAGGCCGAGCTCGACATCGAATTCACCGAATTGCGCTCACCGGTCAATGGCCGCATCGGCGACCGCCGCGTCTCGCCCGGCAACCTGGTGACCGGCGGCACCTCCGGTAACACCACGTTGCTCGCCACCATCGTGTCGACCGATCCGATCTACTTCGAGTTCACTTTCGACGAGGCGTCGTTCCTGCGCTACGAGCGCATGTCGAAAACCGGAAACGACGTCGCCAGCCGCGGCGCCGGCGTGCAGGTGGCGCTCAAGCTCATCGACGAGCGCGATTTCGATCATCAGGGCAATATGGATTTCGTCGACAACGTGATCGACCGCTCGACCGGCACCATGCGCGGCCGTGCGGTGTTCGCCAATCCGAACAATGTTTTCACGCCCGGCATGTTCGCCCGTGTGCGCGTTCCCGCGTCGCCGCCTTACGAAGCTTTGTTGGTGGCTGATCTTGCCATCGGCATCGAGCAGACGCGCAAATATGTTTTGGTCGCCGATACCAGTGACACCGTGCGGCAGAAATACGTCACGCTCGGTCAAGTCACGTCCGATGGCCTGCGCGTCATCAAGGAAGGCCTCGATCCCGACGACCGCGTGGTGGTCAGCGGGCTGATGCAGGCGCGGGCCGGGCAGAAAGTCCGCCCGCAGGAGCAGGGCGCCACGCCCGCCGCGCCCGCCACGCCGGGTGCAGCCGGCGCGCCGCCGCAGCCGTCGAAATAGCAGCCGGCATCAGCCCATGCGCATTTCGCACTTCTTCATCGATCGGCCGATCTTCGCTTCCGTCGTTTCGATCGTGTTCGTGATCCTCGGCGGCGTCGCGTTCGTGCGGCTGCCGATCGCGCAATATCCGGAAATCGCGCCGCCCGTCATCAATGTGAGCGGCCAGTACCCAGGCGCCAGCGCCGATGTGGTCGCATCGACCGTGGTCGCTCCGATCGAGGAGCAGATCAACGGCGTCGAGAACATGCTGTACATGTCCTCGAACTCCACCGCCGACGGGAGATTCTCGATTGCGGTGACCTTCGATATCGGCACCAATCTCGATATCGCGCAGGTGCAGGTGCAAAATCGCGTCGCCGTGGCGCAGCCGCGGCTGCCGGCGGACGTGCGCAATATCGGCGTCACGGTGACCAAAAGCTCGCCCGACCTGATGATGGTCGTGCATCTTTATTCGCCCGATAAATCGCGCGACCCGCTGTTCATCTCCAATTACGCCACGCTCGAGATCAAGGATGTGCTGACCCGCGTCGACGGCGTCGGCTCGCTCATCGTGTTCGGCAGCCGCGACTACTCCATGCGGATCTGGCTCGATCCCGACCGGCTGCAATCGCTCGGCATGACCGCGAACGACGTGGTGACCGCGCTGCAAGGGCAGAACGTACAGGTCGCCTCCGGCACCCTCAATCAGCCGCCGGTGGACCATTCCGGCGCGTTCCAGGTCGCGGTGCAGACGCTCGGCCGGCTGGCCGATCCGGACCAATTCGCCAACGTCGTCGTCAAGCAGAGTCCGAGCGCCGTGGTGCGGTTGAAGGACGTGGCGCGGGTCGAACTGGCGGCGCTGGATTACAGCTCGAATTCCTATCTCAATCTTGACCCGGCGGTGGCGATCGCGGTGTTCCAGCGGCCGGGCTCGAACGCGCTGGCGACCGCGCGCGCGATCCGCACCACCATGGCGGAAATCTCCAAGCGGTTTCCGCCCGGCGTGAAATACGACATCATCTACGACCCGACCCAATTCATCCAGCAATCGGTCGATGCCGTGCAGGAGACCATCGGCGAAGCCATCATCCTGGTGGTGCTGGTGGTGGTGATGTTCCTGCAGACCTGGCGCGCCGCGGTGATCCCGCTCATCGCCATTCCGGTATCGCTGATCGGCACGTTCTTCTTCATGGCGATGTTCGGGTTCACGCTCAACACGCTGTCGTTGTTCGGGCTGGTGCTGGCGGTCGGCATCGTCGTGGACGACGCGATTGTCGTGGTCGAAAACGTCGAGCGCAACATCGCGGCCGGGCTCGATCCGCGCGCCGCGGCGATCAAAAGCATGGACGAAGTCGGCTCCGCCTTGATCGCGATCGCGCTGGTGCTCACGGCTGTATTCCTTCCATCGGCTTTCATCACCGGCATATCCGGCCAATTCTACCGGCAGTTCGCGCTCACCATTGCCGGCGCCACCGTCATTTCGCTCATCGTCTCGTTGACGCTGTCGCCGGCGCTGTGCGCCCTGCTGCTCAAGCCGCATCGCGAACGCGATGAGGATCGCTGGTGGGAACGGCCGATCCACGGGTTCTTCCGGAAGTTCAATCAGTTGTTCGACCGGCTGGCGCACGGCTATGGCTGGCTGGCCGGAAGAGTGGTGCGGGTCGCTGTGTGGATGCTGCTGGTCTACGCCGGCGTTCTCGCCTTCGGGCTCAATGAATTCCGCAAGACGCCGGTCGGTTTCATCCCGCAAGTCGACGGCGGCTATCTCATCACCGTCGTGCAATTGCCGCCGGGCTCCTCGCTCGATCGCACCGACGCGGTCAACCGCAAGGTGGTCGAACTCGCCATGAAAACGCCGGGCGTGGTGGGCGCGGTGAACATTGTCGGCTTCTCCGGCGCGACCTTCACCAATGCGCCGAACTCGGGCGCGATCTTCCTGGTGCTGGCGCCATTTGACCAGCGCGCCAAGGATCCGAACCAGTCGGCGGCCGCGATTCAACGTCAGTTGTTCATGCAACTCATCGCCATCCAGGAAGCGCTGGTGGTGGTCGTGGCGCCACCGCCGGTGCGCGGCATCGGCAATGCCGGCGGCTTTCGCATGATGATCGAGGATCGCGCCGGGCGCGGCCCGCAAGCCTTGCAAGGCGCGGCCTACGCCATGATGGGGCGGGCGGCGCAGACGCCCGGCTTGCAGCAGGTGTTCAGCCTGTTCGAGACCTCGACGCCGCAGCTCTATCTCGATATCGACCGCACCAAGGCGCAACTGCTCGGTATCAACGTGCCCGATGTCTTTGCCGCGCTGCAAATCTATCTCGGCTCGGCCTACGTCAACGACTTCAATCTGTTCGGCCGCACCTTCCGGGTGATGGCGCAGGCCGACGGCGGCTTCCGCATGGATACGCGCGACGTACTCAACATCCGGGTGCGCAATTCCAGCGGCAGCACCGTTCCGCTCGGCGCCTTCACCACGGTGCGCGACATATCAGGTCCCTACCGGGTACCGCGCTACAACCTGTATCCCGCGGCGGAACTCGACGGCAGCGCCGCGCCCGGCTCCAGCCAGGGTCAGGCGATCGAGATCATGCAGAAGCTTGCAGCGGAGACGCTGCCCGAAGGATTCGCCTACGAATGGACCACGCTCGCCTTCCAACAATTGCGGGCGGGTAACACCGCGATTTTCGCCTTCGTGCTGGCGGTGGTGTTCGTGTTCCTGGTGCTGGCCGCGCAATTCGAAAGCCTGACGCTGCCACTCGCGGTCATCCTGATCGTGCCGATGTGCCTGGTGGCTTCCATCGTCGGCGTGGTTTTGCGAGGGCAGGACAACAATATTCTGACCCAAGTCGGTTTCGTCGTGCTGATCGGTCTGGCGGCGAAGAACGCGATTCTGATCGTGGAATTCGCCAAGCAGATCGAGGACAAGGGGCGCATTCCGCTCGAGGCCGCGGTGGAAGCGGCGCGGTTGCGGTTTCGGCCGATCCTGATGACGTCGCTGTCGTTTATTTTCGGCGTCTCGCCGCTGGTCTGGGCGGTCGGCGCCGGCGCCGAGCTGCGCCAGACGCTCGGCACGGCGGTGTTCTCCGGCATGATCGGCGTCACCGTGTTCGGGCTGATCTTCACGCCGGTGTTCTACGTTGTCTCGCGCTGGATTGCGCTGCACCTCGCACATCGCCGCCGGCAATCGCAGGCGGCCCAACCATGACGATGAAATTCGGTTTCGGCCAGGCGCTTACGCGCAAAGAGGATGACGCGCTGCTGCGCGGGGCCGGCCGTTACGTGGCCGATGTCGCGCCCACCGCCACGCTGCATGCGGTGATGCTGCGTTCGCCGCACGCGCATGCCCGCTTCACCATCCACGATCTCGAGCGCGTGCGCGCCATGCCCGGCGTGCGCCTGCTGCTGACGGCCGCCGAGGTGGCCGGCCTCGGCCCGCTGCCGACCCCTGGCGTGTTGCCGGGCGTGGACATCAAGATTCCGGTCTATCCGATCCTGGCCAAAGACGTGGTGCACCACGTGGGCGACGCCATCGCCTTCGTGGTCGCCGATAGCCTGGCCGCGGCGCGGGACGCCGCCGAGGCGATCACGGTCGACTGGCAGCCGCTACCGCATGTGATCGGCGCCATGGCGGCGCTCGCAGCCGGTGCGCCGCAAGTGTGGCCCGACCGGCCGGGTAATCTTGCCTTCGAGACCGAGCTTGGCGACGCCGGCGCCACCAAGGCGGCGTTCGCTAAGGCGGCGAAGACCGTCGCGCTGACCATCGTCAATCAGCGGCTGGTGACGAATTACATGGATACCCGCGGCGTGATCGCCGAATACGATGGTCAGCGCTACACGCTGACGCTCGGCAGTCAGGGCAGCCACATCATCCGCGACATCATCTGTGGTGCCGTGCTCAAGCTGCCGCCCGACCGCATGCGCGTGGTCACGCCCGATGTCGGCGGCGGCTTCGGCACCAAGCTGTTTCCCTATCGCGAATACGCGCTGGCAGCGGTCGCCGCCGAGCGCCTGCGCAAACCGGTGAAATGGATATGCGACCGCTCCGAACATTTTCTCGGTGACAGCCATGGCCGTGACAATATTTCGAGCGCGCGGCTGGCGCTCGACGACAAGGGGCGCTTCCTCGCGCTCGCGCTCGATATCGTCGCCGACATGGGCGCTTACCTGTCCTGCTACGCGCCCTACATTCCCTGGCTCGGTGCCGGCATGGCGACCGGCGCCTATGACATTCCGGTCGCGCATGTGCGGCTGCGCGCGGCTTATACCAACACCGTTCCGGTCGACGCCTATCGCGGCGCGGGACGGCCGGAAGCCTCCTATCTGATCGAGCGGCTGGTCGACGCGGCGGCGCGCGATCTCGACACCGCGCCCGACGCGCTGCGCCGCAAGAATCTGATCAAGCCGAAGGCGATGCCCTATACGACGCCGACCGGAAAAATTTACGACTCGGGCGATTTCGCAGGCGGCATGGCGCGCGCGCAGGAGATTGCCGACTGGAACGGCTTCAACAAACGCGCCGCTGCGTCCAAGCGCGCCGGAAAATTGCGCGGCATCGGTATGGCCACCTATGTCGAGGCTTGCGGCAATAACGGGCCGGAAACGGCAAACCTGCGGCTCGATCGCGACGGCGGCGTCACCGTGCTGATCGGCTCGCAGTCAACGGGGCAGGGCCATGCCACGTCCTACGCGCAACTCGTCGCCGAACGGCTCGATCTGCCACCCGAGCGCGTGCGCGTGGTGCAGGGCGATACCGATGTCATTGCGTCGGGCGCCGGCACCGGCGGATCAAGCTCTATTCCGGTCGGCGGCGTTTCGGTCGACCGCGCGGCCAAGACGCTGGCCGACCAACTCAAGCAGCTTGCCGCCGACGCGCTCGAGGCCGCAGCCACCGATATGGAAATCGCCGATGGCACGGTACGCGTCGCCGGCACCGACCGCGCGATTTCATTTGTCGATCTGGCCGCGCATCCGCAGGCGACGCCCGAGCGATTAAGCGCCACGAAAGATTTCGGCACCGAGCAACCGACGTTTCCTAACGGCACGCATATCGCGGAAGTCGAAGTCGATCCCGACACCGGCGCCACTGCGATCCTGAACTATGTCGTGGTGGACGATTTCGGCGCCACGCTCAATCCGCTGCTGCTGGCGGGCCAGGTGCACGGCGGCGCCGTGCAGGGCATCGGGCAGGCGCTGATGGAAGACACCGTCTACGATCCGGCCTCCGGGCAATTGCTCAGCGCGAGTTTCATGGATTACGCGATGCCGCGCGCCGAGCACGCGCCGTCCTTCGTGTTCGAAACGCGCAACGTGCCGTGCAAGACCAATCCGCTCGGCGTCAAAGGCGCGGGCGAGGCCGGCGCCATCGGATCTTGTCCGGCGCTGATCAACGCAATCCTCGATGCGCTCTGGCGCGGCCACCGCATCCGCACCATCGACATGCCGGCGACGCCGCAGCGGGTCTGGACCGCGATCGCGGCGGCCAGAAAAGCTCAATCGGCTTAGGGACTTATTTGATCACGACTTTGTGATCGGCGTCGGCGATAGAGACCGCTCGCATGCGGCAAGCTTCGGCAGTTGGAAGGAATAACCCCGTTTTGCCAGGGTTTGCCGTGGGGAGCTTGCACAGAACGAGGGCCGGACTCGATGTTACGCCGCACAATGTTTACCGTTCTCGCCGCCGCGCTCAGCATCGGCGCCGTCGTGGCGCAGCAGGATCCGGTGACCACGCGCGAAAATCTGATGAAAGAGAATAACAAACATGCGCTCGTGGTCGTTCGCATGATGCGTGGACAGGCACCATTCGATGCCGCCGCGGTCGATGCCGCTTTCGCGCAATGGGCCGACACCGCGCAGAAACTGCCAAGCCTGTTTCCGGACAATTCTAAGACCGGTGGCGATAACCGCGCGTCGCCGAAGATTTGGGTCAACAAGAAGGACTTCGATGCCAAGGCCGCCGCCTTCGGAAAATCCGTGGCGGAAAACCGCGACAAGGGCAAAGGCTCGCTCGCCGGGCTGCGCACGGCGATCGGGGCCGTCGGCAAGGCCTGCGACGACTGCCATAAGGAATATCGCCTCGGGAAGGACTAGCCTATGCCAATAACCACGCCCGTGCCGGCGCGCTGCCATCGCGTCGGCATTTTGATTCCTGTATGACAAGCGGCCTGCGCGTCCGGGAGGAGCGATGATTCGCAAACTGATTTGGCTGGCCGCCATTGCCCTCGTGCTGGGGCTTGCCGTGTTCTGGGTCTTGACCGCGCCCGCCACGGTGCTGGCGAGCGCGCTGCCGGCGCATGTGCTCAATCTCGCCAACGGCAAGGAGATGTTTTACGCCGGCGGCTGCTCGTCCTGTCATGCGGTGCCGAAACAGCCGGACCATAACAGGCTCGGCGGCGGGCTGGCGCTGAATTCACCGTTCGGCACTTTCTACGTTCCCAATATTTCCTCCGACCCAAAAGACGGCATCGGCACCTGGACCGAAGCGCAATTCGTCACCGCGATGACCAAGGGGACGTCGCCTTCCGGCGAGCATCTCTATCCGGCCTTCCCCTATACGTCCTATCAGCGCATGACGTTCGACGATTTGCGCGATCTGTTCGCCTATCTCAAATCGCTGCCGCCGGTGTCGGGGCACGTACGCGATCATGATCTGCCGTTTCCATACAATATCCGGCGCACGCTCGGGCTCTGGAAGCTGCTGTTTCTCGATGGCATGCCGTGGCAGACCGATCCCTCGCAATCGGCGGCTTGGAACCGCGGAGCTTATCTGGTCAACGGCCCCGGCCATTGCGTGGAGTGCCACTCTCCGCGCAACGCGCTGGGCGGGGTGATCGAGAGCCTGCGCTTCACCGGCGGCCCAAGCCCGGACGGCCAAGGTGGCGTTCCCAACATCACCCAATTCAAGCTCAAGAGCTGGTCGGAGACCGACATCGCCGGAACGATCGCGGACGGCATGACGCCCGATAGCGACCGGGTCGGCGGCAACATGATCGAGGTGGTTCGCAATACCTCGCAACTGACCGCCGCGGATCGCGCGGCGATCGCGGCCTATATCAAGTCGCTGCCGGCGATCGAAGGGCGTAAGGCCGCGCCGAAGAAGCCGGAATAAATCACGTCCAAGGCCTGGCATGACGAGTCGACATTTGCGCGGGTTGATATAGTCCGGTCTGGATGAATCTTTTCAAAGCCATCGGCTTCAAGCTGATCTCTGCGCTTTTATTCGCCGCCCTGTCGGCATTCGTGCGCCAATTGGGCGACGTGGTGCCGGTCGGCCAGCTCGTGTTCTTCCGCAGCGCCTGTGCGATCCCGCCGGTATTGTTGATCTATGCCTATCGTGGCGAGCTGGCGAGCGCGCTGCGCACCAGCCGGCCGTTCGGCCAGCTCGGGCGCGGGGCGCTCAGCGTCGGCGGCATGTACAGCAATTTCTCCGCGCTGGCGCGGCTGCCGCTGGCGGACGCGACCGCGATTTCCTTCGCCTCGCCGCTGATCACGGTGGCTTTGGCGGCGGTCATTCTAAAAGAGCAGGTGCGGATCTATCGCTGGAGCGCGGTGCTGGTCGGCTTTGGCGGCGTGATCGTGATGCTGATCCCACATTTCGACGTCGAACACTACGCCGCCGCCGGCGCGGCAAGTGCGGCGACGATCGGCTCGCTCCTGGCGCTGTTTTCCGCCTTCTGCAATGCCGGCACGGTGATCCAGACCCGGCGGCTCACGCAGAGCGAGACTACGTCGTCGATCGTATTTTACTTTTCGTTGGTCACTGCACTGGCCGGCGCGGTGACGCTGCCGTTTGCCTGGCACACGCCGACCGGCTCCGAACTCCTCATGCTGGTCTCGATGGGCATCTTCGGCGGCATCGGGCATATTTTTCTGACCGAAAGCTACCGCCATGCCACCGCCTCGGTGGTGGCGCCGTTCGACTACTCGTCGATGTTGTGGGCGTTGCTGCTGGGCTATTGGGTGTTCGGCGAATTGCCGAGCGCGCTGGTTTATCTCGGCGGATCAATCGTCACCGGCGCCGGGCTGTTCGTGATCTGGCGCGAGCGCCAGCTCGGCCTCAAGCGCGCAAGCGAGGCGGAAGGGCCGCGCCGGCCGGAGATTTAGGGTGTGGAGTTCGCGTCGTCCTTAACGACTAGCGAAGGGCGATGACTCTGACGACGCGCGCTTCGCTGGCGGTTTCTCGAACATCGAATTGGCATTTCGGCTCGAAACTTGGCCAACCGTGCGCCGAGCACGCGGCTCCCCTGAGTGGGGCACGAAGACGATCGGCTTTTGCGAAATGTTGCGGCAGTGCTTGTTCGGCCGCGCTGGCGTTCACTTTGGGTTCGTTTGCTGCCGGTGCGGCGGTGACGGCGAAGGCGATGACGCCTGCAACGAACACGGCGGCGGCCAACCTGACGATCGGTCTGAACGTTGTGTCCCGCTGCATCCATGAACGCATGGACGGACAACGCTGGCATGGGGTGAACGTTCCGCGACCGGCAAAGTAACACCAAATACAACACCGCGTTCGAAGCCGAATACTGTCTTTGAGATAAGTATTTACCACCGCAAACATTATGACGTGCGCGTGGAACTCTAATCATTTCCGTGAGTTGTCTGTGCATATCCACAGCAAATACGTCATGGATTGTGAATCGCATCTTCTGAAAAATCGGGTTGCTCCGATCCGGCAGATATTCGCGCTCATAACTTAACCAAGGAGATTGCCATGCGATCGATCCTCAAGACTGGAATGTTTGTTCTGATGCTGGCGGCGGCGCCCATCGCGGCCCAGGCCGGAACATTGGAAGGCGTCGCTATCGGTGCGGGCACCGGCGCCGTCATTGCCGGACCTCCCGGCGCGGTCGTCGGTGGCGTCATCGGCGGTGTGGTCGGCGGCCCGAACATCGTGCATCGCCATCGCCACTGCTGGATCAACGATAACGGCTATCGTCATTGCGGATGGCGTTGAGCGTCCGGTCGATATTTGTATAATTGCGATCCGGAGCGGCCGTTCGCCGCTCCGGGCTTCGGTTCTGACAGGGAGGTCGCATCGAAATTACAGTCGTGATGAAGTAGCATGGCGTTCGCAATTTGAAATTAGCAATGGCAACGGAGATTAGGCCATGTCGATCGGACTTATACTCGTCATCATCCTCGTCATCTTCCTGCTCGGCGGTTTCAGCGGCCGTTTCGGCGGCTACGGCTACGGCTACGGTCACGGCGGCGTCGGTCTTATCGGCACCATCTTGATCATCATTGTCATTCTCATGCTGCTCGGCCGGATCTGATCTACGGCGACAGCTTCCTATTCGTGATTTGGCGCCAACTCGGCCGCAAGCGCGCCCGCGTGGCGGAAGGGCCGCGCCGGCCGAAGATTTAGCGCTGGCCCCACAAAACCCGCGGCCCGTTTGATGCGATGGCATCGCAAGATTTCTTAAATTGTTACTTTTTTAAGTTGCAAAATTTACCTTGAGGTTTGCGGACGGGGGAGAACCCCCGGAGCGCCTACCAGGAGGTAGAATTGAGTCCCGCCATTGCGATAGTTTATTCAATTGCCCGTATATTTTCGAATTTTCGGCGCGCGAATAGCGGCAACGTGGCCATCACCTTTGGGTTGACGCTGCTACCGATCACATTGGCGGTAGGGGCTGCCGTCGATTACAGCTTTGCGAACAGAACCAAGGCGGTCCTCGACTCGTATGCCGACGCTGCGGCGCTGGCAGCGGCCAATCAATCCGCCATGGCATTATCCGCTTCGACGGCTAGAACAAATGCGGTGAAATTCTTTAAAGCACAAGCCGCCTCGCTCAAGCGCGGCTCTCTCGGCAAAGTTTCGGCCAAAGTGACCGACAGCGGAAATGGCCGCACCGTGGTCGTCAGTTACACGGCGACCGTGCCTACCGCTTTCATGGGCCTTGCCAACATCAGCACCATCGATATTGCAGGGTCGTCGACGGCGGCGTCCGCCAGTCCGACCTACATCGATTTCTATCTATTGCTCGACAACACCCCGTCCATGGGCGTCGGTGCGACACCGGCCGACGTGGCCACCATGGTCAACCACACACCCGATAAATGCGCCTTCG
>Ga0066789_10000682_pt1 | contig 14088 bp, 19 predicted proteins | sample OrgsoiDNA2013049_FD_70960 | JGI IMG/M metagenome (GOLD analysis project Ga0066789, IMG submission 70960) | Permafrost soil microbial communities from the Arctic, to analyse light accelerated degradation of dissolved organic matter (DOM) -... | ecosystem: Environmental > Terrestrial > Soil >...
CGGCGAAATTGGCGAACAGCACGGTGAACCACAGCCACAGCGTGATTTGCAGGTCGAACTTAAACGCCCCGCTGTGCTGCGAAATGTCCCGCGCAAGCAGAACAGTGGTGATGACGCTGCCCACCTCGACCACGAACATGACGGGATTCCCCATCATTTTTCGCGGGTTCAGTTTTACCAGTGAGTCCAGCGTTGCCTGCCGGACAATCTTCCATTCCCAAACCGCTTTTTTCTTGGTCGCCATTTCTCTCTATTGATCCTCTGTCAGTAATGCTTTTTATGAATGCTCAATTGACCGCGTTCGTAGCCACCAGCGCCGGAGCGCGATAACCGACCAGACCGCCTCCACAAAGCCGAAAGGCCACGCGCCCTGGAGAAATCCATAGACCGATGCCAGTACACAGGCCAGGGCAAAGGCAAAAACAAACCACGCGCTGCGCTTCTCCAAAGCGTAGAAGATCAGCATCGCCGTCACTGCAAACAATCCGAAAGCTGAGAGAAGAGTCATGCACGAGTTGTACTCCTAGAAGGTCTTGCCTGCTCCCATCAGTAGGTGCTCCAGCACAGGCCCCAGACTCAGAGCCGGGAAAAATGTCAGCGCACCCACGATCAGGATCACGCCGATCAACAGCGTCGTGAACAGCGGCGTCGTTACCGGGAACGTTCCCAGCGACGGCGGGACATATTTTTTCTTGGCCAGGCTGCCAGCGATGGCCAGCATGGGAATGATCATCAGAAAGCGCCCGATGAGCGTGGTCAGCCCGATCGTAGTGTTGTACCAAAGCGTGTTGGCGCTGAGGCCTCCGAACGCGGAGCCGTTGTTTCCGGCACCCTCGGTGTACGCATACAGAATTTCCGAGAAGCCGTGCGGACCGGGGTTCAGGATGCTTGAAGTGCCGAAGTCCTTCAGTACCGCAATCCCCGCGAAGCCCAAAATCACCAGCGGAAAGATCAGTGTGGTCAGCATGGCCATCTTCACGTCGTACGCCTCGATTTTCTTGCCCAGATATTCCGGCGTGCGGCCGACCATCAATCCGGCGATGAAAACGGCGAGAACGACATAGATGACAATTCCGTACAGCCCCGATCCGACGCCGCCAAACACGGTTTCGCTCAGCATGATGTTGGCCAGCGGAACCATGCCGCCTAGCGGGGTGAAAGAATCATGCATCGCGTTCACCGCGCCGCAACTGGTGTCAGTAGTGACGGCAGCCCAGAGCGTCGAATTCGCGATTCCGTAACGGACCTCTTTGCCTTCCATATTGCCGCCGGATTGCAAAGCGCTGGGCCGCTGATCAATTCCGGCGAGCAGGGGATTGCCGCGCGACTCGGCCCAGTATGCGGTGGTGACGCCGGCGAAAAATAGAATTGCCATCGCTCCCCACACCGCCCAGCCGTGAGCTTGCGACCCGGTCATTTTCCCCAGTGTGTAAGTGAGGCCGCTGGCAATGGCGAAGATCATGACCAGTTCAAAAAGGTTGGAGAGCGGCGTCGGATTCTCAAACGGGTGTGCACTGTTGGCGTTGAAGAAGCCGCCACCGTTGGTCCCGAATTCTTTGATGACTTCCTGCGAAGCGACCGGGCCTTGCGCGATGGTTTGAGTCGAGACAGTATCGAATGCCGGCTTGCCATCGGGGCCGAGAACAGGTTTGCCGCTGGCGTCCAGCTTCGCTACTTGCTGCGGCTCCAGGATATTCACAGTGTCATACGGCTTCAGGTTTTGGGGCACGCCTTGGGACACCAGGAACAAAGCCCCCAAAATACTGACCGGCAGCAACACCCACAAACAGCAGCGGACCATGTCCACCCAGAAGTTGCCGATGGTTTCCTTCTGCCGCCGCGCGATACCGCGAATGAGAGCGATGGCCAGCGCAATGCCCACCGCCGCCGAGGTGAAGTTGTGATAAGCCAGCCCCGCCATCTGGGTGAAATAACTCATCGTGGTTTCACCCGAGTAGGCCTGCCAGTTGGTGTTGGTGGTGAATGAAGCTGCGGTATTGAAGGCCAGGTGCGGAGGATTCACTCCGACCAGTTTCTGCGGATTGAAAGGCAAGTAATACTGCACGCGCTGAATCAAATACAGCAGAAGCATCGGCACCGCGCTGAACAGGAGCATGGCGATCGCGTACTCGGTCCAGGGCATTTCATGTTCTTCATTGACGCCGGTGAGCTTATAAATCAGGCGCTCAATGGGACGTAGCACGGGATCGAGAAACGTCCGCTCGCGGTTAAATACCTTGGCCATGAAAACGCCGAGCGGTTTGGTCACAGCGAGAACGATGAGAAAAAAGACTGCAATTTGCAGCCATCCATTGGCGGTCATTTCAGAATTTCTCCGGTCGCAGGAGTGCGTACATCAGATAGACGCCCATCAGGACACTGACGGCGAGCATGATTATTGATTCCAAACTCATGTGCGGCTCCTCACTTTACGCGCTCGCAAAAGTACACATACGCGATTGAGATGGCGAAGAAAGCAATCGTGGTCGCGACAAAAATTAAGTCCTGCATTTTGCATTTCTCCGGGTCATAGCTTCCTGGCCCGTTCGCCGTGTAACGGGCGAATGGTTTCCAGTCTGTGCATGTAGAGCAGGCGCGGCTGGTGCCGTTTTCGAGCGATCGTCTCTCGAAGTTTCAGTACCAGTACCCGCTTTCCTTTTTGCTGGCGCTCATCGCGCCATAGCGCGAATCCAAAATAGATCAGGAATGCAATGCTGCCTGCGGAGATGGCCGAGATGATAAGTAGAGTGCCCATTTGCCGCCGCCCTTCTGGCTACCGTTGCCTACTCATTCGATCAGGCGGGGCGTAAGGGTTGTTTAAAGAGTCCGTAAAGAATTCGTAAAGGAGGATTAGAGAGCTGAAAAGACAGGACTTCCGTTCTACTCGGTTACTTCGCGACCCGCTGGCTGAAAGCGATATCCCACCCACGGTTCGGTGAGGATATAAGCCGGCGAGGGGGCGTCGGCCTCGATTTTCTTGCGCAGTTGGCCGATGAAGACGCGCAGGTACTCAGGCTGTTCGGTGCTGTTTGCGCCCCAGACCGCAGCCAGCAGATTGCGATGGGTGACAACTTTTCGCGGATGACGGGCAAGGTAGACCAGCAGCTCAAATTCTTTGGGAGTCAGTTTTAGTTCGCGGCCCCGGACATGGACCACATGCGCGTCCAGATCGATGCGAAAGTCCCCGTCTTCAATAGCGCCGCCGGTTTTTTCTTCCTCACGCGGAGAACGGCGCAGGTTGGCCCGCACCCGGGCCAGCAACTCGCCGATCCCGAACGGTTTAGTGACGTAATCGTCGGCGCCGGCATCGAGGGCCTGGACCTTTGTCCGCTCCTCGCCTTTGACCGACAACACAATAATCGGCGCCTGCGATTTAGCGCGGAAGCGGCGGCAGAGCTCGAGACCATCCATGTTGGGCATGGAAAGGTCGGTGATCATCAGGTCGGGGGTCCAGTCACGGGCGATTTCGAGCGCGGTTTCGCCATCGTTGGCCACGCGGACGTCGTAGCCGTGGGCGTCGAGCGAAGTCCGCAGCACGCGGGTGATTTGCGGCTCGTCGTCCACGATCAGGATGCGGCGATGGCCGGCGGGGTGGGCCTCAGGCGCTGTCATTTCGCCTCTTGGGTGACAATGTGCACGTCAATCGGCGGAGCGTGGCGGAGGAATTTCTGGATGACGGTGAGATAGAGATACTTGCGCCAGCCTTCTTGCGCGGAGCGGCCAAAGACTACGTGCGTGATGTGCTTTTCGCGGGCAAACTCGGCCACGCGCTCGGCGATGTTTCCGCGCTGCAGGCGGACGACAGTCGCGCCCAGGTTTTCCGCGAAGCGAATATTTTCCTGCAAAGTGCGGCGATTGTCGGGATCTTCGTCGTGCGCGGAATCCACATAGACCACGTAGAAATCGGCGTCAATGGCGTGCGCCATGCGCCCGCCGCGCGCGATCAGATACTGTGCCACCGGATTGGAACTGATGCACACGGCAATGCGCTCGCGCACCGCGACGCTGGGCTCGAGATTCTCGCGGGTCCAGTGCTGCTCGAGATTTTTATCCACTACTTGAGCGACCTGGCGGAGTGCAAGTTCACGCAGCGCGATCAGATTGCCGCGGCGGAAAAAACTTCCCAGCGCACGTTCCGCCCGTTCGACCGGATAAATATCGCCGCGTTTCATGCGCGTCTGCAGCGCTTCCGGCGTCAGGTCGGACATCACGATCTCTTCCGCCCGATGAATAACCCAATCCGGCACCGTCTCGCGAACGTGCACACCGGTAATGCGTTCGACCATTGGATTGAGACTCTCGACGTGCTGAATGTTAACGGTGGAAACCACGTCAATCTTCGCGTCCAGCAACTCGATCACGTCTTCGTAGCGCTTGGCGTGTTTGCTGCCTTCGATGTTTGTGTGCGCGAGTTCGTCGATCAGGGCGACGGCGGGTTTGCGCGCCAGAATCGCGTCCACATCCATTTCGGTGAAGACCGTGCCTTTGTACTCGATCTCCTTGCGCGGGACCACGTCCATTTTTGAAACCAGATCGACCACGCCCTTGCGTCCGTGGGTTTCAACCACGCCGACCACAACATCCTCGCCGCGGCTGTAGCGGCGGATGCCTTCGCTGAGCATGCTGTAGGTCTTGCCCACACCGGGCGCGTAGCCGAGGAAGATCTTGAAAATGCCCGCCTTCTTTTCCGGCGCAGCTTCTTCCAGCCACTGTTCAGGACTCTTTTGCACGAATCTATTGTCATCCGAGTGCGAAACTTTGTCGAGGCAGTACAATTACTGCCGTGAGACCAGCCTTACGAGCCTTCCTGAGGGCGGTTGCTTGTGCCGCGATCGTGCCCGCGATCGTGATGTTCTATCGCCGCGGCCCGCACGCAAATCCAACTACGGTCGCGCTGACTTTTCTGGTTGTGGTGCTGATCGTCTCGGCCAACTGGGGATTCTGGTACGCGGCTTCGGTCGCGTTGCTGGCCACGCTGGCGTTCAATTTCTTTTTTCTGCCTCCAGTCGGCACCTTCACCATTGCCGATCCCCAGAATTGGGTCGCGCTGTTTGCGTTCCTGGTTACGGCGGTCATTGCCGGGCAGCTTTCAGAACGAGCACGACGCGAAACCGTCCACGCCAATCAGCGGCGCAAGGAGATTGAACGCCTCTATGCCTTCAGCCAGCGGTTGCTGATTGTCGAAAGTGTGCCTGAACTGTTGAATTCCTTGCCCCGCCACATCGTGGAAAGTTTTGGGGGCAGAGGCGCCGCGATTTTTCTCGCCGGACGGACAGACGTGTATCGTTCCGGCCCTGATACTCGCGAGATTGAAACTGAAATCCTGCAGTCGGTGGCGGCTCGCGGCGAACCAGTAATCACTCCCGAAAATGAGTTGGCCGTGGTTCCTATGCGGCTGGGAGTGAAAAGCATCGGCGCGGTTGGAGTTTCGGGAGTGGAGATTTCTCACGAAAGTCTGGACGCGCTGGCCACCTTGGTCGCTATTGCGGTCGAGCGCACACGCGCGGTCGAGAACGTAGGCAAAGCCGAAGCCGCGCGGGAAAACGAAAAACTGCGCTCTGCGATTCTCGATTCCATCGCGCACGAATTCCGCACTCCGCTGACCGCAATTAAAGCGTCGGTCACCAGTCTCCTTTCCGGCGGCTTCGATGGCGCCCAGCAGACCGAATTGTTGACCATCATCAACGAAGAATCCGATCGGCTGAATCATCTGGTCGAAGAAGCTACGCAAATGGCGCGGTTGGAGTCGCATCAGGTTGAACTCGACCGCCAGCCGCACAAGATTACTGAAGCGATCGATCGCGCGATCGAGGCGGGAAAGAAGTTGCTGGCTGCGCACCCGGTTGCGGTCAGCGCGGACGAAAATCTGCCGCTGGTTGCGTTTGATATGGAGCTGATCGTCAATGTCGTGCTGCAGTTTCTGGAGAACGCCGCCAAGTATTCAGCGCCGGATGCACCCATCCGGGTCTCGGCGGAAATCAGCGGCAAGCAAATCGAAGTGAGCGTGGCCGACCGCGGACCCGGGATTGAGGAGTTTGAGCAGGCGCTGATCTTCGACAAGTTTTATCGCGGGAAGGACAACCGTTATTCGGTGCAGGGAACCGGCATGGGCCTCGCCATCGCAAGAGCGGTGGTCGAAGCCCACGGCGGAAAAGTGGGAGTGACCAGCCAGGTCGGCCAGGGGTCAGTGTTCCGGTTTTCACTTCCGCTGCGGCCGGCGGGGTAGGTTCGAGTGGGTCGGACACTCTTGTCCGACAGCCGCTGGTGATTTCGCTATTTTGCCCTCTGCAATTTTTGCCGGATAAGATCCGCGCTGCTCTCCGCAGCTTCCTTTACCAAAAAACCCATCTTCGGGTGTGACGGCTCCAGATCAACCGCGACGCCGTTTTCTCGCAGAGTTTCCGAAGCGATGGGGCCGATCGAAGCCACAACCACTCGATTCAACCCGCGGATAAACTCTTCCGCAACCCCAATCTCGGCGGCGATCCGGGCGGCGTGGACGAACTGCACCGACGAAGTGAACATCACAACATCGACCTGGTTCTCGATCAGCGAACGGATGGCGTTCTTCAGCGGGCCAATATCTTCCGGCAGATCCCAGCGGTAAACCCGTACTGGGAAAACTTTCGCCCCGCGCTCGCGCAACGCAGCATACAGTTCGGGACTAGGTTCACCGTGCTCTTGAACGGCAATTCGTTGTCCCGGCAGCGGGACTTTGTCGGGATTGTCGTCCAACGCTTTCACAAGTTCGCGCCAGGTGTTGGGTTCCGGCACAGCAAGGGTGACGGGGACATTGAACTCGCGCATGGCGGCAGACGGTTTGGGCCCACGAACCACGACTCGGGTGCGCCGCAGCGCAGCGAAAAAGGCTTCACGCGAGCACACTGCCTCGGCGGCCTGGACCAGCGCCCGCGCGCCAACTCCAGTCATAAAGATGATCGCGTCAAACTGCTCTTGAAGCAGCTCGTGGATTAACTTCAACTCATCTTCGCTCGGCGGAGAAGGCACTTCCCGGGTGGAGGGCGCGACCATGGGCACGCCTCCGTTATTCGAAATAAGCTGCGCAATTTCTTTGGCGCGACGGCTTTCGAACGAAAGCACGCGCAAGCTGTTGAATCCGGACATGGGGAAAGGATAGCAAAAGGGAGGTTTCAAGGTTGCAACGTTTCACAGGTTTCAAATCTGAATCAGAGGCTGTAAAACCCTGAAATCCTGAAACTTTGACGCTTTGAAACCTTGAATCCTTGAAACTTTGAAACCTTTGGTCCTGGCGTTGCCTAAAACGTCACCTGTCTCTTTATCCCCAGCAAAATACGTGATATAACGCCCTAAGGTCATCGAGCTCCCAGGAGATGGCGTATGGAGATGGCTTTTCAGGCCAGTGAGGCTATGGTAGAGGGCCTCGAAAAAGGAGGGCTTGTGTCCGAAGCGAGGACGGGAAAAAGGTTTCCGCTGGAACTGCCGATTAAGATTCAAGGGCTGGATCAGGGAAGCGTTACCGGAAACATGAGCGCTGCGGGTGTGTACATTCGCGGCAATGCGGCGCTGGAGATCGGATCCAGCGTCGAGTTTGAGATCGCGTTGCCGCCGGAGTTAACAGGCGGGAACGAGAATGTAATTGTGCAGTGCCGCGGACGTGTAGTACGCAAAGACGGCGGCGGGGATGAGACCCAGGGTGTAGCTTGCGTGATTGATACGTACGATTTTGTTCGCCAGCCGTAGTCGCGAGGTGAAAGGCCAATGCTCAAACTGATTCTGGCAGATAATCAGGCAATTTTCCGGGCGGGGATCGCCAAAGTTCTCGCGGTCGAAGACGAGATGCGCATTGTGGCGCAGGCGCAAACTTCCGAGCAGATGTTTATGGCGCTCGATAAGTTCCGCGCCGGGGTGTTGATTGTCGCCGGCGGATTTCACGGCGAGTTCATCGCCGTGCTGCAAGCCGCGAATAAGGTCCGCACCCGAGTGGTGGTCTTGGCCGACACCGGCGAGAGCGCGCAGAAATATATGGGCGCGGGCGCGCATGGCGTGGTGTATCGCAATGTGACCAGCCCGGCGCTGGTGGACTGCGTCCGCAAAGTTGCCCGCGGCGAAACCTGGGTGCAGGACATTGCCGTGCCCAGCGAGCTCACCGAAAACGATATGGTCGGATTGCGCGTCCGCGACCGCCTGACCGCGAAAGAACTGCGCATCGTCGCGTTGATTGTCCAGGGGTATAAGAATAAGGAGATCGCAACCCAGCTCGGAACCACCGAGCAGGTGATCAAGAATTATCTGCGCAACGTGTACGACAAAATCGGCGTTTCCGATCGTTTGGAGTTGGCGCTCTTCACAATCCATCACCGGATACTGAATGAAGCCGCCGCTGCGACTGCGGCAGCGCACCAGCAGCCGCAACCTGGGCCGGCCGGAGTTGCGTCGTAGGGATTGAATTGTTGAGTGATTTGAATCATCGAATCATTTGCGCTCCTGCAATGGCTCAATCCCCCGATGATTCAATGATTCAATTCTTCTCATTACTAAAGGCCGTATTCTTCCCCGAATGATCTTCATAGATTTTTTGAATTGGACTCGCGCCCGCGCGTCTGACAGACTGATTTTGTCTTCCACGTAAAACCGTGGTAGGGGAAGACGGACCCTGGTGTTCGCCCGCAGCCCAAGTTGGGCAGTTTGTTCCATTCGGACCTCGTAGTCAATCCCGACAACTGAAGATGCTTCCGGCCTGTGCAGGAGTGTCTTTTCCAGCTCAACAGGAGACGAAAATGAAACCGAATAGCAAGTATTTCGCAGTAGTGCGCGCCGTAGTGTTTGTGCTGTGCGTGGTTGCTCTGCTTTCAGCTTTCGGAAACGCCGAGACCGCGCATGGAAAATTCAAACTGCCAACCGAGACTCGCTGGGGTAAGCTGTTGCTCGCGCCCGGGGAGTACGAATTCACCATCACCACCGAACCGACAGGCGCGATGGTGACGATCTGCTCCAAGGATTCTGGATGGAGCGGAATGATCCTGCCGGAAGGGATTTCGGATCCAGCCTCGACGGAAGAATCGAGCCTGATGTTGGCTCAGTTCGATGGGGGAGTCTACGTCAGCTCGCTGGCGCTGGGCGATTTGGGAATGACGCTGAATTTCGGAGTGCCCAAAGCTGGCAAGGTCACGCGACTGGTGCAACCGCAACCAACCGAAGTGGCATCGGCCTCCGGGTCCCACTAGGCCCGATTACCAAGAGAAAGGCGCGGTCTTCCATGACCGCGCCTTTTTTGCCGGGGCCGAACCGGTTCACCGAGGAGAGGTCTGCTGTAGGCGTCTCCGACTCACCCGCCGTAGTAAAAAACAGAAGCTGGCTGTGCGTGCCACCACTTCCACCCCAACCTTGAAGTTTTACTTGATACGATGTTACAAATTCGGAACAGACTGGGTAGTTTCTCAAGTAGACTGCGGGCTGCGCACTAATTAATGGTGCACCGGTTTTCCGTAAATTTCGACCCTTCATTGGGGGAGGATCGAAATTGCTAGTGTTGCACCCTGCCGTTGCAGGGGAGGGGGATGGGCATGGTTACGGGAGGGCAGAAGCTTCGCGTTTTGCGGGAGAGGCTCGGGCTGACCCTGCGGAACATTGAAACCGCCAGCGAACGGATTGCCCGCAAGCGCAACAACGAAGAGTATCTAATCCCCATCAGCCGCCTCTCTGATTTCGAAACCAAAGGCGTCATTCCGAGCATTTACCGCTTGCACTCCCTGGCGGTTATCTACCGGCGCGATGTCCGGGAGATTCTGCTTTGGTATGGCGTGAATCTCAACATTCAGGCCTCCGACCTGGAAATCTCCGCGCCCCCCAAATCGCACCTTTCCAATGCTCTGGCTAACATGGCCACGGTGCAGATGCCGGTGCGGATGGATCCCAGTTTCGATCCCCGCAAGACCCTGAATTTCGGGCGCATGGTGGAGCAGTGGGGAACCGTTCCGCTGGCCTATCTGGAGCAGTTCGCGAACGTTGATTTTACTTACGGATACGTTGGCAGTGAGGACTTGACCATGTATCCCATCCTGCCGCCGGGCAGTTTCATTCAGGTGGATGAGTCACGGGACAAGGTTGTTGACGGGGGCTGGCGGTCAGAATACGAGCGTCCGATTTACTTCGTTGAGACCCGGGATGGCCACACCTGCTGCTGGTGCACTTTGACCCGTGAGGAAATCATTCTGCAAGCCCATCCGCTTTCGCCGGTGCCGCCGCGGGTGCTTCGCTATCCGCAACAGGCGGAAGTGATTGGACAAGTGGTGGGCGTGGCTATGAGGCTCGGCGAGTGGCGTTTCGTTGCCGATTCCGTTCCAGCCCTAAAAGGGCGTGCAGAACCGAGCTAAGATGGCGCGCCGATCCTGCTCCAGGATCGGTCGGCAGCAGCGTACTGTTGCGTTGGACCAAGTCCCCTAGATACTGTTCCGGATCAACTCCGGTCATCGTAGTGGATTTTTCAACGTCTTCCAGCAGCATCTCGAGTGGCGTGGATAGAACTTCGGAGGTCACCTCGCGGTGGGCGGTGCCGAGGGCTTCATTTGCAGCAGTCCTTCCATAGACCTTGCCGAAGCCCCAATGGGAGTACTCCCCCCGCGCACGCAGACCGGCCAGATACTCCAGTTTCCGCAGGCAGCCAGTGACCGCTTCCAGAGTGGTGTCCGCCAGGTCTTCTAAGGCCGATTTCAGCATCATGTTGTTACGTTTTCGGGAACTCAAAATCCACAGCTCAATCTGTGCATAGCAGTCCCCGCCGTCACACTATCACGCTGCAACTTCCACTTCAACAAGGAGTTTCAACGTGAAAAAAACACTGTTTTTGCTGGCTGCTATGCTGTTAGCTCTTTCCCTCACCGCACCGATGGCGAGCGCAGATCAACCCATTTGTCCGCCAAAAGGCTGTGCTGCGCAATAGGCAGAACGATTTCATCGTGGGCTGCTGGCGAACAGGTTAACATGCTAGCAGCCCATGCGTTCTCTACTCTGGTATTTCTGGATCGCACCGCATGCCTTGCTGGTTGTTGCCCTGGTGGCCTTCCTTCGCCGGGGCCTGAAGAAGCAACTCCCTCTTTTTTTCGGTTACATGGTTTTTCAGCTGGTTTATTTTCTGGCGGCGGTCATCGCCAATGTGGTGGTGATTTTTGAGCACACGCACCCTTTGAACGGCTATCGGTGGATACTGGTCTGGGGCTTGGGGATCAGCGCGTTAATAAGTTTCGGAGTGATCTACGAACTCGTAAGCCAGACGATTCTGTATCGCTCAACGCTGGCCCGGACTTTGCGACCTGTTTTCCGATCGTCGGTGGCCGTGCTGGTGCTGTTGACTGCGATAGCCTCTGCCCGTCTGGCAGTGAGTGGCATCGACCAGGTGATGAAGATTTTCCAGGTGTTGGACTTCTCGTCCGGCGTGCTCCAGGTTGGGCTGCTGCTCGTCCTTCTTCTATTCAGCCGTGTGCTGCGGATTTCCTGGCGAAGTCTCCCTGTTGGAATTGCCGTTGGCTTGGGAATCAACGGCTGTGTGGAGTTGTCGGTAGCCGGGTTGCTCTCGGTGTTTGGTCCTCATCGCTATCCTGTACTTGACGTGGTGCGGCTTGCGGCTTTCCATGTGTGCGTGCTGATCTGGCTGGGCTACATTCTTTTCCCAGAACGGGAAGTTCGGTTTACGGGTGCGCCGCTGCAGAAATCAGAGTTAGAATCGTGGGACCAGGAAATGCAAAGGATGATGCAGCCATGATGATGCCGTTTATTTTTGCCGGCGCTGGTTTGTTGGGGCTCTTCCTGATTCTGTATCTGGCGAAGGGTCTCCGCTCGAAGGGCGGCGATCTTTCCGAACTTGCGGCCCGGCTGCGGCCCATTGACGTGGAAGCTTTCCGGAACCTGATTGACGAGCACGAGCAGCAATACCTGCGCGCGCACTTGTTGCCCAGCGAATTTCGAACAATTCATCGCGAGCGTATGCTGGCTGCGGTCGAATACGTCTGGAGCGCTACCCGGAACACGTCCATTCTCATCAGTCTGGGAGAGGCGGCCAAGCAGAGTTCCGATCCTACGGTAGTAGCTGCCGCCGACAAGCTACTCGAGAACGCGCTGCGATTGCGCCTGTATGCAATTCAGGCGATGCCGCGGATGTACGTCAGCGTGATCTTTCCTGGTGCAAGCCGGGCGCCGCAGTTCATCGCTGATACTTACGACGCCGTGGTCCGTCAGGCGGTAGTGCTCGGGTGCTTGCAGCCGGCCAGGGGGACGTCGGCGGCGGTTTGAAGCAGGGAAGTGTCTAACGTGCGCGCGAACGCCCAGGGCGTTACCGCTTGCCCAGTGCCATGATGGTCAGCACTACCGGAAGATAGATCACCGAGGCATGCAGCAGCCGGCTGGCCAGCACTCGGGAGCCGCCGGAATTGGCAAGCTTCAGCGAGTGGTAGAGAAGAAACCCTCCCGCCAGCAGCATGGAAAGGCCATAGGCCGGACCGATGCGTCCAATCGCGGGCACCAGCGTGGTGACGATCAGGGCCAGGGTGAAAGCGATGATTTCCCCGCGGGTGAAGCGCGAATCCAGATCAAACTGCGGCAGCATGTGATATCCGGCACGTTCGTAGTCTTCGCGATACATCAGCGCGATCGCCAGAAAATGCGGGAACTGCCACAGGAACAAGACAGCAAAAAGAATCATCGCCTGTCCGCTGACCGCACCCGAAGCGCCGGCCCAGCCGATCAGAGTCGGCATGGCTCCGGGGAACGCCCCCAGTAGCGTGCATAGCGGCGTGCGGCGCTTCAACGGCGTGTAAACCATAAGATAGCTGAGCAAAGTAGAGATCGCGAGCAGCGATGCCAACCGGTTCACCAGCAGCGCCAGATACAGGCCGCCAGCCAGGCTGAGGAACGCTCCGAACAGGAACCCTTCGCGGGAGCTAAGTCTTCCAGAAGGCAGAGGGCGGTTCGCGGTGCGCCGCATGCGTGCGTCCCAGGATCTTTCCATCCACTGATTCAGGGTCGCGGTGCCACTCGCCACCAGCAGCGTCCCTACCAGCGTATTAAACAGTCCGGCGAAATGAAACGCTCCGCGAAGGCCCAGGTAGTAGCCCGCCGACGTGGTCATCAGAATCAGCAGATTCACTTCCGGCTTGGTGAGCGTGTAATAGTCGCTGAGTTTGGACCTCAGGCCTCGGAGAGAAGTCGGATTTGCCATCACGTTTGAGGTCGCCATCTTACCAGCCTTGGGCGGAATCGCCAGCGTCATCGCTGTCGCGTCGCACCTGATTGCGTTTGCGGTGCACAACGAAGATCATGCCGACGGATCCGAGCGTGGGAGGGACGATGAGGATCAGAATCCCACTTTTCAATGCCTGAATCATCCGAGCGCCGGCGGATGCCGCTTGAGTGTAGCAGAGCGCGCAGCTTTGGGAAAAAGCCGGCACGGCGGCCAGCAGCAGGATCAGTCCTGCCAACCCAAGCCGTACCAGTCGAAGGCGCGATTCGTATTTCATGCGAGATCCCAAAATTAGCTCGGTCCCATTCCTGTGAGCCGGAACAGCAGCAGCCGGAAACTGTCCGTCCAGATATAGTTCATGGCAGCCAGCACGAAGAGCATGAAATAAACAATGAACTTGACGAACACCTTCTTTTCCGAGCCCAAGCTCATCCAGAATAACACCACAAGGAGGGCCTCGACCACGGCAAAGGTCAAAAAGCGTACCACCAATTGCGATCCTGCGATGTTCTGATAGCCGATGAAGAACTGCAGTGCCGTAATCACCAACAAGCACAGATACACCGCTATATTTTTGCCCATGCCTTGTGCTTCAGCGGTCGCCATGTGTTTCGCTCCTTATGTCTTCGGTGCCAGGTTCATGAGGTAAACGATAGGGACAATGAATAGCCAGACCAAGCCTACGAATTGCCAGAACAGGTTCACGATTTCGATATCGTCGGCGTTGTAGCGGCCTCCGCGGTAGCGGATGGCCACAATGATCAGAGCAATCGTACCGACCGAAATGTGCAGCAGGCTGAACCCGGTGACGGCGTAGAACCCTGCCCCGAAGGCTGCCGGTCCCCACGGATTTTGAAACAGAGTGACGCCCTGGC
>Ga0066789_10000684_pt1 | contig 14069 bp, 13 predicted proteins | sample OrgsoiDNA2013049_FD_70960 | JGI IMG/M metagenome (GOLD analysis project Ga0066789, IMG submission 70960) | Permafrost soil microbial communities from the Arctic, to analyse light accelerated degradation of dissolved organic matter (DOM) -... | ecosystem: Environmental > Terrestrial > Soil >...
TGTCCAAGGTTTTGCATTACTACCGCGAGCCGCATCCTTATTTTGATACCGACGTTCTGGTGATTGGCGGAAAAAATTCAGCGGCAATCTCCGCGCTGGATTTGTGGCGCCACGGCGCGCGAGTGACCATGGTCCACCGCGGCGCCAAAATGCACGCCCACGTAAAGTACTGGATCCTGCCGGACATCGAGAACCGCATCAAAAACGGAGACATCACCGCCTACTTCAACAGCACCGTGCAGGAGATTGCAGCCGACCACATCATTCTGCAAACTCCGGAGGGCGAAATCAGCATCAAGAATGATTTTGTATTCGCCCTGACCGGGTACCATCCCGATTACGATTTCTTGCGCGCCATGGGGATTGAGCTTTCCTCCGAGCAGCGCCGCCCGGTGTGCGATCCCATAACTCTCGAAAGCAACGTCCCCGGAGTTTACGTCGCAGGCGTGATTGTGGCTGGCTCGCGCACAAATGAGATTTTTATTGAGAACGGCCGCTTCCACGGCCAGGCAATCGCCGCAGACTTGAAGCAGAAGTTGGCCTAAGACAATTCCCTACGACCAATCAGCATTCCGCGCTCCCGCGCTATAATTCCCTTTCCCCAGGAGCCTTCATGCCCGCTGCCACGCGCGAAGAAAAAGATTCCCTCGGCCCCAAGCACATCCCCGCCAACGTTTACTACGGAATCCAAACCGCACGCGCCCTAGAAAACTATCCCATCAGCGGAATGCGCGCCCACCCCACCCTGATTCGCGCCTTCGGCATGGCCAAAGAGGCCGCCGCCGAAGCCAATCGCGACCTCGGCCTGCTGGAAAAACAAATCGCCGACGCCATCATCGAATCCGCAAAAGAAGTCCAGCAGGGCCGTTGGAACAACGAGTTCGTTGTGGACGTCTTCCAGGCCGGCGCCGGCGTCAGCTTCCACATGAACACCAACGAGGTCATCGCCAACCGCGCCGTAGAAATTCTCGGCGGCACCCTCGGCGACTATTCCAAAGTCCATCCCAACGATCACGTAAATTACGGCCAGAGCACTAACGACGTATTCCCCACCGGCATGCGCCTGGCCACACTATTGGAATTAGAAAAACTCTACCCGGTTCTGGATTCGCTAGTCGCAGCGCTAGAGAAAAAAGGGAAAGACTTCCACGACATCCTGAAGTCCGGCCGCACGCACATGCAGGACGCCGTCCCCATGCGCCTCGGCCAGGAATTCTCTGCCTACGCTGGAGCCATTCGCCGCGCCGCCGAAGCAATCCGCGCCAGCGCCGACCTCCTCCGCGAGCTCGGCCTCGGGGGCTCCGCCGTCGGCACCGGCATCAACACCCATCCCGACTACCGCGAAAAAGCCATCCAAAATCTAGCCCGCATCTCCGGACAAAAACTCACCCCCGTGGACGACATGCGTTACGCCATGCAATCGAACCTGGCCATGGCCGCCGTTTCCAGCGCCCTCCGCAACTTGGCGCTCGAAATCATCCGCATCTCCAACGATCTCCGCCTGCTAGCCTCCGGCCCCAACACCGGATTCGCCGAAATCAATCTCCCCGCCCTACAACCCGGCTCCTCGATCATGCCCGGCAAGATCAATCCCGTAATCCCCGAGCTCGCCGCCATGGTGTCATTTCAGGTGGTAGGCAACGATGTCGCCGTCGCGCTAGCCGTCCAAGCCGGACAACTCGAACTCAACGTGATGATGCCGACCATGTCCTACAGCGTGCTGCAATCCATCACCATCTTGACCAACATGCTCCGTCAGTTCACCGACAAATGCATCGCCGGAATCACCGCCAACGACAAGCGCTGCAATTTCTACGTGCAGGCAACAGTCTCGCTAGCGACCGCATTAAATCCCTACATCGGATACGCCAAGGCCGCCGAAATCGCGAAAGAAGCCGTTGCCACCGGCCGCTCCATCATCGAAATCGCCCGCGAAAAAAAGTTGTTAAGCGAAAAAGAAATCCAGGAAGTCCTGGACCCCGCCCGCATGACCGAACCCGTCCGGCCTTTGGAAGCCGCGAAAAAGCGGGAAGAAGTTAAGGGAAAGAAATAATTCCCCCTGCCGCCGGGGAGACAACAGGGGGCGATTCCGGTAGGAGGTCTCAACTTCCCTCCCGGCATCACCTAGTATTACGCAATCCCACCCCGCCAAGTTCCAGCGCCAGTATCCGGCCGCGAAGCGGCGGAAGAATGCAGCCCAGAGCCTGCCCGGAGCTTGTCGAAGCGGCGCAAGCCCTGGGGGCTCGCCGAGAAGCGACCAGACCCTGAAAGGGCGAAAGAAACTCATATCAGCCGCGAATCGAAATCAAACCCAACCGGCTCGCCCACAACCAGCTTTGCGAAATCCACATGCCCAGGGTTAAGCAGGAAATTACTCTCTGCCGGAACCAGCGTGCTCGGAATCTGCAGCACCGCGGATGCTCCACTTTCGACCCATTCATCCCCGATTTTTCTTGATCCTAAGGGAGCCGGATCCGCCCGCCAATTGCGCGGCAAATCCGAGGGATCTACCTTGCGAACCAGGCTCTCGTCGATCTCGACGCCAATCAGCACGTAACGTTGAAGCAGCTCCGGCCCGTCCAGATGCACCAGCATTTCCAGCGCCGCCAAGGATTGTGTCTGCGCGGTATAGACAATGGCAGTCCCCGGACTGTTCCAGCGCCCCCCATATTTCCGGGCCCCCCTGCCGCTGAACGCCGTTTTCACATGCTTGCGCTTGGTGATCCGCCAAGCCGTAAATCTCAAGCGAAAACTCCGTGCTCCAGGCGCCCGATCAGGTTTTCCACTTCACGCGCGCCCAACTCCGTACGCGAATACGCCAGCGGCGTCTGATTTTCCAAGGCCTTCTTCGCAGTGGTCAGCCACTGCCGCGCCTCGGTCTCGTCTCCTTCAAACAAATCAACCGCCTGCTCGAACACCGAAGAAAGACGCAGCAGTTTCTCCGATTCGTCCGAAGTCAGCCGCCCAGACGACTTGCGTCGCGCCAGCGTTCGCGGAGGTATACCGATGATCGAAGCAATCTCCGCCAGTGACACTCCAGCTCGTGATTCGAACTCCGGCAGAAGCTGAAACGAAAATCCCCGCCCCACCTGCCGGATCAGCTCCCCCGAACTCTCAGCCTTCAACCCCAGAGTCCGCCCGGGAAGGGGTTGCCTGAACCTCGTTTTTTCGGCAGCCTGTCCCACGCTCAAATCATAGCTCGCCTATGCCACTATGTCAATATTTATATGCCACATGACAGAACGTCCGTGGCTCACCGTTCCGCTGGATACTCATAAATCCCGCGCCCGCTCTTCCTTCCCAGCCGCCCCGCTTTCACATACTGCACCAGCAGCGGCGCCGGACGATACTTCTCCCCCAGCGTCTTATGCAGATACTCCAGAATATGCAGCCGCGTATCCAGGCCCACCAGATCCACCAGCTCAAACGGCCCCATCGGATGATTCAGCCCCAGCTTCAACGCCTTATCAATATCCGCCGCCGACGCGATCCCCTCCTGCAGCATATAAAACGCCTCATTCCCAATCATGGCGTTAACCCGGCTGGTGATAAACCCCGGCGACTCCTTGATCACCACGACCTCCTTGCCCATGCGCCGACCCACTTCCGCCGCCGCCGCAATCGTTTCGTCGTCCGTCTCCAGCGCCCGCACCACTTCCAACAGCTTCATCTTGTGCACCGGATTAAAAAAGTGCATCCCCACACACTTCTTCGCTCGATAAGTAACGCTGGCAATTTCCGTAACGCTCAAAGAAGAAGTATTCGAAGCAAGAATGGTTCCCGGACGGCAAATCTTATCGAGCAGCGTAAAAATCTCAATCTTCGATTCCATTTCCTCTGGCACCGCTTCAATCACCAGATCGGCTTCGCGCGCCGCCACTTCTACGCTGCCCGCATATTCGATCCGTCCGAAAGCAGCCGCAGCGTCTCCCGCGGAGACTTTCCCCAACTCCACTGCCTTATCGAGATTCGAGCGAATCTCGCTCTCCGCCTTCCGCAGCGATGCCGGAATCAAATCCTCCAGCACCGTGCGATACCCGCCGAGCGCTGCCACATGCGCAATCCCGCGCCCCATGGTTCCCGCGCCAATCACCGCGATAGTTCGGATCTCCGCCACTACTTCTCCACAGCCTCCACCAGTTCGTTCAGCTTGGTGGCCGCGCCGCGCAGGTTCTCCGCCAGTTTCTTCCTCTCCTCGGCGTCAATCCCATATAGCGACGCATGAATCCGCCGCAACGTTGTGTTGATGTCATCAATGTAATTAATCAGACGTATCAGTTCTCCAGTGGCTGCCATAACGGGTCGCGCTCCTGATGCCAGTTGGCAAAATGAAATGGAATGTTGGTGAATCTTTATTCTCAACTGAGGCGCAGATTAAGTAAAGGCACCGCAGTTACCTCGCGCCCGCCCCAAGCTCGCTCAATTGGCTTCGGGCGCCCCGTCCTTCTCGCTCCGGTTTTTGGAGCGAGAGAGCGGGGCTTTTCGTCGGCCAGAAGCCGCAAATACGTGTAGCACCTACACATAACCCCATAACCAAAAGTAATCCCCCGGATTGATTCTTTTTGCCGCTCTTTAACCTCCGCCGTTATCTAATGAGTACATGATTGATTCATCCCGCAAGGAATACATTTTCGCCAGCGACTTTGACCAGACGCTGACTTTCAACGACTCCGGCTATGTCCTCGCCGAACTCGTCGGCATTCCGACGGCTGAATTCGAGCGCAAAGCCACCGGCATGGCCCGCCTCAACCTCGTCCAGCAGGGCGGAGAGCTCGCCTACCTCCTGCTCCACGATCCCGAATTCAAAAGCCGCGTCCGCAAAGAGCATCTCTACGAAGTCGGCAAGCGCATCCGCCTGAAAGAAAACATCGACCTGCTCTACCAGATTCTCGACAGCGGCATCCCCGGCTTCCATTTCGATTTCTACGTTCTCTCCGCTGCTCCGGTTGAAGTCGTCCGATCCGCCCTCGAGGGCATCGTTCCCCCTGACCACATCTTCGGCACCGAATTTCTTTACACCAGTTCCGGCGAAATCGATACCATCACTCGAGCCAACGCCGGCTACGGAAAAGTCTTCGTCCTCGATCAACTCCAGACCCGCGCCCAGATCGGCCCCGACCACATCGTCTACGTCGGCGACGGCAGCTCCGACGTCCACGTCATGCTCCACACCAACGTTCGCGACGGATACACCATCGCCGTTTCCGAAGCCAAGCACGTCTCGCAAGTCGCCCGCCGCACCGTGCTCAGCACCAGCGCCCTCGCCGTTCTCGCCCCCATACTCGAAGACATCGCCGGATGGGAACGCCTCCGCATCCGCGCCTTCTTCGAATCCTACGGAATCATGATCCAGGAATGGGACCGCGTAAGAACCGACTGGCTAACCCTCCGCACCGTAAGCGTTGGAGAGTCCGAAGCAGCCGCCACCGCCGCCAAATAGCCAAGCTCAAATTTTGCAAATAAGATCAAGCGATGACATTCCAAACCGACGAGGAGATCATCGCCGAGTTTGAACGCGGGGCCCTACCGCCCGACTCTTTCCATCACGCCGACCATGTCCGTCTCGCCTTCGCCTACCTCCGCCAATACCCCTTGCTCGAAGCGCTGGAAAAATTCCCCGCCGCAGTGCAAACATTCGCCCACGCTCACGGCAGACCTAACCTCTATCACCAGACCATCACTTGGGCATACCTGTTCCTGATCCACGAACGTATTGCCCGCGCAACTCACCCGCAAACCTGGGAAGAATTCGCCCAGGCAAATCCCGACCTACTAACCTGGAAAAGCGGCATCCTGAAGAAATACTACGCAGACGAAACCCTGCAATCGGACTTGGCGAAAAGAGTCTTCATCTTCCCGGACAATTTCCCTTGCGGCTGATTCTCCGCCCTGAATCCAAATCCCTCTTCCCTTCATCTACGCAATCATGCAGGAACAATTCCTATCCTCGGCTTCATTTGAGAACGCATCACCTCTTCCGCTCGAGGCGCCCCACGACGATTCCTCGTTACTCGACGCCTACTCCAGCGCCGTAGTCTCCGCCGCGGAAAAAGTCAGCCCGTCAGTCGCCAAGATCGAAGTCACCGGCAAAGGCGACCGCCACGGTGGCGGCTCCGGATTCGTCTTCACCCCCGACGGCCTCGTCCTGACCAACAGTCACGTCGTCCACGACGCCCCCCGAATCGAAGTCTCGCTCCCCGACGGTCGCCACTGCCCCGCGCACTTAATCGGCGACGACCCCGCCACCGACCTCGCCGTCATCCGCCTCGATCGCCTCGACAACGACGCCCCCGGCCTGACCGCCGTCACCTTCGGCGACTCACAATCTCTCCGCGTCGGACAACTCGCCATCGCCATCGGCAATCCCTACGGATTCCAATACACCGTCACCGCCGGAGTCGTCAGCGCCCTCGGCCGCTCTCTCCGCTCCTACTCCGGCCGCATGATCGACGACGTAATCCAAACCGACGCTTCCCTGAACCCCGGCAATTCCGGCGGCCCGCTCGTTTCCTCCGACGGCAAAGTGATCGGAGTCAACACCGCCACCATCATGGGAGCCCAGGGCCTCTGCTTCGCCATCGGCATCAACACCGCCAAGTTTGTAGCCAGCCGCCTGCTGCAGCAAGGCCGCATCCGCCGCGCTTTCATCGGCGTCGAAGCCCAAACCGTCCCCCTCCACCGCCGCATCGTCCGCTTCTACGACTTGCCTAAAGAGACGGGCGTAATCGTCCTTGCCGCCGAACCCGGCAGCCCCGCCCACAAAACCGGCCTCCGCGAAGGCGACGTAATCGTCGCCTTTGGAAATCAACCCGTAGCCGGCGTGGACGATCTGCACCGCCTCCTCACCGACACAAAAGTCGGTGTAAGCAGCCCCATCACCATCCTCCGCCGAACCGAAAAACTGAACTTGGAAGTCGTCCCCCAGGAGTCCCGCGAATAACTGCGCGAGGTTGCACTTCTCTGCAACCTCCGCGTTTCCTTTGCGTCCTTTGCGGTTAAAAGCTCTAAAGCCTTTAACCGCAAAGATCGCAGAGTCGCCACTGAAAGCCTGAGGCCCGAAGCCTGCTCCTCAATTGCAACTCACTCCCCCCTATGTTAGTTTCTGAATCGGAAGGGTTTCCCTTGCTCGCGAAAATCCCCGCCGGCCTGGATCGCAAAGAAGCCGACATTTACCGGCAACTCGATCCCGAACGGCTCCCACAACACATCGCCATCATCATGGACGGCAACGGCCGCTGGGCCCGCAAGCGCCATCTGCCCCGCGTCGCCGGACATCGCGCCGGCGTCACCTCCGTCCGCTACACCGTCGAGTGCGCCTCAAGAATCGGTATTCCGTCGCTCACGCTTTATGCTTTTTCCGAAGAAAACTGGAAGCGCCGCCCCAAAGCCGAAGTCGCCTTCCTGATGCAACTGCTTTCCCGTTACCTGAAACAGGAAGTTCCCACGTTGCACAAAAACAACGTCCGCCTGCAATACATCGGACGCCTCCACGAACTCCCCGCCAGTGTTCAGGAAAAAATGGAATGGGCGCGCCTCGAGACTTCCCGCAACACCGGCATGATCCTGACCCTAGCCTTGAACTACAGCGCCCGCTCAGAATTAGTGGACGCCTTTCACTCCATGCTGACTGCCGCCGCCAGCAACGGAGGTCTCGAGCACCTCAAGATTTCTGAGGAGATGATTTCGAAGCATCTCTACACCAGCCATTTGCCCGACCCCGACCTCGTAATCCGCACTAGCGGCGAGATGCGCCTCAGCAATTTCCTCTTGTGGCAACTGGCCTACGCCGAAATCTATGTCACCCCGACGCTCTGGCCGGAATTCCGTGGTGTCCACCTGCTCGAAGGCATCGCCGACTACCAAAAACGCGACCGCCGTTTCGGCGGCCTGAACGAATCCCAATCTTCCCGCGCCGTGCGGAGCTGATCCCGTTGGAACTCCTGAAGCGAGTCCTCACCGCCGTCGTCCTGATCCCCATTGTTCTCCTATTAGTTCTGCGCGCCCCTGTGCCGGTCGTCGCATTGATAACCGCAGTCGTCGCCCTGCTCGCCATTCATGAACTGCTGAAACTTTCCCAAGCCTACGGAATCCACCCCTTCCGCTGGCCCACCTACATTTTTGTCGGACTATTTTTTTGCGGCATCGCGATCCCCAACGCCACCCCTCTGCTCTCAACTTCCGGATTCACCTATATCGCGCTCTCCGCCGCAGTTCTCGCACCATTCATCTTTCTCTCCTTCGGAATGCTCCGCTCCGAACTCCCCACAGCCTTCCCCGCCGCAATGGTGTCAGCCTTCGCCGTCGCATACATCGCGTTGCCCCTGGCATGTCTGGTTCAACTCCGCGAGCAATGGCAAGGCAGCTTCTATCTTCTCTATTTACTGCTTGTAGTTTGGGCCGGAGACGTCTTCGCCTATTTCATCGGCAAATCCATCGGCCGCCATCGCATGTCTCCCCGCGTCAGCCCCCATAAAACCTGGGAAGGCGCCGTCGCCTCGGTCGCCGCCAGCGTCGCCGTCGGCCTGTTGATGTTCCACTACGCCCTCCCCATCAGCAGCGCCTTGCTGCGCGCGCACCTGATCAACTTGCAAGATGGCGTTTTCAACAACCAGCCTTCCCTGATTCCCCTCATCGCGCTCTCCGTAGTCCTGAACATCGCCGCCCAACTCGGAGACCTCGTCGAATCCCTCATCAAACGCGGCGCCAACGTAAAAGATTCCGGCGCCATCCTCCCCGGCCACGGTGGTATGTTCGACCGCATCGACGCCCTCCTCTTCGCCGCCCCCATCTTATGGTGCTACACCGCATGGCGCGTCCTGATGCAGTGAGAAGAGCAGGCTTCAGGCTCTGGACTCTGGGCTTCAGGCTCTAGACTTCAGGCTCTGCGCTGTAGGCTTGAACTGTGGAGCCGAACCATAAAAACGCGATGTCATTCCGAAGCGCCGCAGGCGCAGAGGAACATGCTTTTCGCCTGCGCTACCTCAACTCCAGACGTCGCCAGTACCCTAGCCGCGAAGCGGCGCGAGAACCATGACCGGATCCCAGCCCCGAAGGGGCGAAAGAAACGTCCCATCAATCTCAGCCAGCATCCCTGGGAACTCTTCCGCCCACACCTGCGTACTTAAAATGTAGGATTACCCCCATGACCACGATGCAAATCTGTTCCCTGATCTGGAGCGTCCTTCTCCTGGTCTGGCTGATCGCCTGGCTCCGCACCAAGCGCACGCAAGAGCGCGCCCCTTTCGTGTCTCGCCTGTCCTACGGAGTCCCCGTCGTCGTAGCCTCATGGCTGCTATTCAGCGACAACCTCCCCTTCCCCTGGCTGCAATCCCGCATCATCCCCAAAAATATTTACACCGAAGCCGCAGCCATCACCGTAACCGCCCTCGGAATCGCATTCGCCATCTGGGCCCGCTTCTACATCGGACAAAACTGGAGCAGCGCCGTAACCATCAAGGTTGACCACCAACTAATCCGCACCGGCCCCTACGCCTGGGTCCGCCATCCGATCTACTCCGGCCTGATCCTGGCCATGATCGGCACCGCCATAGCCCGTCGTGAACCGCGTGGCTTTTTGAGCGTAGTCCTGCTCTGGTTGGGATTCTGGATCAAAAGCCGAATGGAAGAAAAATTCATGCGCAAGACCTTCGGCGCAGAATATGAAGATTACAGTCACTCCACCGGCGCTCTGATCCCCCGCTTGCGCCCGTAACGCATGTATCACCACACAGAGATCGTGTAGGGGGGGTGCCCTCACCTGCCCCACCACGAACGGTGGCGTCGCCTCATATCACCGATGCTCTCGGACTCACTCGCGACCCCGAACGATGCAAAACCAAAGCCGCCCCAGCCGCGAAGCGGCGCAAGATTACAGCTCAGGGCGCAAGCCCTGGGTCAGCCGCGCGATGAACCCAAGCCCCGAAGGGGCGCAAGAAACTGCCCCTTTACTCGACGATTATCGGTTTTACTTTGCGCGAATCTGCGTCCTGAGGAGGACACGTAGTTCCTGAATCTGTTCCGCAGACATTACCCTCTTCGGGAGACCAATGCATCTAAACGAAGAGAAGAACACCAGGAATAGTTGGTCAGTCTCTTTGTATTTTGTATAAGCTCGCCACTCGAGTTGCGACTTGCGCCGGTGCTATAGGTCGAGACGGTGCCAGTATTGTCACAGCGGAAGACAGTTTCTCCCTGCGCGGAGGGGTTCTTCCCAAGAGCGCGGCGTACCTGAATCCTGGGAATCTCGTAAGCGGCGAGCGCAAACACCGCCGACGCGGCGAGCCACATCCACCCGGCAAACTCAAACTCATGATCGATCAGATCGATCCCAACGAGAAATAACAAAGCTAGCAGCAGGATGAACTGAAAAGCCGCCCATCCCCACACGGATCGCCCCCGCAGCGCATTGAGCGCATCGTCGCTCGTCCAAGGTGAACCGGATCTCCACAGCGCTGCATTATAGCAACTGCCGTGGTGCCCGAAGCCCAACGCCCGAAGCCCGAAGCCTGGTTTCTAGTAACATATCTACATCGCATGAAGCGCCTAGCCATCCTGGGTTCCACTGGAAGCATCGGCCGCAGCACTCTCAGCGTCGTCGAATCTTTCCCCGACCGCTTCCAGGTCGCAACCCTCGCCGCCGGACGCAATCTCGACCTCGCCCTCGACCAAGCCCAGCGCTGGCGTCCCCAGATAATTTCCGTAGCGACAGAATCCGACGCCGCAATCCTAAAATCCAAACTGAACTCGACCCACACAGAAGTAGTGCACGGCCCCGCCGGCGCCGTCCGCGTCGCCACCCATCCCGACGCCGATTTCGTAGTCAGCGCCATCGTCGGCGTCGCCGGACTCGAAGCCACCTACGAAGCCGTACGCGCCGGAAAAACCGTCGGCCTCGCCAACAAAGAATGCCTGGTCGCCGCCGGAGAGCTCATCACCGCCGAGTCTCGCCGACAGGGCAAGCCGCTTCTCCCCATCGACAGCGAACACAACGCCGTCCACCAATGCCTCCGCGGAGGCCGCATGCACGAAGTCCGCCGCATCTGGCTCACCGCGTCCGGCGGCCCGTTCCTGAATACGCCAAAATCAAAATTTGCCGATATCACCGTCGAGCAAGCGCTAAATCATCCCACCTGGAAAATGGGCAATCGCATCACCATCGACTCCGCGACCCTCATGAACAAAGGCTTCGAGGTCATCGAGGCTTGCCGCCTCTTCAACATGCCGCCCGAGCAGGTCAGCGTCGTCGTGCATCCCCAATCCACCATCCATTCCTTCGTCGAATTCGTGGACGGCAGCATCCTCGCCCAACTCTCCGTCACCGACATGCGCCTCCCTATCCTCTATGCGCTAACTTATCCAGATCGAATCACTTCCGAGCTGAACTTTAGTCTGAGTGACTTACGGCACCTCGATTTCTCCCCCCCAGACGTGGAAAAATTTTCTTGTCTGCGCCTGGCCTACCAAGCCGCGCAAGCAGGAGGCGGAAAAACCGTGGCCCTCAACGCCGCCGACGAAGTCGCCGTCTCGGCTTTCCTCGAAGGCAGCATCCGCTTTCAGGAAATCCCCATAGTAATAGAAGAAGTGGTTTTTGAAACGCCGGTAGGCAATTTGGAATCTATACAACAGGTGCTAGCCGCGGACCAGAATGCCCGCGCCAGCGCCCGCGAAAGAGTTACCGGCCTGGGCAAAAAAACTGTCTCGGTCGCCGTGCATCAGAGTTAATCGGAGTCTATGACCCAACTTTTCTTTTATATCGTGCCCGTCGCCGTCATCCTCGGTTTCATGATTTTTATTCACGAGCTCGGCCACTTCATGGTGGCCAAAGCATTGGGCGTCCGCGTAGAACAGTTTGCCATCGGATTCGGCAAGCGACTCATCGGTTTCCGTAAAGGCGAAACCGACTACCGCCTCAACGCCATCCCCCTCGGCGGCTACGTAAAAATGTCTGGCGAAAATCCCATGGACGAGCGCTCCGGCGACCCCGCCGAGTTCATGTCCCATTCCCGCTGGCACCGTTTCCTGATTGCAATCGCCGGCCCCACCATGAACATCCTGTTGGCGATCGTCCTTCTGACCATCGTGTACCGCGTGCACTACGAGTACCCCGCGTCCAAGGACGAGCCCGCCGTCGTAGGTTGGGTGGAGCACGATTCTCCCGCCGGCAAAATCGGCGTTCAACGTGGTGACCGCATTACCCAGATTGCTGACGTTCAAGATCCCACCTGGGGAGACGTCATGTCGAAAGACATGCTCAACCCCAACCAGCCTCTCAATGTCGTGATTCAACGCGGCTCGCAGAGAATCGAACAAAAGATCGTCCCCGAAGCCATAACCGTAAACCAGGTCGGCTCCGCAGGCTGGCATCCCGATGAGCCCGTAATCGTGGGCAGCCTCGAACCAGGCATGCCCGCCGCAAAAGCAGGAATCCAGGAAGACGACAAAATCGTCGCCATGGACGGCCAGCCCGTAACCTCCATTGAGTCCATGATCCAGAGCCTGCAGCAGACCAAAGACAAAGCCATCAACTTCACCATAGTGCGTGGTGGCCAGAACTTGAATTTCAACATCCAGCCCGTGCTCGCCGCAGCTGGCGGAACTCCGCAAAACCGTCAGGATTGGTTCGACCGTCTCCTGCGTCGCCTCGGATTTGGCAATAACGCCGCACACAAAACTGAAGTCCACTACCGCATCGGATTTAGCTACTCGCCGGAAATGAAAGTCGGCAGCCTGCCGCTTCGCGAAGCATTCCAGCGCTCGCTATCTGAGAATCGGACCAACTCGCTCATGCTGCTCGACCTCGTCGGCAAATTGGTCCAAGGAAAAATCTCGCCCAAGACAATCTCCGGCCCCATCGGTATCGCCCAGGTAGCCGGCGACGCCGCACAAGAAAAAGGCTGGACCCCGCTGATCGAAATCACCTCCATGATCAGCCTCAACCTCGGCGTCTTCAATCTCCTCCCCTTCCCCATCATGGACGGCGGAGTCATCCTCCTGCTCTTCATCGAAGCCGTAATGCGGCGCGACATCAGCCTGCAAATCAAAGAACGCATCTACCAGGCCGCCTTCGTTTTCCTAATCCTCTTCGCCACCATGGTCATCTACAACGACATCGCCAAAACCATCGCCCAAAGACTGCCGTAACGGAATCGGGTGCCCCGTCCTTCTCGCGTTCTTTGCGAGAGGGTGGGAATTTAAGGGGCGAAAAGAGTTTCGCAAGAGCTAACGCAGATCTAGAAAGGATTCACCACTCGGACTGTGCCATACATTTGCCCGTGTGACAGGTCTTCCGTGTACAAAACCGCGGCGCCTGCCCTTTCCGCCGCTTGCAGGATTAGACCTTCCCAAAAGGAGATTTTGAATCGGGCTTCGATTTCCGTGGCCCGAATGATCGCGTCCCGATGATTAATAACCACTTCCCACTGAAAATAGTCTCGCAGAATCGCTCCTGCGTCTGTCGCCGACACTGGAGTTTTCAACCTGTGCCGCAGCACAATGTAGAGTTCTTGGAGAACCTGGGTGCTAATAACCCCGTTTTGCGAGTCCCATAGCTCCCTGGTCAATTCTTGTGCCCGCAAGCATTTGTCGCCAGCAGAGAGATCGTGACCATAGACCAGCACGTTGGGGTCAACGAAACACTTACCGCTCATAAAATTCATCGCGCGCTCAACCGTTTCGTGCGTGCAGGCCGCGCCAGCCCCGAAGAGCCTGCAAACTCGTTTTGTTCGCCGCTTCCCGACGACTCACGACTGCCGACCGACGACCCCCCATTCTGCTAAAATAACCTTTCCATGCCCCCGATACTCCGCCGCAAATCCGTAACCTGCGCCATCGGCTCCGTCCGCGTCGGCTCCGATGCACCCCTCGTGGTGCAGTCCATGACCAACACCGACACCGCCGACATCCCCGGCACCGTCGATCAAGTCGCCGCCCTCGCCCGCGCCGGATCCGAACTCGTCCGCGTCACCGTAAATAACGAAGCCGCCGCCGCCGCCGTCCCTCACATCGTCGAAAAGCTGGCCCAGCAAAACATCCACGTCCCCATCATCGGAGACTTCCACTACAACGGCCAT
>Ga0066789_10000685_pt1 | contig 14064 bp, 8 predicted proteins | sample OrgsoiDNA2013049_FD_70960 | JGI IMG/M metagenome (GOLD analysis project Ga0066789, IMG submission 70960) | Permafrost soil microbial communities from the Arctic, to analyse light accelerated degradation of dissolved organic matter (DOM) -... | ecosystem: Environmental > Terrestrial > Soil >...
CCGCGCAGCACCTCGATGCGATCCATGTCGAAAGACTTCGGCAGCGTATCGTCTGGATTGAAGGCCAACGCACGGATCTGGATCGGCGTGTCATCGATGTATATGCCGGTGGTGCCGGCGCCGCCGCTCGATGAAATGCCGCGGATCGCAATGTTATTCGTTCCCGTGTTGTCGATTCTCACCCCCGGCGTGAAGCGCGCCACATCCTGGATGTCCTTGATGCCGCGAATGTCCATGGCCTCCTGGGTGAGTGCGGTGACGCTGATGGGAACTTTGCTGAGACTTTCCTCGTGACGAGTCGCCGTCACGACGATTTCCTGCAATGGCCCCGTCGCTTCGTTGGGAGCGTCGGCGGCCTGCATCAGACCCGGCGACAAGGAGGCGACGGTACAGAACAGCGCGCTCACCGGCCTAATCCAATTGTGGCTCTTTTGCAACTCGTGATTTCCCCGGCGTCCCCACATGATGAATCCCTATATTTGTTTGAACGATGCACGCTCGTCCTGCGCGCCGAATCCCCACGATACGGCACCATAGCGGCCCGTGGCCTGAAAGGCAATTGCGGCGGAACTAAAGCCGCTGCCTGCCGATACTTGCGTTGTCGCTGCGCAACGGTTGCACCGCGGAGCTTTGCCGCAGGTTGCGCGGCCGTGATTGAGTTATGGGATCATGGCAGCCATGAGTACGAATGCCGACCGTCCACGCGCCAAGAACTTGAATCCCTTACGCGCGCTGCTGCCGTTCCTGCGGCCGTACCGGGCCATGATGATAGCCGCCTTGTGCGCCTTGCTGGTGGCGACAGTCGCCATGCTGGCGTTGCCGCTGGCGCTGCGCCAGCTCATCGACCACGTCGTCGCCGCCAAGGACTCCGGCAGCCTCAATGGCTACCTCATCGGATTCCTGGCTGCGTCCGTCGTGTTCGGCGTGTTCGCCGCGTTGCGCTTTTACCTCGTGACGTGGCTCGGCGAACGGGTGGTCGCAGACCTGCGTGTGGCCGTCTACCGGCGCGTCGTGCGCATGGATCCCCTGTTCTATGAGACCACCCGGGTCGGTGAAGTGCTGTCGCGGCTGACCACCGATACCACCCTGGTGCAGGCGATCTCCGGCGTCAATTTATCGATCATTTTGCGGTCTACCTTGAGCTTGATCGGCGGACTCGTGATGCTGGGACTCACCAGCGCAAAACTGATGGGCATCATGCTGGTGCTGATTCCGGTCGTCGTCGTTCCGCTGATCGTGATCGGCCGGCGCGTGCGCACACTGTCGCGCGCCTCCCAGGACCGCATTGCCGACAGCAGCGGGCTCGCGGGCGAGACGTTGAACGCGATTCAAACCGTGCAGGCATTCACACTGGAAGAGCTGCAGAGCGAACGCTACCGCAAAGCCGTGGAAGACAGCTTCGCCACCGCGATACGCCGCACGCGCGTGCGTGCGTCGCTGACGGCGATCGGCATCACGCTGGTGTTTGCCGGCATCACGATCGTCTTATGGCTGGGTGTCCGCCAAGTGCTCGCGGGCACGATGACCGGCGGCCAGCTGTTTCAGTTCTTGCTCTACGCCGGCTTCGTCGGCAGCTCCGCCGCCGCGCTCACGGAAATGTGGGGCGAGATGCAGCGCGCCGCGGGCGCCATGGAGCGCTTGAACGAGCTGCTGCAGGCGCGGCCGGTCATCAGCGCTCCGCCGCATCCCGCCGAACTTCCGGCGCGAGTCAGCGGCGCGATGCGTTTCGACAACGTCACGTTTCATTATCCGTCGCGGCCCGGCAGCGCCGCGCTTGCCAATTTCAGTCTCGATGTGGTGCCGGGTGAAACCATCGCCTTCGTGGGTCCGTCAGGGGCGGGCAAGAGCACGACGTTCCAGCTGCTGCTGCGATTCTACGATCCCGATTCGGGCAGGATTTTGATCGACGATCGGCGGCTTGCGGATTTACGGCCGGAGGACGTCCGCGCGCAGATCGGCCTGGTGCCGCAGGAGACCGTGCTGTTCGGCGCCAGCGCGCGCGAGAACATCCGCTACGGCCGCCCGGCGGCGACGGACGCCGAGATCGAGGCCGCTGCGGTGGCCGCGGCCGCCGATGAATTCCTGCGCAAGTTGCCGCAGGGCTATGACACTTTCCTCGGCGAGCGCGGCACGCGTCTGTCGGGGGGGCAGCGGCAGCGGATCGCCCTGGCGCGCGCCATCCTCAAGGATCCGCCGATCTTGTTGCTGGACGAGGCCACGAGTTCGTTGGACGCCGAATCCGAACGCCTGGTGCAGGAGGCGCTCGAGAAGCTCATGCGGGGACGCACCACCATCATCATTGCGCACCGGCTGGCCACCGTGCTCAAGGCGGACCGCATCGTGGTGATGGACCACGGGCATAAGATCGCAGTGGGAACTCACGCCGAACTCTTGTTGCACAGCCCGCTGTATGCGCGCCTCGCGTCTCTGCAATTCGCGGCGGTGGCGAGCGAGGCGGTCGACGCGGCGATGAGCTAGCTCATTCCAAGTAGGGCAAAGCTTTCCGCCTATGCGCTATTTCAGCAGGCCCTCTTCCCTCATGGCTTGTTGAACCTTGGGACGCTGCGCGATGCGCGCATGATAGCCCGTGAGCACCGGCCATTTGCTCATATCCAATCCGACATGTGCGGGCCAGTTCAAGACCGTGAACAAATAAGCGTCCGCCACGCTGAAGGCGTTTCCGATCAGGTAGGTCTTGCCTTGCAAAAAGGCCGAGAGCCAATCGAATTTCTTGCCGAGGGCGGTCTTTGCCGCAGCCTTCCACTCGGCCGACGCCTCTTTGTTGAACAGCGGACCGAAGCCCTTGTGCACTTCCGAGGTGATGTAATTCAACATCTCCATCAGCCGATAGCGCTCGACGGTTCCGGCGCGCGGAGCCAAACCGGAGTCGGGTTTCTTGTCCGCGAGGTATTGAACTATGGCCGGTCCTTCGGTGAGTACCTGGCCGTCGTCGAGCTGCAGAGCCGGCACGGCGCCCTTGGAATTGATCGTCAGATAGTCGGCTCCCGCGGCGGTTTTCTTGGTGGTGAAGTCGACCTTCTCCAGGGAGTACGGCAGCCCCGCCTCGAGCAGCACGATGTGCGGCGAGAGAGAGCAGGCGCCGGGAGAATAATAGAGCTTCATGTCCGTCTCCTTCATTTGGCATCGGTCAGGCGTTCGGCATTATACGCGATCACTGCGCGGCGATAATTCGCCGCGCCCTCAAGAAGCTCCTCGAATAGGGCGGCGCCGCGAGCGAGTCGATGCGCACATGGCCGCCTGCGGCGGGCGCATGAACGAAGCGTTCGCCGCCGACCGCGATGCCGACATGCAATTCTTTGTGCGCGAGATGCATGAAGACAAGATCGCCCGGCTTGAGGTCGCCGCGCGCAACCGGTTTTCCGGCACGCAGCTGTTCCCGCGCGGTACGCGGCACGCGAATGCCCGCCCCGTTGGCTGCATAGGCAACCAGGCCGCTGCAGTCGAAGCCGCCGGGCGCGGCACCGCCGAAGCGATAGGGCTGGCCGATCATGGACGTGGCGAGATCGACCATGACGACCCGTGGGTCGGCGGGCGGCAGGACGGCGGAGGATGGCGGGGCGGACGGAGCAGTGGCGGCGGGCGAGCTGGGCGGGTAATGGTCTCGAAGCGAAGTGCCGGCGCAGGCGGCCAGCGCCATCGACAGAACGGCAGCGGCGGCGGCTCTGATCACATCGCGGTCGTGGCCAATGCCGCACCGACGATACCGGCCTCCGAGCGCAAGGTCCCTACAACCAAGCGCGCCTCGCAATGCAGTTTGTCCATGAATTTCTCGGGCTCTTCGGTGATGCCGCCGCACAGGACGATGAGATCCGGCCACAGCAATGAGTGCATTTCATCCAGTACCAGATTCAATTGCTCGGTCCACGCCTCCCAGGTGAGGCGCTGGTCCACCTTCGCGCGTCCGGATGCGCGCAGTTCCGCCTCGATTCCCAAGACCTCGAGGTGGCCGAATTCCGTGTTCGGCACGAGCCTGCCGTCGACAAACAGGGCGCTGCCGATGCCCGTGCCCAGAGTCAACAAGAGCACCGTACCCGGCACGTCGCGCGCGGCGCCGTAGCGCAATTCGGCGAGACCTGCCGCATCCGCATCGTTGATGGCAATCACGGGACGGCGCAAGTATTCGCGGGCCAGAGCCGCCAGCGGCTTGCCGATCCAGGCCTTGTTGAGATTCGCCGCCGTGCGCACGATTCCATCACGTATGACGCTTGGAAATGCCAGGCCCACGGCGTGATCGCCCGGGACGTTCGACACCACGGTCTTAAGCGCCGCCAGCAAGGTTTCGGTCGATCCCTGCGCCGGGGTCGGGGTGCTGAATCGCTCGCTGGCGAATGTCCCCTTACCTAAGTCGATCAGCGCGCACTTGATGGATGAACCACCGACGTCGATGCCGACAGCCAAGGGTGACGAAGTCAATTTAAATCACGCATTGTGAGGTTCGCCCGCCGTCGCTTAAGATTTCGACCCTATAATAACCCGTAAGATGTACTCGATAGATACTCAGTTTGCGAGCCGCCGGAACAGCGCTTTGCAGCCCGGCACACTACACGCGGCCCTAATGGAGCGTCTTACCCGGACTCTCGGCAAGAATCCGGAGTCGGCGACCGCGCGGGATATCTACGACGCATTATCGCTCGCGGTGCGCGAGGAGCTGACTTTACGCTGGCTGGCCACTCAGCGGCGCGTGGCGAAGGCCCACGTGAAACGGGTGTGCTATTTTTCGGTCGAATATCTGCCGGGCCGGTCTTTGGTGAATGCATTGTCCTGCCTGGAAGGGGACCTGCTGCAGGAAGCCCGCGCGGCCGTGCGCGACATGGGCCATGACTTGGACGACATCGCCGCACAGGAGGTCGATCCTGGATTGGGCAACGGCGGCCTCGGCCGTCTCGCGGCATGCTTCCTGGATTCTCTGGCCACACTGCAATACCCCGCCGTCGGCTACGGGATTCGGTACGACTACGGCATTTTTACCCAGGTCTTGGGCCCTGACGGCGGGCAGCGCGAGGTAGCGAGCAGCTGGCTGCGCCTGCGCAATGTGTGGGAAACGCCCCGCGGCAACGTGCGTTTTACCGTGCGGTTCGGCGGCCGGATCCAGGCCCCGGAGAGCGGCGCTGCGGACGACGAGCAACGCTGGGTAGGAACGACCGACATCTACGCGATCGGATTCGACCAATTGATTCCGGGTAACCGCGGACCCACCGTCAATCACCTGCGGCTCTGGTCCGGCCGGGCGATCACGCCGTTTCATATCGATGCATTCAATGCCGGCGACTATGCCGCCGCCGTGCAGGAGCAGGTGGAAGCGAAGAACTTGTCGCGCGTGCTGTATCCGGACGATTCGACGCCGCAGGGCAAGGAGCTGCGGCTCAAACAACAGTATTTTTTCGTCAGTGCCAGCCTGCAGGATATCCTGGCGACGCACTTGAGCGAGGGTCGAACGCTCGCCTCCATGCCGGGCGCGATCGCCATCCAGTTGAACGACACGCACCCGGCGGTCGCGATCCCGGAGCTGATGCGCCTGCTGGTCGATGAGCACGGCTTGTCGTGGGCCGAAAGCTGGCATATCACGACCGGGGTGTTTTCCTACACCAACCACACTTTGTTGCCGGAGGCGCTCGAGTCATGGCCGGTGGCGATGTTCGAGCGGCTGCTGCCGCGGCATCTGCAAATCATCTATTTGATCAATCGCGATTTTCTGCAATCGGTCGAGGCGCGCTACCCCGGAGACGACGAGCGCCGCCGGAGCCTGTCCATCATCGAAGATGCCGGCGATCGCCGCGTGCGCATGGCCCATCTTGCGGTCATCGGCAGTCACCGGGTCAATGGGGTCGCGCAGCTGCATTCCGATCTCATGCGCCAGCACGTGTTCTCCGGATTTGCCGACCTGTATCCGGATCGGTTCATCAATGTGACCAACGGCATCGCCGTGCGCCGCTGGTTGAAACAATCGAATCCCGGGCTCGCGGCGCTGCTGACCGAGCGCCTGGGTTCGGCGTGGGAGAACGATCTCGAAGAGCTCGGACGGCTGATCGGCGCCGCGGACGATGCGGAATTTCGCCGGCGGTTTCGCGGCATCAAACGCACCAACAAGCAGCGGCTCGCCGACGAGGTCATGCGGCGCACCGGCGTCGAGTTCAGCGTCAACTCCCTGTTCGACGTTCAGGTGAAAAGAATCCACGAGTACAAGCGCCAGCTCCTGAACCTCTTGTATGTGGTGTCGCGCTACCGGCGCATTCGCGACAATCCGCGCGCCGATATCGTGCCGCGCAGCGTGATCTTTGCCGGCAAGGCGGCTCCGGGATATGCGATGGCCAAGGCCATCGTCAAGCTCATCAACAACGTGGCGCGCACCATCGATGCGGACCCCGCCGTAAGCGGCAAGCTGCGTGTGGCGTTCCTGCCGGACTACGATGTCTCGTTGGCGCAAAAAATCATGCCCGCGGCGGATCTGTCACAACAAATCTCCACCGCCGGCATGGAGGCTTCGGGCACCGGCAACATGAAGCTCGCGCTGAACGGGGCGCTCACCATCGGCACATTGGACGGGGCCAATATCGAGATCCGTGACCATGTGGGAGCGGAAAATGTGTTCATTTTCGGCCTCACGGCGCAGGAGGTCGCGGCCCGGCGCGCGGCCGGCTATCAGCCGTGGCTCGAGCTCGATGCCAATCCCGACCTCAAGAGCACGCTGGCTCTCATCGAGTCGGGATTTTTCTCGTCCGGGCGTCCGGACGACGCCAAGCCGGTGGTCGACCGCCTGCTGAGCGAGGGCGAGCCTTTCCTGGTGCTGGCGGATTTCGCGGCGTACGCCCACGCCCAGGATCAGGTGGATGCCCTGTTCGTCCGGGAAGACGAATGGAGTTACAAGGCCATCATCAATTGCCTCAATATGGGCTATTTCTCGAGCGACCGCAGTATTCGCGAATATGCGGACCGCATATGGGCAGTGAAGCCCGTGATGTGAAGGCGCTGTCCATTTGAACGACTCAGGGCTTACCGACTTCGATCTGTACTTGTTCGGCGAGGGCAAGCACGAGCGCATCTACGAAAAGCTCGGGGCGCACCTTTGCGCAGCCCCCGGCGCCGCGGCGGGCACACGATTCGCCGTGTGGGCGCCTAACGCCGAGCGAGTCAGCGTGGTGGGCGCTTTCAACAATTGGGACGGCGGCGCTCACGTGATGCACAGCCGCGCCTCGTCGGGAATTTGGGAATTGGCGATTCCCGGCCTCGGGTTAGGCACAATCTACAAGTACGAAATCCGCGACCGTGCGGGCCGTTTATTCGTCAAGGCCGATCCTTACGGCTTTGCGATGCAGCTGCGCCCGGAGAATTGCTCCGTGGTGGCCTCGCTCGGCGGCTATGCCTGGCAAGACTCGGAGTGGCTGCGACAGCGCGAATGCGCCGACCCCTTGCGCCGCCCTTTCAATGCCTACGAGGTGCACTTGGGCTCGTGGCGGCGTCCATGGGATCAACGGCGTCCGCCCTTCATGAGCTGGCTCGAGGCGGTGGACCAATTGATCCCCTACGCCGTGGAGATGGGCTACACGCACCTCGAATTGATGGGCGTCGCGGAGCATCCGCTCGATGCCTCGTGGGGCTATCAAGTGGTCGGTTACTACGCGGCGACGGCGCGCCACGGATCCCCTCAGGATTTCATGTTCTTCGTCGACCGCTGCCACCAGGCCGGGATCGGCGTGATCCTCGACTGGGTGCCCGCGCATTTTCCGAGCGACGATCACGGCCTGGCGTACTTCGACGGCAGCGCGCTATACGAGCACGCGGATCCCAGGCTCGGCGAGCACTCGGATTGGGGCACCAAAATCTTCAATTACGGTCGGCACGAAGTGCGTAATTTCCTGATCGCCAATGCACTGTTCTGGCCGGATTGCTTTCACGTGGACGGCTTGCGCGTCGACGCCGTGGCGTCGATGCTGTATCTGGACTACAGCCGCAAGCCCGGCGAATGGCTGCCGAACCGCGACGGGGGCCGCGAGAACCTGGAGGCCTTGGATTTCCTGCGCCAGATGAACAATGCCGTGCACCGCGCGTTTCCCGGTTTATTGACCATCGCCGAAGAATCCACGTCTTTCGCCGGCGTGACGCTGCCGCCCGAACACGGCGGGCTCGGATTCAATTTCAAATGGAATATGGGCTGGATGAACGACACCTTGCGGTATGCCGCCCTGAATCCGATTCATCGGCGCTACAATCACCAGCTGATCACCTTCTCATTCGTCTATGCTTGGTCGGAGAATTTCATCCTGCCGATCTCGCATGACGAGGTGGTACACGGCAAGCGCTCGCTGCTCGCCAAAATGCCCGGCGACGATTGGCAGAAGCGCGCGAATTTTCGCCTCTTCCTGAGTTACATGTGCGCCCATCCCGGCAAGAAGCTGTTGTTCATGGGCTCGGAATTCGGGCAGTGGCCGGAATGGCGCGAGGAGAGCCAGCTCGAGTGGTGGCAATTGGGCGTCGCGGAGCACTCGGCCTTGCAAACTTGCGTGCGCGAGCTTAATCATTTGTACCGCGCGACCGCGCAATTCTACGGCAGCGATTGCGATTACCACGGATTCCGCTGGGTGGACCTGCACAATGCCGATGAAAGCATCTGGGCGTTCGCGCGTCTTGGCGTCGGTCAGAATGACGGCGCCCCCATTACCTGTGTGTTCAACGCGACCCCAGTTCCGCGGGACGGGTACCGGGTCGGAGTCGCCGGCCAGGGGGATTACCGAAAGCTATTCGACTCGGACGATGCGAGATTCGGCGGTTCGAGCTACAACCGGCAGACGGAGGCGAGCGCGGCGCACGAAGGCGCTCAAGGGTATCCCTACTCCTTGCGGCTGAATTTGCCGCCGCTCGGAGCGATGTTCTTCATCGGGCCCGTATAGTGAAGCTGATTCAGGCGGGATTGCCGCGCCCCTTGGGCGCTACGAGGACCAAGCGCGGCGTCAATTTCGCGTTGTTCTCGAGTAATGCGACCCGAGTGGAGATTTGCCTGTTCGATGCCGAGAGCGGCGCCGAAGTCGCGCGCAGCGACCTGCCGGCGCGCACCGGATATATATGGCATGGCGTGCTCGCCCCGCAGCGCGCCGGCCCGGGAACCCAATATGCGTTTTACGTCCACGGGCCGAATGACCCGGAGAACGGCCACCGCTTCGATGCCACCGTGGCCTTGATCGATCCCTACGCGCGCCAGCTTTCGGGCAACCGGCCGCTGCGTTCGCGGGTGATCGACGGCGGTTTCGATTGGGGCGGCGATCGGCCGCCCGCGACACCGTGGCGGGAAACGCTCATCTACGAGCTGCACGTGAAGGGTTTTACACAGCTGCACCCGGCCGTGCCGGCTAACTTACGCGGAAAATACCTAGGGCTCACGGTGGCTCCGGTGATCGAGCATTTGAAGTCCATCGGCGTGACGGCGGTGGAACTATTGCCGTGCCAATCCTTCGTCACCGAGCCGTTCCTGCGTGAGCGCGGATTGAGCAATTACTGGGGCTACAATTCGGTCGCGTGGTTCGCGCCGGCCAACGAGTACGCGGTGCACGATGCCGTCGTCGAGTTCAAGGCCATGGTGAAGGCGCTGCACGCCGCGGGAATCGAAGTGATTCTCGACGTTGTGTTCAATCACACCGCCGAGGGCAACGAATCCGGTCCGCTGCTTTCGTTGCGGGGCATCGACAATTCGGTCTATTACCGTCTCACGCCGCAGGACTGGCGCTTCTACCAGAATGTCACGGGCTGCGGCAATACCGTCTGCTGCGAACACCCGCAGGTTCGTACGCTGATCATCGATTGCCTCAAGTACTGGGTCGAAGAGATGCACGTGGATGGCTTCCGATTCGACCTCGCGACCGTGCTGGCGCGCGAAATCAACGGCTTCAACGAGCACAGCAGTTTTTTCAAATCGTTGCGGTCCGAACCCGCCCTCGCATTCGTCAAGCTGATTGCGGAACCGTGGGACGTGGGGCGGGGCGGATACCAGCTCGGACGATTTCCGCCGGGTTGGTCGGAATGGAACGACCGCTACCGCGACGCGGTGCGCTCGTTCTGGCGGCGCGGCGGCGGGAAAATCGGCGAGTTCGCAGAGCGATTCGCGGGTTCCAGCGATGTATTCCGGCACAACGGCCGCAAGCCGACCGCCGGCATCAATTTTCCGACGTCGCATGACGGCTTCACGCTGTACGATCTGGTTTCCTACAACGAGAGGCGCAACGAAGCCAATCTGGAAGACAACACCGACGGCCACAACGACAATTTGAGCTGGAATTGCGGAGCCGAGGGCCCGACGGACGATGCGGCCGTGAATGCTCTTCGCAAGCGCCAAATGCGCAACCTATTGGCCACGCTGTTCTTCTCACAGGGCGTACCGATGCTGCTGGCGGGCGACGAGTTTGCGCGAACGCAACGGGGCAACAACAACGCCTACTGCCAGGACAACGAGATTTCCTGGGTCGACTGGCATTTGCGCAGCGTCAATATGGATTTGCTGCGGTTCGTGCAATTGCTCGCGCAGTTGCGCCGCCGGCACGTCGAGTTTCGGCGGGAGACCTTCCTCAAGGGCGCGGCGTCGCGTGCCGCCGTCAAGGACGTGACGTGGTTAAATGTGCGCGGCACCGAGATGAAGCAAGGTGAGTGGCAGGATGAGAATCTGCGCACACTGGGTATCTGGTTCGGCAAGCGCAACGATGCCGGCGGTCGCCTGTTGCTGCTGCTGAATGCCGGCGGCTCGCCGCAGACCTTTTCCCTGCCGGGAGCTCCGGCCGACACGCCATGGATCCGTCAATTCGACACGGCGCTCGACGCCCTCGAGGCGACGAGCCTGGGCGCTGCGCGCGAGTACCGCCTGGATGCCAGCAGCGCCGCTCTTTTGGAGTGCTGAAATCGTGGACACGACAATCATCGAGAGACTGGCGCGCCTGCGGGGGATCGGCGACGCCTACCATGATTACCGCGGCGAGCTGCGGTATTTCAGTCTCGAGACGAAGAAGAATCTGTTGCGCGCGATGGGATGCAACGTCGATGAGCCTGCCGCGGCGGCGCTCGAGCTCGCCCGGCTCGAGATGGCACGCTGGCGCAAGCTGCTGCCGCCGGTTGCGGCCGCGCGCAGCGTGCGCATCGGCGTCGAGGTCAACATCGCTGCGCGCGAATTCGGATCCGCACTCCGGTGGTCGGTGCGTTTCGAGGATGGCACGCGGCACACGGGGATGACCTCGACCGCGGATTGCCCGGAGGTCTGGAGAGGCGAGGTCGAGGGATCGTGGATCACCCGCCGGCGTCTTGAATTGCCGTTTGATCTGCCGGCGGGCTATCACGAATTGGAGGCGAAGATTGCCACGGGCGCCGCTGCGGGCGCCGCTGCGGGCGCGGCTGGAGGCGCCCCCGATCGCTGCCTGCTGATCGTCTCTCCGCCGCGCTGTTTCGAGCCCGCGTCGATCACCGCGGGCCGGCGGCTGTGGGGCATTGCCGTGCAGCTGTACACGCTGCGGTCGCGCGACAACTGGGGTATCGGGGATTTCAACGATCTTCGATCATTGATTCGGTGGGTGGCGCCGCACGGTGCGGGGTTCATCGGCTTGAATCCCCTGCATGCGCTGGCGCCCGCGGATCCCGACAGGTCGAGCCCCTACAGCGCGTCGAGCCGGCACTTTCTCAACGTTCTGTACATTGCAGTGCCCTCGGTGCCCGAGTTTCAGGAGTGCGCGGCGGCGCGCGACCGGTTGGCCGATGTTTCGATCGCGCAGCGGCTGCTCGCGCTGCGCAGCCGTGAATTGGTCGATTACCGCGGCGTAGCGGACCTCAAATTTGAAGTCCTCGCACTGCTGTACGGCGATTTTCGCGATCGACACCTCGCGGCCGGGACGCCTCGGGCGCGGGATTTCCGCGATTTCGTTGCCGTCGGCGGCGAACCCTTGCAGATGCACGCCCGCTTCGACGCGCTCGATCGCTATTTTCGCGCGACCTTGGGGTCCGCTTCAGGATGGCTCTCCTGGCCGGAGGAGTTTCACGATGTGAAGGGCAGGGCGGCGGCGCGATTTGCGGCGGAGCATCCCCAAGAAGTCGAATTCTTTGCGTACTTGCAGTGGCTGGCGCACGAGCAGCTGTGCGCTGCGCAGGCGCTGACACGCGAACTCGGTATGCCCATCGGGCTGTACGGTGACTATGCGGTGGGAGCGAACCCCTCCGGTTCCGAGACCTGGGTGGATCAGAGCAGTTATTGCATGGGGGCCGAAATCGGCGCGCCGCCGGATCCCTTGGCCCTCAAGGGACAGGGCTGGGGCATACCGCCGCAAGATCCGTCCATGATGCAGGCTCAGCGGCTGCAAGGCTTCGTGCGGCTGATCCGCAACAACATGCGCTACTACGGCGCTCTGCGCCTGGATCACGTGATGGCGCTGTTCCGGCTATGGTGGGTCGCGCGCGGGTTCTCGCCCACCGAGGGCGCCTACGTTCACTATCCCTTGGAGCAACTGCTCACGGTTTTGTCGCTCGAAAGCTCGCGCAACTCCTGCTTGGTGGTCGGCGAGGACCTCGGGGTGGTTCCCGACGAAATGCGCCGGGCCATGCCCGACTACGGCCTCTATCACTACAAGGTGCTGCTATTCGAAAAGCTGGAGGGCCGATTTCGCCGTCCCGACGAGTATGTGCGGTACGCGCTGGCCACGGTCACCACACACGACATGCCCACCTTGCGCAGCTATTGGGAGGGGCGCGATATCGAGCTGCGGCGCCGTTTGAATCTGTACCCGAGCGCCGCGGTCGAAAGCGAGGTCATTCGAGAGCGCGAGCGTGACCGGGAATTGCTGTTGGGAGCGCTGCAGGAGCAGGGACTCCAACCCGCGCAGCCGGCGACGCCGGCCGATTCGTTCACCTTAGGGCTCGCACATGCATTGCATCTGTACCTGGCGCGGTCGGCAACAGTGCTGGTCGCGCTGCAAATCGAAGATCTATTGGGCGAGACCCTCCCGGTGAACGTGCCCGGCACGGACCGGGAATATCCGAATTGGCAGCGCAAGGTGTCGGCGGAGATCGAGGACATGGCGGCGCGCGCAGATTTGGCGGCGCAGTTCGCCGATATCCACTTGGCGCGAGTAACCGGCGGCAGTTAACCCAGGCTTGTTCGTATGGCGCTCGCTTCGTTTGCCGGCATCCGCGCCTGTGCGAGGGCCGCCCAGATCCACACGCAGGCCCCGATCAGAACGGCGATCGGCACTATTTTGACGGCCTGCGCAAGGGAGGAGGCATCCGATAATGCGCCGATGAGATACGGGGAGAGGACGTCGCCGAGCAGATGGATGGCGAATACTCCGAGCGCGATCGCCGTCGCCCGTTCCGTGGCAACGACGAGGTTGACGATGGCCGCGTTGATCGGACCGGTCGACAAAAAGAGGCAGAGCTGCGCCGCCACCATCCACACCGCGTAAAGAGTTCTCGACGGCGTGGTCAGCGCCATCCACACGCAGGGGGCTGCCACGACAGTCGCAGCCGCCGATAGCCACAGATACGCCTGCCGCGAATACTTGACGCAGTAATCGCCCAGCCAGCCGCCGACGAAAGTACCTATGAAACCGGTGATGACCACGATGGTGCCGAAGTTGACAGTGGCCTCGCTGCGCGGCACGCCGCGCACGCGCTCGAGGAACGCCGGCATCCAAAACGCGAGGCCGCCCACGGCAAAGGTGTAGGCTGCGTATCCCAAAATCGTGAGCACATAGGGCTGGTTATGCATGAGCCGGCCGAATGTCGCCCAGGTGTCTTTTTGAACGACCGCCGCCGTGTCCTTCGCGTGGCTCGCCGGCGCCGCGCCGCCGGCATCCTGGACGCCGCGCGGCGGGTCGCGCAGCAATAAACACAGCGCCGCCAGCAGCAACCCCGGCACACCGGCCACGAAGAACGCCGCGCGCCAGCCATAATGCTTGTCGACGAGTCCGCCGACTACGTAGCCCAAGGCCGAGCCCACGGGTATTGCGCAGAAAAATATAGCCATCACGCGAGCGCGTTGACGCGCGGGATAATAATCCGACAGCAAGCTCGGCGCGATCGTGACGT
>Ga0066789_10000686_pt1 | contig 14063 bp, 11 predicted proteins | sample OrgsoiDNA2013049_FD_70960 | JGI IMG/M metagenome (GOLD analysis project Ga0066789, IMG submission 70960) | Permafrost soil microbial communities from the Arctic, to analyse light accelerated degradation of dissolved organic matter (DOM) -... | ecosystem: Environmental > Terrestrial > Soil >...
GCAAAATGGACTGGTTCTTTGACGAGTACGTCTATGGCACCGCGCTGCCCACCTACAAGCTGGATTCGACCTTCGACAAAAATGCCGACGGCGATGTGGTGTTCGGCTTCAAGGTCACGCAGTCCGGCGTGGACGACAAATTCCGCATGCTGGTTCCGGTCTACCTGGAACTTGCGAACGGCAGCATCGCATTCCTGGGCCGTGTGCGGCTGGTGGGCAACAACTCAAACGAAGCCAAGGTCCCCTTGAAAGGGATCAAGGATACGCCGCGCCGCGCCATGCTGAATTACTACGACGACATTCTGGCTTCGCCAAATTAAGTTGGCGGCTGCTGTGCAGATTTTCTTAAGTCCTGGAGGAACTCAGTGCTTTCAATTTCGAAGGTAAGCCGCATCGTTGCGGTGATGTGGCTCCCGGCGCTCTCTTCTCAGGCGCAAACGCCGCCCGCCTTTGGCGCAAACTCCGATCCCGTCTACCAGCAGCTGCGTAACATCGGTTTGGGCGGCGAGGTGGTGACAGTCAATAACCTCGAACTGAAGCGCGACGGCGCGAGGTTCCATTTGCAATCCGGGAGCGTCTGTTTCACGCCTCCTGTGCAAGGGAAGGTTACAGGAGCAGTGTTTGTAGGGCAGGGGACCCTGGTCCTCGATCCGCCGATCCCGGGCGAGCAAAATTTTCTGAAGCTTCTCACCAAAGAGGACGAGTTCGTCGAACAATACGAACACCTGGTGCTGCGGTTTACTGACTCTACTTACGACGAGATCAAGAAAGCCGGCACTCCGGGTGGAAACTGCGATGCGGGCCTTTTGCGCGACAGCCAAAACGCCATGCGTCACGATCCCCAACTGAAGTACAACCTTGACGAGCGAATTCTGCAAGACCTTCTCGGCAACGAGCCCGATGGGATCTTCGTTGCTTTTGTGCACGGGAAAAAGTATGACGGGAAAGAAATTTATTTTGTTGACCCTCACGGAGCGCCCGCCCTTCTGCGTTACGTGGTCCCCAGTTCCGGGCCCGGACAGCCGGCAACGGACTATACGCTCTCCGTAGCTCCCGAAGAAGTCGAGTTCATTACTTACAACGAAGTCAACAAAATGGGCGCGTGGGCCGTCTTTCACCTTTCCAACGAGTACAAAGACGGTACAGCAACCGGCTCGCAGCAGAATGCCGTGATTCAGATCACCCACCAGCAATTGGATACGACCATTGAGAAGAACGGCCACCTGGACGGCAAAGCCTCTACGACTTTTGTTTCGCTGGTGGATGGACTACGCGTGGCGCCCTTCAATCTTCACCGGACTTTGCGCGTCCAGAGCGCAGCCGACGACCACGGTCATCCCCTGTCCTTTATCCAGGAAGACACTAACGATGACGCGGATTACGCGATAGTTCTTTCCCACCCTCTCGCCCTGGGCGAAAAGTACACCACTACAACCATCTATAACGGCAAAGATGCGATCGTCAACGAGGGCAGCGGGAATTACTACCCGATCGCCCGTGAGGATTGGTATCCCAACCAGGTGAGCGGTGGCCTTGGAAATTATGCAACGTATGACATGACATTCCGGATCCCCAAAGGAATGAAAATGGCGGCCACCGGGATCCTGGTCAACGAGAGCAACGACGGCGGGCAGAACGTAACGGTATGGAAGAGCGCGGCCCCGCAAACCGTTGCCGGATTTAGTCTAGGTACCTTCAAAGTCGAGGAAGCGAAACTAACCAATCCCGACTATCTGGTTCAGGCTTATGCCAATGAAGAGCCTCCGGACGACGTAAAAGTATTCTTGGACCGGATGAAAGGGAATCTGCCTGGCCAGAACACGGCGAACTACTCAGAGCATTACCTGGTCGACTTGGGAAGCATGAGTACCGTCCCGCTGCTCAAGAAAGCAGTGGAAGAGGCGCAGGCCTCAATTCAGATCTACTCCGACTACTTCGGGCCGGCTCCATACAAACAACTGGCTGTGACCCAACAATGGGCATGCAATTACGGTCAATCGTGGCCCGGACTGATCTATCTTCCAATTTGCTATTTCTATGACAGTACCATCCGCCGGCAGCTGGGGATGGAGTTTCACGACTACGGCTACTGGAAAGTGGTTGGCCCGCATGAAGTAGCGCATCAGTGGTGGGGCCATACCGTTGGTTTCGATTCCTATCGCGATCAATGGATGAGTGAAGGGTTCGCCGACATGTCGGCCTCCCTTTATATCCAGTTAGCCGAGAAGAACCCAAAGAGGTTCATTGAGTTCTGGAACGACGAACGCACGATGTTGACCGAGCGCAACAATATGGGTTTTCGTGCCATTGACGCCGGTCCTCTGACGTTGGGATACCGTTTGAGCAACGACCGCTCCGGTTCCGATGTGACCCGCCGTCTGATCTACCCCAAGGGTGCCTACATCCTGCACATGATTCGCATGATGATGTACAGCAATCAGACTGGCGACCAGAATTTCAAAGACACCATGCACGATTTCACCAGCACCTTCAGCGGGCGGGCAGCGACAACCGAAGACTTCAAAGCCACGGTTGCAAAACACATGACCGTGGACATGCAGAAGATCGGCGACGGCAAAATGGACTGGTTCTTTGACGAGTACGTCTATGGCACCGCTTTGCCTGCATACCATTTGGATTCGACGTTCGAAAAGAATGCCGACGGTGATGTGGTGTTCGGTTTCAAGGTTACGCAGTCCGGCGTGACCGACAAGTTTCGCATGCTGGTGCCGGTCTATCTAGAACTCGCGAACGGCAACATCGTGTTCCTGGGCCGCGTGCGGCTGGTGGGCAACAACTCTACCGAAGCTAAGGTCCCGCTGAAAGGGATCAAGGATACGCCGCGCCGCGCGATGCTGAATTATTACGACGACGTGCTGGCTTCGCCGAACTAGTTCGGAAACGCTCAATCACTCGTTTTTTCGCGGAGAGGACCTCAAATGCATTCGATTTCGAAATTGATCTGCGGCGGTGTGGTGATGTCGCTTCTGGCGCTTGCCTCTCAGGCGCAGACGCCGGCTGCCGGTGCAAACTCTGACCCCGTCTATCAGCAGTTGCGCAACATCGGCTTGGGAAGCGAGGCGGTGACGGTCACCAACTTCGAATTGAAGCGCGACGCGGCCACGTTCCATCTGACCTCGGGGACGGTGTGCTTTGCGGCCGCGGTAAATGGAAAAGTCACGGGGGCGGTCTTCTTCGGCGACGGGGATTTGGTCCTGACCCCGCCGGTGCCGGGCGAGCAAGCCATGCTCAAGCTACTTAGCAATTCTCCTGAATTCAGCGAGCATTTTGAGCATTTAGTCTTGCGCTTCACCGATTCCACCTACGCTGAAATCAAGAAGGCTGGTCCTCCCGCTTCGGGCGGATGCGATGCCGGGCTGCTACACGACAGCCAGAACGCTATGCGGCACGATCGCCAGCTTAAGTACAACCTTGATGCGCGCATTCTTCAGGACGTACTCAGCACCGAGCCGGGTGGTCTGTTCGTGGCCTTTGTGCACGGCAAGAAGTACGACGACAGAGAGATTCTGTTTATGGATCCGCACGGGGCCGCCGGGCTAGTCTTGCCGGTATACCCGGAGGAAGTGGAGTTCCTGACCTACGATGAAAACAAGCTCGGGGTCTGGGCCGCGTTTCACTACTCCGGTGAATACAAGAACAACGCCGCTTTGGGTTCGCAACAGAACGGTGTGATTCAGATCGAGCACCAGCAGCTGGATACAACCATCGAGAAGAGCGCCGAACTGACGGGCAAGGCAACAACCACGTTTGTGTGCCGAGTAAACGGACTTCGCGTGGTCCCCTTCCACCTCTTCCACAAATTGCGCGTACAGAGCGTCACCGGTGATGGCGGCAAGCCGCTCTCATTTATCCAGGAAGATAAGAACGATGACGCAGATTTTTCTGTGATTCTGCCAAGCCCTCTGGCGGCGGGCGAGAAGTACACGGTTACAACGACTTACGACGGGAAGGATGCGGTAACCAACGAGGGCAGCGGGAATTACTATCCGGTGGCCCGCGAGAGTTGGTATCCAAACACCGCTGACCTTTCCGGGGGTGAATTCAGTGCCTACGACATGACGTTCCGTATCCCGAAAGGGCTGAAAATGGCGGCCACGGGAACTTTGGTGAGCGAAAGCAACGATGGCGGTCAGAACGTCACCGTTTGGAAGAGTGAGGTTCCGCAAACGGTTGCGGGCTTTAACTTCGGCAACTTCAAGATGGAAGAAGCCAAACTGACCATTCCCCCCTATCTGGTGCAGGCGTATGCCAACGTGGAGCCGCCTGACGAGATAAAGGCCCTCGTGTCGCGAGCCAATGGCATCATGCCGACCGGCGGCCTGGCTCAAGGCGAGATGCAGCCCCAGGTCGCTCTGGGCAATATGAGTACGACCCCGCTACTTAAAAAAGCCCTGGCGGAAGCACAGATTTCGATCGGACTGTATTCGGACTATTTTGGCCCGGCGCCGTTCAAACGTCTGGCGGTAACCCAGCAAACTGCGTGCAACTACGGCCAGTCATGGCCCACACTGGTATGGCTCCCCATCTGCTATCTCTACGACACGACCGTACGCCAGCAACTCGGAATCCAGTTCCACGACTACGGCTACTGGAAGTCGGTTGCACCGCACGAAGTCGCTCACCAGTGGTGGGGACACACGGTGGGATTCAATTCCTATCGGGATGACTGGATGAGCGAGGGATTTGCCGACATGTCCGCATCTTTGTATATCCAGTTAATCGAAAAAAACCCTAAGAAATACATAGACTTTTGGAACGACGAGCGCACGTTGATTTTGGAGCGGAATAACATGGGTTTTCGCGCGATTGATGCGGGCCCACTCACCGCGGGTTACCGCCTCAGCAACAGCCGGGAGGGATTCGACGTTACTCGTCGACTGATCTACCCCAAGGGCGCGTACGTCCTGCACATGGTCCGTATGATGATGTACGACCGCCAGACCGGGGACAAGAACTTCAAAGATATGATGCACGACTTTGTCACCGCCTACAGCAGCCGCGCCGCCACCACCGAAGACTTCAAGGCCATGGTGGAAAAGCACCTGACCCCGGAGATGCAGCGCATTGGAGGCGGCAAGATGGACTGGTTCTTCGACGAGTACGTGTATGGGACGGAGTTACCCACCTACGCGATGGATTCCAGCTTCGACAAGAACTCGGACGGTGACGTGGTTCTTACCTTCAAAGTCACGCAGTCCAACGTGAGCGACTCGTTCCGCATGCTGGTTCCCATGTACATGGAACTGGCGGATGGACACGTGGTCAGCCTGGGCCGGGCCACCATTATTGGTAACAGTTCGCTGGACGGGAAAATCCCGCTCAAAGGCTTGAAAGACATGCCGCGTCGCGCGATGCTGAATTACTACGACGACGTATTGGCTTTGCCGAACTAGAAAGCTGGCGTTGTCAGTTGAGCTTCGTTAACGCGGGAAGCTGGAAGTCCACTCCGCGGTCGTCGTTCTGCTTCAATGTGGCGGGAAGGTCAACTTCGGCTAGCGCGACCTTTCGCACGAGTCCATCGCTTAGATCGTAGAGCGTTGATCCGACGATTGCGTAGTTTGAGATTTCAAGCCTGCGGCCATCCTTGAAGACCAGCACGGTGCGCGGTTGGTCGGGGACGTCGGGCTGTGGTGCGGGTCCTGCTGGTGTTGGCGTGCGGTAATCTTCGTCCCGGTCTTGTCCTTGGAAGTTTCGCTGCTCGGGCGCGGCATATTCGCTGGTTCCCGGCCCGCGGCGGTCAAAAATTGTGGGACCTCCGCGATAGTCTTCTTCTTCCATTGAATCATCCCCCCCGGGGTCAGTCACGTACACCGGATAGGCGTAGGGAACAGCAACTACATTGCCGTAGAAGGGACTGTAAAAACCGGGGTTGCGGCGGCGATGCGGTGCAAAGAACGCTCCCTGATGGATTCCGTGATTGAATCGAACCGGTGAGTTGCCGAAATTCAGCGACGTCACACTGGGCGGCACGCCGTGGAACCCGGGATGTCCGCCGAATCCGAATGAAGTCACACTCGGCGGATTTCCGTGGATGGTGGTGCCAAAGCCATTCGAATGGGAGCCGTTCCACTGGGCTCCGGCAGAAAGGGACAGGGTCGAAGTCGCGACTATCGCAAGCACGAAAAACGGGGTCTTCTTGAAAGTCCGGGTACGCATACGCACCCCCTTATTATCTTAGAACGCGAACAGCCCCGAAGGGTTGCGATATTTTGTCAGATCCCCCGATGGCCCGATCCCCCGATCACCTGATTTCTGTCAGTGCAATCAGGTTCCACAGGGCGTTGGCGGCCAGGAGGCCGGTGAGAACGGCTGCGGTTAGCTCCCGGCCCTTGGTTTCCAGCAGGTCCGCGAGAATCCCGGCGACAAAGACAAAGAGGAAGACCACTCCGAGCATGGAGAAAATTGAATCTGGGTCATGCGGCGAAGCCACCCGCAGTGCCAGGAACAAGACCGCCATCAGCAGCGGGGCGGTGTTGCCGAAGTAGCGGCTTCTGCGCCAGAGAATGAAAGTCACCAGAGCCACCGGCACCAATACTACCAACACCGGCCCGCTGGCTCGCACCTCACGCAACATCCGCAGATATGCTCCCTTCATGCCGAGCGCAGGCGCACTGACGGTGAGCAGCCGGGCGTGAGTCAGGCTCTGCCAGAAAATTGCAGGATGGAAGAAGTAAGCCGCAAACAACAACATCAAGCCGACCGCAGAAGCCGCGGAGAGAATCACCAGCGCAGCACTCCGTCGTGCGGGGGCCAGATACCACATGAACGCGAGCAACAGCAGAATTACCAGCGCCAGCGAGAACTGCGATCCCACGACGAGCGCCAGCGAAATTCCCAGCAAGACGATTCGCCGCCAGTTCCACAGCACAACTTCTCGCGGCGCATAGAGAGTGTGCGACACCGCGATTGCCGTGAACACTGCACCGAACGTGCCCCATGCGCCGGCGATATCCGGTGGCGCAACCCAAAGCGCGCTGCTTCGCACGACTGCTGGAGAAAAACAATACAGCGCCAGCGCGATGTAACCGCCGGCGTTTCCATAAAGCCGGCGGGAAACGTACCAAACCGACGCTCCCAGTAAAACCCCGAACAGAACATAAGGAGAATGGGTCAGCCACAGCCCAAACCCAGAAACCGGCGCGACCCCGAGGACAGCCACTGGAGCTGCGCCGATCAGGTACCACAATGGCGAGTGGTCGGGATCGTATTCGTTACTCCTCGGTCCGGCCCACTCGGGCGAGGCGTCCGGCTGCATCGCCGGGGTTCCGGCGATGCCGTGTCCATGCCACTGCTCAAGTCCTTCGTGTACCCGAACAGCATCCGCTGCACTCTCCAGGTTGGGACCAGAGTGGGCAAGCAGCCATGCGCACTCGGCCACGAAAACCAGCAGAAGGAGTCCTGCGAGCACCTGCGGTTTTCCAAAACGCTCGCGGCTGAAGAGTTTACGCACGGGGAAGCGAGTGTTTTATCACGGCTGAGAGGGATTAGTGAAATGAGTTGGCCGTTCCTACTCAAAAACGCGATGCTGGCGGGCGAGGGCGCCCGCCCCACACAATCGCTACCAGGAATAATGAACGGTGTACGTGATGACCTGCTCTCCGTCGGGTGCGATGGTGACGGGGAACTCGATGGTCTGCGCATCTGTCTTGCGGGAATCCGCCGACTGTTCGGTCAGCTTCCAGTTGGTCCAGCGGTACAGGTGCTCGACGACGCGGACCTCAACCGCATCCTTCTTATGATTGCGCAAGCGGATTTCAAACGACTCGTCCATCCAGCGCTGGTTTGAATCCACGCGATAGCTAGTGCGCTTGCGCTCGCCGGTCACATCAAAAGCATTGCCGGTGAAAACCCGGATGGTTTCGTCTTTGGGCGTGTGGTCAATCGTGTTTTCCCCGACGAACTCCAGGTGTCCGTCGGTATCGCGGCGATAGAAACGCAGCTTGCCTTTAGGCAGCGGCATGCCCAGATGATTACTCTCCGCGTTCTTGAACTCCTCCATCACCCACACTTTTGGATTTGAAACGGTGCCGTAATTCACGTCCTGACGGATTTGTTCGGGATTGTAGTAGGCGTACTGGTCGGTATGCGCACCGTCATAAATAAACAGCCGCTGCGCGTGAATGCCAGTGGCGCGCACGAATTCAACTTGCTTGGTTTCCGCGTCGCGCAGAGTGGTAGGCCGCTGCAAAGTGTAGAGGTGAAACTCGTCGAAGGCTTTTTCCCGGACCACGGGAGCCGCTGCGTCCACCTCGACTGCTAGTGCGGCCCCGTACGCCCGTCCCGCAAGCGCGGGTTCCTGGATCTTGTTCACGTCTCCGGCCATCAGCTTGATCTTCGCGTCCTCAAAAGTTTTGCCGCTGAAGTTGCGCATGGTGATCCAGCCGATCATGTCGAGCAGATCGGTTTTGTTACCGGGTTGGTCCTGCACCACGACGTTGTAGTCAGACTGCCAGTTCATTCCGCCGCTGACGTAAGAAATTTCCGCGTTGAATTTGCCCGCGGTGTCGGTCTGCAGCAGCCAGTTCAAAGTCGGCTTCAGGATGGAATCTGCGCTGAGCGCGGGAAAGACTGGCTGACCCGGTAATCCAAATCGCAGCACGCCATCTACTTCGACGATGGGTTGCGAGGAAGCCTGCTGCGGGTAGCCGTTAATGTAGTTCGGCGAGGCATACCCGCTGCGGATGATCTTGCCCTTCTGCGTGATGTCGCTACCGTCGGCGTTTCTGCCGACCACGAAATCAATCGTCTTGCCCTCGTAAAACGAAAGCAACATTTCCGGCGAGACCGGATCGTTGCGATAATTCTGCTCCAGAATCTGCAGCGCGTGACCGTTAGGATCGCGCAGAATCACCGAATCCGGCTCCAGGTGCGCGGCGATTCCCGCGTATTCCGCCTGATTCACTCCCGGTTGCAGGTCGAGCGGAACATGCTCGCGGGCGACGAAGAAATTCTGGTTGTAGATGGTGAGCGCGGTGGAGTTATCGGCGGCTGCGTTTCCTTTCTCTTGCGCCGCAGCCGGCGCAGCGTGAACCACCTTTAAATTGAAGATCAGCAGCAGCGCGAACAGAGTCATGCCCAGCAACAGCCCCAACAGCTTCTTCATGGAACCCTCCCGTAGCGGACTCGGAAGAGGAGTGTTTTCCGGTCCTATGGGGAGAACGGGCTTGGGGCGCGGACTTGCGGGGAATTTACGGGGATGAAGTTGGTTTGGTCGGAGCGCCCGCGTGGCCGGTGTTTGCTTTGCGCCGCGACGCCACTCCTTCGAAGACGCTGAACGTCGCATACTGTGCCGCGCAAACGGCGATACCAAACGCGAACAGCACCAAGACTTCAGCAGCAGATCCCGCGAGAACTGCTGGCCGCGTGGCCTTCTGTGCTGAAATAGCCGTCAAGGTTCGGGTAGTGGGCTACACGCCAGCGGCCATAGCCGGACTCATGCGAAGTGTCCGATGGATTTTGATAAAGTTGTAGGCGAAATAATTCAGCGCAGTCGCAGCGGCGTGATTCTCTAGCTTGCGGCTAAAACCGTTCGACAGGCGCGTGTAACGGCGCATGGTGGTGCGGACTGTCCAATTCTGCCTTTCTACAAACGAAGGAGAAACGTGCTTGAAACCCACTACCAAGGTTCGGATGCTCTCGTCCAGGAAAGCCAAGAAGGACAAAATAAACGTCAACACTGCCGCTCTCTTCAGGGACGTAACTTTGGTCGAGCACAACTGCAAATCCTGCAGGAACTTGGTCTCAGTTTGCGGAGAACCGTCGGGCGCATCGGGTTTCCGCGTGCGCCACAAGATTCGAATCACGCTTGCGCTTTTCAGGAACAAGAGGCCGCAAGCCAAAAGCAGGTAAAACAGGAATAGTCGGGCTTCCCAAGCCATCGGCGCAGGTTCGTACATTAGATTCCATTCTTGCAAAGTCTCTTGCATGTAGCCTCCAAGGCCAAATCCGCATCGGCTGCCAGAACCAATGCTGAAGGAGTAGACACCGGGCGAGGGGAAATGTCTTGTGTCGAGTAGAGTCTTGTGCACGCTGCAGCGAGTCGAAGTCAAAAGCGTCGCACAGGAATGTCCGAACCCACTCGATCCTAGTCGTGGGTGTGCGGACTCTGCGGCGGAATCCTCTTCTTGGTCTCGGTCGCGCTCTTTACCACCTTGATCTCAAAGCTCATCGGAAGCCGCTTCGGAGGATAGCAGGCGGCGTTGTCGCAGGCCTGGTAAAACAGCCAGCCGTGGACCGCGTACTTCATTGGAATAACCGTCTTGAGCGGACGCAGCACCACCTCGATGGGGAAGTCGCCGCTGTAAACATTGATGGGTTCATCCGGCGCAAAGGGGAAAGTTCGGTCTTGTCCGTCGGGATAGATGACCTTCTCGATTGTGATGTCGGTAGGAGCGTCGAGTTTCAGCTCGGTCTTCTTTAGATACTCTTCCTTGGGCTGATTCGAGTTGATGTGAAGTCCCGAGCTGACGCGGAATTGCAACTGCACCGTGCCCGGATGGCCGCGGTAGATGGAAGCGATCGGCGGCGGCTGCATGGTCACGGACTGCTTCCGGCTGTAGGAAATGTCCTGCGCGTTGACGGAGGAAAATCCAGCCGCCGAAGACGCGAGCAGCGCGGAACAAATCAAGATGTGCTTGCCTTGCAACCCGAAGCTCGAAGCGACCCTCATTTCTGCGCCACCTGGCCGGCTTGCCCGAGGGCTTTCTGAATGTTGTTTTCAATCTCAGACCGGCTGACCAGTCCGAACACCCGATCTACGACCTTGCCGTCCCGGCTGATGTAGAACGTAGAAGGCAGATACGGAATTCCGCCGTACTGGTCACCAACCGAGTCCTTGCCAATCAGGACAGGGTAGTTCACGTTCATTTTCTGCGCGAATCCGGAGATTTCTTTGGGGCTGGCGTCGTCCATGGCCACGCCGATCACTTGCAATCCCTGCGGGCCGTACTTGTTCTGTAAATCCACGAACCACGGCATCTCGATCTTGCAGGGCTCACACCAGGTGGCCCAGAAGTTCAGCAGGACAGCCTTGCCACGAAAATCCGACAGCTTCACCGTTTTGCCATCGAGCGCTGTCAGAGTGAAATCCGGCGCCAACTGGCCTTGCAATTTGCTTTCGCCGCCCAGATAAGCGGGACCGTTGTTGTGGCGCACCTTCTGGATGCCGAACACCAGCATGAGCGAAATCACTACCGCGACAACAATAAGAATGACGGGATCACGTTTCACGGCAACTCCTTTTACAGAACGAAACGGTTCAACGACGAAAAATAATGCGACAGCAAAGTGAATTTTCCAAAAACCAGCAGCAGTCCCAGAGCGATCAGCAGGCCTCCGCTGGCAACTTCGATGACGTGCATATGTTGCCGGAAACGGCTGTAGAACTTGAGAAAGCGCCCGATTCCGAGCGACGTCAGCAGAAACGGCACCGCCAGTCCCATCGAATAAATCATCAGCAGAAAGATTCCTTTGCTGACCGAATTCTGTGCCGCCGCCAGGTACAGGATGGCTGACAATATCGGTCCCACGCAGGGGGTCCACCCGAAGGCGAAGGCAAATCCGATCACAAAAGCTCCCCAAGCCGTGCTGCCGCCCTTAACACTGTGCAGTCGTTTGTCGGCGTAAAGCGCCTTGATTCGCATGATGCCGGTGAGGTGCAACCCGAAGACAATGATCAGCACTCCGGCGACGCGGGCCAGTGTGGACTTATATCTCGCTGCCAGTTGGCCCGCCTCGGTCGAGATCGCACCCAGGGTGACAAACACGATGCTGAAGCCAATGATGAAGGCGATGGAATTCAGCATGACCTTGCGGAACAACGATGCGTTGGGTTGCTGCAGTTCTTCGACGCCGACTCCCGAGATCAGCGACACGTAACCCGGCACCAGCGGCAATACGCAAGGCGACAGGAAGGACACCAGTCCGGCCAGGAAAGCAGCAATCGGAAGCGGAAGACTACCCATTCGGGATTATTGTACCTGTAACGCCGTCGTTGGCCGTCGGTCTTCGGTGGTTGGGCAATGCCCTTCGGAACCATGTGATTCTGGCCGACGACCGAACGACGACGTTCTTGTGACCGACGACGCTCTTGCCTATTTCGGAGCCAACTGCCCCGGAGCCTCAGCCACCATCTTGCGCAGCAGCCCCGCGGGGAGCGTAGCCGTGAGCACCGTGCGGTCTTTGTGCTGCTCGACTTTCAGGCTGTCTAAAGCTTTCTTGATATCAGGATCGGGGGTCTGCCCGGACACCGAGACCTCGGCCGAGTGAAAAATTGCGAGGTAGGTGTTCACCTGCTCGGTCAATTGTTCCGCCGCCTGTTCGTCGTGGGCAAATGCCTCGCCGCGCAATGCGACTTCGCCGACCAGCGGCACATACCGCACCGAAACCACTGCGGTGGCCGGGCGGGACGTGGGCAATCCCAAAGCAGACGGCTGTCCGTTCGAGGAATTGAGCTTGAAAATCGCCCAGGCCAGGCTGCCCAGAGGCACATGCTTGTACGACTGCCGTAGCAGCGCGGGCCCTCCGAACGGAGACGCCACCTTGCGCGACCGGTCGATGATGCCGCGAATCGTCAGCGGATCATTCACATTGGAAGCGGCTACCGTGTCCGATCCCAGCACGGCAACCCGAAGCACCCGGTTTTCCAGCGGGATACTGTAAATGTCGATCGCGCGGTAAGTTTCCACCGACGAAGCGAGTTTCGCGAGATACGTGCGCAGCCGGTCGCCGTCGATTCTGGCTACGAACACCCACGAGAATCGAGTTTCGCTGCCCGTTTGCGGGCTGGGATTGTGAATCGCCAGCGCGACTTCCTGCAGGTCGCTCTCAAACTGAAATCCGGTGGCTTGAATGAACTGCTCGTAGTCGGGATCGTGCGCTACCGCCGGCAGTTTCTTGGCCACCTCGGTGAAGCGCATCCACTTGAGGTCCACATAGACAAATCCGTCGGCGGTAGGTAACAGGCGGGCCGGCTCGGGCGGAGCATGCTTGCGCAGAAAAACTACTGCGGCCAATGCCGCCACAAACAGCAGAAAGCCGAACAGGATAGGAAGTCTTCGCCGAAATCGCATGGATCACCGCAGTCACATGAATCAGCAGAGCGGTGGTCAGAAATGATAGCACCCAACGGCGGTCCGCGCGCCTCTCGCGCCGCGAGAGGCGTCCCTACTGGCTGGCGCTGTAATTCGCGACAACCCGTGCCACTTTCCCACCCGCTGACAGTTCCATGAACTCTGCGGTGCGGTTCCCTTTCTGATTGGCGTAGTAGAGCACGACGCTATTTACGCCCCAGAGCACGTCCTCAAGGTGAAAGTGGAGGTCCGGGTAGGCTTCCAGCCCGCGCTGAAAGTACGCTCTCAATGCTGGCTTACCGGCCACTCTGCTATCAGGCGTCCCCAACAGTTGCGCGGCAACTGGCGAAGTCAACTCGACCGCATCTTCATAGTGGCTCATGATCGAGTCGAGGTCGTGAGCATTCCAGGCGGCGACCCAACGGTTGGCAAGGTTCCAGGCTTCGTCTTTTGTCACTACTCTCGTCACTACCGTTTCTCCATTTCCCAGTTCGTCAAGTTCTCGATTCATCAAGCAAGGAATTTTATGTAGTCCTGAAGCTCGCGGATGGAAGCTTCCGAGAGCAGCTGAAGACCACGACTCGGCGAGTCTTGCTCAGATCGGCCGCGGTCACGCAGTCGGAGACCACCGCCGCTATCTCCTCGAGCCCCCGTTGCCAGTCTTTCTTGCGGGCGTCGCGAAAAACCAGGGTGTCGGGATGGAAGCCGCTGGCCAGCAGCATGGTGCGGCCCATCTTGAGAAACCCGGGCCATCGCGATGCGATCGCGACCAGAGCATCTTTCGGCGCGGGAAGCCATCCGGCCAGCGATTCAGGCACCGAGCGAGCTTGCAGCGTGATCAATTCGGTTCCGGGAGGTAAAGCCTCGGCGGCGATTGTCACCTTGCTTTGCAACACGACCGCGATTGCGCCTTTCAAGGCCGCGGCGGACTTAGAGGCTTCCAGCCCGGCGCCCTTGACCGGAAAATCCACT
>Ga0066789_10000687_pt1 | contig 14047 bp, 17 predicted proteins | sample OrgsoiDNA2013049_FD_70960 | JGI IMG/M metagenome (GOLD analysis project Ga0066789, IMG submission 70960) | Permafrost soil microbial communities from the Arctic, to analyse light accelerated degradation of dissolved organic matter (DOM) -... | ecosystem: Environmental > Terrestrial > Soil >...
CTCGCCGGCGCGGAGCTGAAAACTCTTTGGCGCCAGGAACGCGAAATGCAGGCCCTTCTTGGTGCAGATCGAGCAGTTGCAGGCGGTCACCATCGCAAGATCGGTGGTGCATTCGAAGCGCACCAGGCCGCAATGGCAGCCCCCGGTATAGGTCTTCGTGCTGGGCATCGGTCCGCTCCGTGAGGGACTGTTATCACCGCGACAAGACTATAAGCGATTTCTCGGGGAAATGGTTCGCGATCCCTCGCAAAATCCGGGTGGTCGCGCCGTTGTCGGCCAACCTGCGACGGGGGTTTCTCAAGGGATAACGCAAGGGCGCAATGCGCCGATCCACAATTGGCCGTCATACCCGCGACCGCGGGTATCCCGTAATCGCCGCCGTTAGTGTTCAGTCTAAAACGCCCTGGGATACTGGGCGGTTACAGGGTGGAGCGAATGATCGGCAGGGCGCAACCCGCCCTAGGCGAGCTGGTCGATCCGCGTTCCCTGGCCCGGGGGCAGGGGGGCCTGAGCCGTCGGTTGGACACCGCGCGTGTCGGCATTATCGTCGGTCTTTGGCTCCGGCGCCTGCCACTGAACGGGCTCTGGCGCTTTCACGACGAGCGACGGTGGGACACTCGAAATACTCATGGGAATATCCTTTGTCAGACAACATCCTTGGGCTTCGTTGTGCCCGACTGTGACGGGGCGGGGACGAATGCTTTATGAATCCAATCCGTTGATCCCGCGCGATCAAGGCTATTCCCGCCTCACGGTGAACCGGAAGCTCAGGGAAAACGACCGATTCTCCTGGAATTGCAGCAGATTCCGTTAACCGAAACGCGACTGGTTACTGGTCCGTGCCGCGCGAGATCGTGATCGATGCGTCGGTTTTGGTGCGGCTGCAATTCATGTCGAGGCGGCGGTAGCGGGTCTTGACGTCGTCACCGCGGAACAGGCCCATCCGCTTGATGCAGCGGGTGGCGCCTTTCAGCATCTCGTCTTTCGGCAAGGTGAAGATGATGGCGGAAGCGCTGGCGACCAGCTCGAAAAACGCCGGCTTCGGCTTGCGGCTGTCGGCTCTCGCGAACAACTGGTTGCTGAAGTTGCGGCCGGCGCAGCCGAGCGTGATTTGCCTGGCCTGCGGGTGCGACAGATAGATCAGGTTGGCGGCGGTCTTGCCGACGCCGAGGCCGTCGATCTGGCCCTTGAGTTGCGCTGCGAGATCGTCGCAGCGGTCGGCCCGCGCCGGCGAGGCGCCGAGCGCGGCCATCGAAATGGCGGCCAGCAGCGTCAGCGCGGCGGCGCGGCGCGCGGACCCAAAACCTGCGGACCCAATCCCTGAGATCGACGTCATAAGTTGTTGTTTTGTCATGAATCCCCCCGCGCCATTGAAACGCGCGCGGGAGGTTCATGCAAGGTCTGTCAGAGCGCGTCAATACGTGCCGTGACCGCATCGGCGATCGCGGCAGGACATTTGCCCGGGGATACGAGAGCGCCGCGGCTTTGAAACTCAGACGGTGCGCGGGACTACCACGTGACAGCGTCTAGTAGCACTTGCCGTCATGATTCTTGGAAACCATCGCCAGCAGGCGCTCGCAATCATTGTTGTACGTCTTGCCATCGCAGCCGCAGACCGGCCGAATGATCTTTGGACAAAACCGCGGAACCTTCGCGCATGTGCCGGACAGGTCGATGATGCTGCATGATCCGGCTTTATTCTGGCAAAACAGCCCGGCGTTACACTGGATGCCAGGAAACCCGCCGCATTGCTTGCCGACACCGACCGCGTTCGCGCCGGTGGGGACGAAGATCGTCAGCGCCAGCGCTGCCGCGAGTGAAACAACAAGCCGTGTTTTCATGGTCGCCTCCCTGCAACGTTTGATTTTTGGATTAGCAACCAGAGGTTATAGCGACGCCTGGCGATGCGCAATGGCCGTGGAGCCGGCACGCAAGGCAAAGGTTATGTTGTCGCGCAATGGCGCCTCTGGAAACCGCTGTGCGAGCGTCGATACGGACAGGGGGAATTTCAACAGCTCCGTAGCCCGGATGAGCGCAGCGAAATCCGGGAACGAACGTGACGCCGGCCCCGGATATCGCTTCGCTCATCCGGGCTACGCTTGCTGACCGACGAACAGGTCGAGGAAGTTCGGCGGCGGATGGCCGATGCAAACCGCAAGCTGGTTCGCACCGCCGAGGCACGCGAGCGCCTCGCGCGGCTCGTTCATGGCGAGGCAGACGAAGCTCCGTAGCCCGGATGAGCGCAGCGAAATCCGGGAACGAACGTGACGCCGGACGCGGATATCGCTTCGCTCATCCGGGCTACGCTTGCTCGACGCGCGTCCGGCGTGCGCCTGCGATCCGCGACGACCCATCCAGTCCCACGCGCGGGAAGCAAGGCCCCTTTTCAGCCATATAATGATATGGTATCATATACATACTGTGAGATGGTTCGGGATTGATGTCCGATTTCGAATGGGACGTCGCGAAAGACAGGGTCAATCGGGCCGAGCATGGCATCGGGTTCGAGTCCGCCCAACATGCGTTTCTGGACCCGTTGCGCGTAATCGCTGAAGATGTCGATCACGGAGGCGATGAGCGTCGCTACTATTGTTTCGGCCTGGTCGAGGGCGCCGTCATGACGGTGCGCTTCGCGTGGAGAAACCAGAAGATCAGGATTTTCGGGGCTGGCTACTGGGGAAAGGGAAAGGCGATCTATGAAAAAGCCAACGGTTAAATACAGCAAAGGCCAGGTCGGCCGCGTCCGGGTCGTGGAGGATTTTTTGCCTTCGCCGGACAGGCTGGTGCTCCGCGAGGACAATGTGAAGGTGACGCTGAGCCTGTCGCAACGTTCGGTGACGTTTTTCAAGCGGGCCGCGCTCAAGCGCCGCGTGCCGTATCAGCGCATGATCCGCGCGCTGGTGGACGCCTATGCGGAAAAGCAGGAAGGGAAGGGATGAGGACGCAGACAGTTCTGGCGGTCCCGCCTGTCTTCGCATCACCATAGAGGCACGCGAGCGGCGGCTCGTTCATGGCGAGGCAGATGAAGCTCCGTAGCCCGGATGAGCGCAGCGAAATCCGGGAACGAACGTGACGCCGGCCCCGGATGTCGCTTCGCTCATCCGGGCTACGCTTGCTGACCGACGAACAGGTCATGCGGCTCGGTCATGGCGAGGCAGATGAAGCTCCGTAGCCCGGATGAGCGTAGCGATATCCGGGGCTGTCGTGAGGTCTATTCCCGGATATCGCTTCGCTCATCCGGGCTACGCTTGCTCGCGCTCGCTTCCTTTTCTCGCAAAAGTGCTTAGAACGGTTCAATCGCCGGTGCCCCGCCTCGATGCAGTCGGCTCCGGTTCCCAAACTGCGAGCACCCCATGAACGCCCCCACCGCTTTTCCCGACCCGAAACCCGTTCCGCCCTACAAGCACACGCCGCTGTTTCCGCTCGGCGCCGACACCGCGCCGTACAAGAAGATCGCCACCGAGGGCGTCCGGGTCGAGCAGGTGTTGGGCAGGGACATGCTGGTGGTGTCGCGGGAGGCGCTGCGGGCGCTGTCGGAGGCGGCGTTCGGCGACATCAATCATTACCTGCGGCCGGGGCATCTGCAGCAGTTGCGCAACATCCTCGATGACAAGGAGGCCAGCGACAACGACAAGTTCGTCGCGTTTGATTTCCTCAAGAACGCCAACATCGCCGCCGGCGGCGTGTTGCCGATGTGCCAGGATACCGGCACCGCGATCATCATGGGCAAGAAGGGGTTTCGCGTGCTCACCGACGGCGACGACGAGGCGGCGCTGAGCGAGGGCGCGCGTGATGCCTATCTGCGCCGCAATCTGCGCTACTCGCAGGTAGCGCCGCTGTCGATGTATGAGGAAAAAAACACCGCCAACAACATGCCGGCGCAGTGCGAGATCTATGCCGAGGGCGATGACGCCTACAAGTTCATGTTCATGGCCAAGGGCGGCGGGTCCGCCAACAAGAGCTTTTTGTTCCAGGCGACGCCGTCGGTGCTGACCAGGGATCGCATGCTGGCGTTTTTGAAGGAGAAGGTGCTGACGCTCGGCACGGCGGCGTGCCCGCCTTATCACCTCGCCATCGTGATCGGCGGCACCTCCGCCGAACTCTGCATGAAGACCGTAAAGCTGGCGTCGGCGCGCTATCTCGACGCGTTGCCGACCCACGGCTCGGCCGACGGCAATGCGTTCCGCGATCTCGAGATGGAGCAGGAAATCCTGAAGATGACGCAGTCGCTCGGCGTCGGCGCGCAGTTCGGCGGCAAATATTTTTGCCACGATGTGCGGGTGATCCGGCTGCCGCGCCACGGCGCCTCGCTGCCGATCGGGCTCGGCGTGTCATGCTCGGCCGATCGCCAGGTGCTCGGCAAGATCACCAAGGACGGCGTCTATCTCGAAGAGCTTGAGCACAACCCGGCGCAATACCTGCCGGCGGTGGAGCAGGCGCTCGGCGGTGAGGTGGTCAAAATCGATCTCAACCGCCCCATGAAGGATATTCTGGCGACGCTGGCAAAACATCCGATCAAGACCCGGCTGTCGCTGACCGGCACCATGATCGTCGCGCGCGATTCCGCGCATGCCAAATTGCGCGAGCGGCTGGAGCAGGGCGAACCGCTGCCGGACTATTTCAAAAATCATCCGGTGTATTACGCGGGCCCGGCCAAGACCCCGGAGGGTTACGCCTCCGGCGCGTTCGGCCCGACCACGGCGGGGCGGATGGATTCCTTTGTCGATCAGTTCCAGGCCGCCGGCGGATCGATGGTGATGGTCGCAAAAGGCAACCGCGCGGCCGCGGTGCGCGAGGCCTGCAAGAAGCACGGCGGGTTTTATCTGGGCTCGATCGGCGGCGCCGCGGCCAATCTCGCCGAGCACTGCATCAGGAAGGTCGAGGTGGTGGAATATCCCGAACTCGGCATGGAAGCGATCTGGCGCATCGAGGTCGAGGATTTCCCGGCCTTCATCATCATCGACGACAAGGGCAATGATTTTTTCAAGGAATTGAATTTGGGGTGAGGGGGGAACTTTGAAAATAGAGTTCGTCATTCCGGGGCGCGAGCGCCGCGAGCGAGCCCGGAATCCATAACCACCGCCGGGCGTATGGATTCCGGGCCTGCGCCAAGTGGCGCATCCCGGAATGACGCCAATTATGTTATGTCGCGCTAAACGCCCTTACGCCCTCGTCCCCGTGAACGGAAAGCTGCCCATCGGGCCGATCCCCATTTCGCCGGTCATGCCGTCGCCGGAAACCTTGCCGGTGAATTCCAGCGTCAGCGGCATCGGGTTGGTGATGGAGACTTTCCAGGCGACGTCGTCGCCATTCGCCGTGCCGTCGAAGATCTCGGTCGAATTGCCGTCGGCGCCCTGCGTGCCGGTCAGTGCGCCGGCTGAATTCTTCAGGCTCAGCGTCGCCTTGCGCTCGCCCATCGGCGTGCTCATGGTGATGTTCCAGTTTCCGTCCACGGCCATCTTAGACTCTCCTCCATTTTTGTTCGCAAAACCGGAATGGCTCTGGGATTTGGCTTGAGTTCCGGCGGCGGTATAGCGCATCCCGCAGCCGATGCCCAATCCCGGGGATATGCGGGATTACGCGCGGGCGGCGCGAATCCGGCTGGTGATGACGAAGCGAAACGCGACATATTGAATGGCGAAGGCCGCGACCTTGGCCCCGAGCAGAACCACCGAAACGTACAGCGCCCATAGCTTGAGGTCGCCGGTTAGCGCCACTGCGATGGTGCCGAGGCCGAGCGCGAACATCAGCGCTGCCCAGGCGTAGCCGGCGACGGTGACGTATTCCGGAATGGTTTCCGACACGATCGGCGGCATGTAGCGCAACATCCAGCCGCGCTTGAGCATGATGGCGCCGATTGCGAAATGCCCGATCGCCGGCTTGGCCAGCACGAAACGCGGGTCGTTGGTCAACAGCGTGGCACTGCCGAGCACGATCACCAGCGCCAGGCTGGCATAGGTCATGAAGCCGAGTTGCTGGCCCTTGACGCGGGCATAGATCACCTGGGCCACCGCGCCCGCGATCGCCACGCTCGTCGCCAGCAGCACATTGCCTGAAATCAGATACAACGCCAGGAACAGGATGGTGGAGAAAAAGTCGGCGCCGAGTCTGGCAAATACGTCCTTCATCGTCGCGCACTCCCGGTGGGTGTTGTCGGATTTTACTTGCGAGGTTTATGTGCGAGTTTACTTGCGAACTCTACTTGCGAAATCAGGAACCGGATAGTGCGTCGGCGGGCGGGCCGAATTTTGTCCGCCGGTATTGTGGATACCATTTGGTGAAATAGGCCGCGCTGTTGCGGGCGGCGAATGCGATCACCAGTCCGGACCACAGCGGCAGGCCCGGCACATAGATCATCAGGACGTTGGCGATCATCATCAGCAGGAATGCGCCGGCCCACGCCGCGGTGATGATGTAGTTGGCTTTCATGAAGCCGGGCAGTTTTGCCGTCTCGGCGTCGACCACCTCAAGCGCATACTGCCGCGTGAACGGCTGGCGGATCGCCATCGACATCAGCGAGATCGCCAACACGCCGGCGTCGACCGTCAGCTTGACGGCTGAATTGCTCAGGCCGGGATCGGCCAAGGTGAGGTAGCAGCCGAGTGCGGCGAACAGGATGGCCGAACCCGCACCGAGTATCTTGATCGAGCGGCCGCGAAAAGCGTCCAGGGCGATGACGGCGAGGCAGATGGCGGCAGCCGCGAACAGGCTTGCCGTGGCCGAGGTCACCAGCATCAGCAGCGAAAAAGCGCCATAGGGCGCAAGGATCAGGAAAATCGTCATGGCAGCCTCATGGGCCTAATCTAATCTTTACATCGTAAAGATAAAGCTAGCTGTGAAAGGAAGGCGCGTCAAGCGAAATCTTTACATTGTCAAAATGGAGTGAATAGCAAGTATGTTCAGTCATTCCGGGGCGCGCCAACGGGTCCGCGCGAAGCGCGGCCCGATGACAGGCTCCGCGCGAGCCCGGAATCCATAACCACGACAGGGAGTATGGATTCCGGGCCTGCGCCAAGTTGCGCATCCCGGAATGACGGGGGATGGTCACCGGCATCATCGGAGGCTCACGCAGCACCCACCCAGTTGCCGTGAAAGCCGTCGGGCACCCGATGGCCGAGCTGCACCAGCGCCACCGGGCCGGCTTCGACGTCGGTCGCGTTGAACACCGCAAGATCGCTGCGGTTTTCGCCGGCGCGCCAGACCACCGCCAGCAGCCAGCCATCGCCCTCGGCGGCGTCCTCGCCGTGGGCGACAAACACGGCTTCCGAGATGGTATCGCCCGCCGGCAGCAGGTATTGGCCGCGGCGCGAGCCCTTGCCGTCGACATGCACCACGCCGCACAAACCGCCGACCTCCGTCAGGTCGGGGTTGGCACAGGCATACCAGCCATGGCCGCTGGGCCGCCCGGCGCGGCGATCGTCGATGCGCGGGAATTCGCCGGTGACATCGTCGAGATAGGTTTGCGTGAAGCGGTCGGTATTGCCGGCGAGATCGAAGGTCCAGCGGCACAGCCGCGCCCGCGACTTCTTGGGATCGGTGGGCAAACCGTTGGGATGGCTAAACAATGGCGCCTCTTCGAACTGCATGACGTCGGCGATGATGCGCGCGCCGTCTTCCCAGGCGTTCATGACATGAAACACGTAGCAGTTCCGGGCGCGAAACCAGACGATGTCGCTCGCATTACCGTTGCGCTTCATGACGCCGACATAGGCGCCCTTGTCCGGCTCCCAGGCGTAAGGCGGCTGGCCGCGCATCGCGCGCGGCATGCTGCCGGTGACCGGCAGAATCGGAAACAGCAGATGATGTTCGGTGACGATGAAATCGTGCACCATGCTGGCATAGGGCGCCTCGAAGCGATCGAACCGCGTCACCACGCCGGATGCATTGACCGATCCGAACGAAAGGGCAGGCGTCAGCGGGCCGGCGGCATTGTAGCCGAAGAACACCATCTCGCCGCTGGCCGGATCGATTTTGGGATGCGCGGTGAACGGTCCGGCGATGCTGCCGTCATAGTCGCAATAGCCGCGCCTGTTGAGCGTGCCGGGCTCGATCTCGGTCGGCAGATGGCCTTCTTCGAGCGCGAGCAGACGCCCGGCGTGAAAGATGATGTTGGTGTTGGCGACGCCACCGTCCTGGGTGATGGAAGCCGGCGCATCGGGCAATTTTTGGCCGAAGCCGCCGAACAAGGCGCGGCCGGCGTCGTGCTCGGCCTGCCATTTCGGGGTGCGGACCCAGCGGTTGCGGTAGCTGGCGCGGCCGTTCTCGAGATGGAAGGCGTGCAGCATGCCGTCGCCGACGAACCAATGCGCGCCCGGCGCGTCGAACTGCGGGTTGGGGCCGTTGCGATAGAGTGTGCCATTGAGTTCGCGCGGCAACTCGCCCACGACTTTGAGAAACGGTGCGTCGCATTCCATCGGTATCGGCGCCAGATTGGGCCGGGCCGCTTTTGTCGCCGCTTGCTGCCGCATCGATTGCCTCCTTCAGTCTATCTTTACACTGTAAAGACAAATTAAGCGGCGCGATCGCAATCGTCAAGCTAAATCTTTACAGTGTAAAAATCAGGACCTATAAGACACAAATGACGAAAAAACCCGGCGATTCCCGAGCGATATCCAGAGTCAGTCCGAACAAGGCCGCACCGCCGGCGCGCGGCATGCGGAAACCGCCGCGGAGCGCCGCTGCGAGCGAGGAGGCTCCGTATCATCACGGCGCGCTGCGCGACGCACTGCTCGAGGCGGCTGAGCGGGTGCTTGAACGCGATGGGCTGGCGGGGCTTACCCTGCGTGCGGTGGCGCGCGAGGCCGGCGTATCGCATGCCGCACCGACGTATCATTTCGGCGATCTCACCGGCCTTGTCAGCGAACTCGCCGCGATCGGATTCCGGCAATTCAACGTGGCGATGGCGGCTGCAGGTTCAGCGGCAGGCCCCGCGCTGATGGAGAAAGCGCTGGCCCGCGCCAAGGCCTATGTCGCCTATGCCCAGGCGCATCCCGGCATGTACGGGCTGATGTTCCGCACCGAGCGCCTCGACATGAAGCGGCCGTCGCTGCATGAGGCCGCCGAGGCCTCGTTCGCAGGGCTCGCCGGCGCGATCGGCGCCAGCCGCCATGAGCAAATCTCGGAAACGGCGCTGTCGCTGGATCAGGGCGCGGCCATCGCGCGCGCGTGGTCGCTGGTCCACGGTTTTACCATGCTGCTGCTCGATGACCGGCTCTCCGATATTCTGCGGCGGCTGCCCAAGGGCACCAGCGCCGAAACCCTGCTGGACGCCATGCTCAAGTCGACCATTGGCCGGCCGCCGGGGCTTTAATCGGCGCCGCAACGGTAGGGCGCGGGTGGGCACGCGCTTCATCCGGCGTCCTTGGGTTGCGGAACCTGCCATCTTCGGCACGCAATCTGGGGAAGGTTCAAGACAAATGCGCGAAACACCTGACATTGTCGCGAAATCGTCTTAGAACAGCGCTCCGCGATCCGTCGCCCTTAACTAGCGTGTCTTTCTCAATCATCATGCCTGCCATTCCCTTGAATAAACCCTATCGCGTCGGCCGTTCCCGCACCGGGCTTGGCCTGTTCGCCACCAAGCCGATCAAGAAGGGCGCCAAGATCGTCCGCTATTTTGGCCCGTTGCTGGATTCCCGGAAGAAAAAAGACGACGCGATCGAGAACAAATACCTGTTCGAGCTCAACAACCGCTGGACCATCGACGGCTCGGTGCGCAAGAACATCGCGCGCTACATCAACCACGCCTGCAAGCCGAATGCGGAATCCGACGTCAGCGCGCGCAAACGCAAGGTGGTGATCCGCGCCATCAAGAACATCGAGCCCGGCGAAGAGATCAATTACGATTACGGCACCGACTATTTTAAAGCGTATCTGAAGCCGATCGGCTGCAAATGCGCCGCTTGCGAGAAGAAGCGCAAGAAAAAGCGCGCCGAGGCGAGGGCCGAAAAGCTGCGGCTGAAGGCCAAGGCCGAGAAAAAGGCGCTCAGAAAAGCCGAGAAGCAGGCGGCGAAGGCCAAGGAAAAGCTGGAGCAAAAGCTGGAGCAGAAGCCGAAGCAAAAGCTCAACGGCAAGGGCAACGGCAAGCACATGAACGGGCACGGCGAAAAATCCGCCGCGGGCGAAACGATTGCCGCAAAATCCGGGATTTTTGCGAAAGCCGAGGGCGGGCAGCCTCGGGAAACCGGCGCTTCGGTCTAGCCGCATTGGTCGGCGTCATGGCCGTCATTGCGAGGAGCAACGCGACGAGGCAATCCAGATGCCATTATATGCCGCTCTGGATTGCTTCGCTTGCGGTCGCAATGACGATTTCAAGCCGCGAGCGCGCCGCCGCTTTTGCGCAGGCCGATATATTGCAGCTCGGCGAGGGCGCCGACCGCAACCGCCTGCGCCGCGATAAAGATTTCCCCAGGCAAATTCGGCGTCACCGCGCCGGAGAACAATAGCGCGATGCTGGCGAGGGTCCACACCGCGTTGCCGGCGATCACGACGATCACCAGCGCTTTCGGCATGATTGGCCTGGTGCCGAGCCAGCCGACCAGCACGGCGTAGGCGATCAGAAACAGGCCGGTCTCGAGCAGCAGCGCTTCGGACAGGTTGAGCAGGGGCGCGAGTGCGCCGGCGCCAAAAGTGAGCAGCACGGCCGATGCGCCGCTGAAGATGGCGTCGGCAAGGATGGCGCGGCGCAGAAACTGGGAGGGATGGATCATGGTCGTTCTCCTTTTCGGGTGGATGGACGGGTGAAGGGATCAGCGCGCCGGCTGGCGGCGCCAGGACCGGAGCAGAAACCGGAGCTGACGCAGCAGGCGGATCGGGCACAGCGTCTTGCCGATGCTGTTCTCGACCGCCTGCACACGCGCGAACACGAAGACGCCGGTGTTTTGCACCAGCGGCTCGGGCATGTTGAGCAAACACGCCAGCATCCGCGTTGCCAGATTGAGCAGCCAAGGGGTCAAGCCGGTGGCTGAGGATACGGTGCTGGATCGGGAAGGCGTGCGCATGGTCATCTCCTGTGACAGGGAAGATGACGAGGGCGGATAGGGAATTCGATTACGTCGGAGGTAATGGAACGCATGAAATACGCGTGATAGGTTTTGCACCATGAACGCACACACCGCCACGGCGCGCGCCGACCGGACGAAGCCCGCCCATATCGGCGATCATTTGCGCGAGTGGCGGCAGCGCCGCCATCTCAGCCAGCTCGATCTCGCCGGTGACGCCGAGATTTCCGCGCGCCATTTGAGCTTCGTGGAAACCGGCCGCGCGGCGCCGTCGCGCGACATGGTGCTGAAGCTGGCGGAGCGACTGGAGGTGCCCTTGCGTGAGCGCAACGTGCTGCTGGTGGCGGCGGGGTTTGCGCCGGCGTTTCCGCAACGATCGCTCGACGATCCCGCGCTGAAATCGGCGCGGGCTGCGATCGATCTGGTGCTGCGGGCGCATGAGCCCAATCCGGCGCTGGCCTACGACCGGCACTGGAATCTGGTCTCGGCCAACCGCATGGTGATGCCGCTGCTGGAGGGCATTCCGGCGCGGCTGCTCGGCCAGCCCTTCAACATTCTTCGTCTCGCCTTTCACCCCGAGGCGCTGGCGGCGCGCACCGTCAATCTCGCCGAATGGTGCGGGCATCTTTTGGAGCGGCTACATCGGCAGTGCGAGGCGACCGCCGATCCCGAACTGATAAAACTCTATTCCGAGCTGAAGGCCTATCCGATCCCGGCGCGCTCCGCGCCGCTATCGGCCGACAGCGTCGCATTGCCCTTCAAGATGCGTCTCGACGGCGAGATACTGAGCTTTTTCTCCACCACGATGATTTTCGGCACCCCGGTCGATATCACGCTGTCGGAGCTGGCCGTGGAGACATTCTTTCCGGCTGACGATCTGACCGCCGAGCGGATGCGGGCGATGCAACCGCGCTGAGAGGGCCGTTTACAGACGTGAACCCGGTTCGCACAATCGCGGCCTGGATTCTCGCTCGGGGCTACCTTCAAGCAATATGAACAGCAGGCAGGCGGCCGGCGGATAAAGGCGTTTCCCATAAATAAATGATGCGCAAAGAGGCAAAAGAGAACGTGTTTTTTACCCTCTTTGCCGTATAATGCAGCTCATGACACGCGACGAGATCATAGAAAAACTGAAAGAGCGCGAGGCAGACTTGCGAGCGCAAGGCGTCGCCCACGCCGCGCTGTTCGGTTCCGTCGCGCGCGGCGATGACCGCCCTGACAGCGATATCGACATCCTGGTCGATCTCGATCCCGCGATCGTCATGACGATTGTCGATTATGCCGGCGTGAAAGATTTTATCGCCGACATGTTCGACCATCCGGTCGATGTAGTCAGCCGCGAAAGTCTGAAGCCGCGTCTCCGACCCAAGGTTGCGGCCGACGCGATCTATGCTTTCTGAAACCGAACGCGACGGCCTGTCGGATATTCTTTTCAACATCGATGTTGCAAATTCCTTTGTCCAGGGCTTCGATTACGAGCGCTTCCTGGCTGATATGCGGACGTTCTACGCCATCACACTCGGGGCGGAGTGCCGGCTTGCGGCCGCGTCCGGTCGGCGATCTCTTGCGCGACTGGCGTAACCGGCGCGCCATGAGCCCAGCATCTCGACAAATATCCGGGCTGTGTCGAAACTGGAAAGGCGGCCGGCAGCCGCCTTCTACGAATCCGGCCCCGGAGGTTATGGGGTATGAGACATGCCGCCTGCGCACTTGTCTTGCAGCGCTTTCGGCTTACTTTCGGGGCATTGATTGAGCGAGGAAGTCCCAGATGAGCAGCCTGAAACCGGTTCAGATCGATATCGTCTCCGACGTGGTGTGCCCGTGGTGCTACATCGGCAAGCGTCGCATCGAGAACGCGCTGGCGCTGGCGCCGGGCGTGCCGGTCGAAATCAACTGGCGGCCGTTCTTTCTCAATGCCTGGGTGCCGCGCGAGGGCATCAGCCGCGACGAATACCTCACTGCGAAATTCGGCTCGCCCGAGGCCTACAAGGGCATTGCCGGGCGCGTCGTCGCCGCCGCCGGCGAAGAGGGCCTGTTGTACCGGCCCGATCTCGTCAAGCGCCAGCCCAACACCATCGACTGCCATCGCCTGATTCATTGGGCCGACGCGATAGGCAAATCCGCCGAGATGAAGCAGCGGCTGATGGAATTGTATTTCAGGGACGGCGGCGATCTCACCGACACCGGCGTGCTGGTGCAGGCGGCGGCGGACGTCGGGCTCGATGCCGACGATGTCCGCAAGCGTCTTGGCACCGATGAGGACGTCGAGCTGATCTCGGCGCAGGCGAAAGACGCCTCCGACAAGGGCATTTCCGGCGTCCCGACATTCGTATTTGCGCAGAAGTATGCGGTATCCGGCGCGCAGCCGCCCGAGCAATTGGCCCGCGCTATCCGTCAGGTGTCCGGCGAGATCAACGCGCAAGCAGCGGAGTAGGGAGCAGGGGCGCTCACCACAATCTCGTGTCCCGGACGCGGTGCAGCGTTCTCCCGGCGATGCCAACGGGTCGCGCGAATGCGCGCCCGATGACAGGCTCCGCATCGTCCGGTTACGCTGCTCCGCCGAGGAGGGACCCACAGGAGACCAAGCGGCACGATGGACCCCGGATCCGCAGCGCTTCACTTCGTGCTGCGCAGCATCCGGGGAACGAAGCCTCCGGCAACGAACCAACGAAAAAAGGGGAAACGTCATGATCTATGAGTTGAGAACCTACACCGTAAAGCCCGGCACCATCGGCGACATGGTGAAGGCGGCGAGCACCGTATCGCGCGAGATCCGCGGGGATGACTATGGCAAGCTTGAAGGTTACTGGTCGACCGAGATCGGCCCCCTCAATCAGGTCATGCACATGTGGAGCTACGGCAGTTTCGACGAACGTGCGAAAATGCGCGCCGAACTCGCCAAGAACCCGCGCTGGACCGGCGAGTATATTCCGCTGATCCGTCCGCTGCTGGTGCGCCAGGATGTCCGCCTGCTCAACGCCATCAAGCCGCCGGTGGCCCCGGCATCGACCGGCAACATTTATGAACTCCGCAACTACCGCGCCAAG
>Ga0066789_10000688_pt1 | contig 14041 bp, 11 predicted proteins | sample OrgsoiDNA2013049_FD_70960 | JGI IMG/M metagenome (GOLD analysis project Ga0066789, IMG submission 70960) | Permafrost soil microbial communities from the Arctic, to analyse light accelerated degradation of dissolved organic matter (DOM) -... | ecosystem: Environmental > Terrestrial > Soil >...
AGTGGCTCGTCGCCACCGACAAGCGCCTGCTGGTGAACTACGGCCTCATCAACCAGGGGGTGGCCATGATCTCATTGGCCCGGATCGTCGACCTGACCTACACCCGCTCAAGGCTCGGGTATCTGCTGGGCTACGGCACCTTGGAAAGAGAGAGCCAAAGACACCCGCACAGCCTGCACGAAGTCAGGTGGGTCAAGAACCCCGATAGCACCTACCTCACCATCTGTGCTGCGATCTTCAGCCTCCAGGACCGCATGTTCGGGATGGATCCGGACGAGTACTACCACCGTATGGAGGGCGGCGATCCACCTCCCCACACGCCCGGTCTGGTTATCCAGCCCGGCGCAGGCCCAGGTCAAGGCGAGGACTCGGTCCACAACGATGACCCGCCAGGCATCCGGATCCACTACGGCGTGTCGCGCCATCATGACCGGGACCCTTGGCGTGAAAGCGCAGACATGCGCCAACCTGCGATACGCGATGCTGACACGGGACCCATCCCCTACCGACGCTCCGCCACCGATGAGGGCGAGAACTGGCGGACCACGACCAACAAGCCCAAGGACCCTGACAAAGACCGGGACCGTGATCAGGACCAGGACCACTGGGATCAGAGCGACCACGACCACTAAGTCTTCCCCGCACTGCAAACCCGCAGGGGCCACCTGCCCAGGCTTCTGAGCCGCTGGCCGGATTCATAGAGCAGGATCCCCACCAGGTACGGCCAAAGGGCGTGCGTCCGACATCCTCAATGCCGAGGGCCAATCCCCATGGCGTACCCATTCCGGAGTAACGACGCCACTGACCACTGGCCCTATCAACGGCCAGGTAACTAGAGGGCCTTGAGGATGTCCTCGACTCGCTCCTTGGCGTCGCCGAAGAGCATCGCGCTGTTCTCCTTGAAGAACAGGGGGTTCTGGACACCGGCGTACCCGGTGGCCATGGACCGCTTGAAGATGATGACCTCCTTCGCGTGCCACACCTGGATCACCGGCATCCCGGCAATGGGGCTGCCCGGGTCATCTTCGGCGCTGGGGTTCACGGTGTCGTTGGCGCCAATGACGAGCACGACGTCGGTTTGGGCCAAGTCGTCGTTGATCTCGTTCATCTCCAGGACGATGTCATAGGGCACTTTGGCCTCAGCGAGCAGGACGTTCATGTGGCCCGGCAGGCGGCCTGCGACGGGGTGGATACCGAAGCGGACCTTGATGCCGAGCTTGCGCAACCGCGCAGTCAGCTCGGCCACCGGGTACTGGGCTTGCGCGACGGCCATGCCGTAGCCAGGAGTGATCACGACGGACGAAGCGTTCTTTAGCAGCTCAGCGACCTCGGTGGCCTTGGTCTCGCGGAAGTCGCCGTAGTCCTTCTCCTCCGAGCTCACGGGGGCTCCGCCGAATCCGCCGGCGATGACGCTGATGAACGAGCGGCCCATGGCGCGGCACATGATGTAGCTCAGGATCGCACCGGAGGACCCGACGAGCGCGCCAACGACGATCAGCAGGTCATTGTTGAGCATGAAGCCGGCGGCGGCTGCGGCCCACCCGGAGTACGAGTTGAGCATCGAGATGACTACAGGCATGTCGCCGCCGCCGATGGACGCCACGAGGTGCCAGCCCAGCGCGAGGGCGATTACCGTCATGATCAGCAGCGGCACGATGCTGCCCGAGCTCACGAACCAGACCATGAGTCCGGCCGAGACCAGCAGGGCCGCGAGGTTCATCTTGTGCCGTTGCGGGAGGGTGAGCGGTTTGGAGGAGATGCGGGTGCTCAGTTTGAGGAACGCGACGACCGAACCGGTCAGGGTCACGGCACCGATGAAGACTCCGAGGAACACCTCGACCGAGTGGATGTTGGCCAGGGAGCCCGTGAGCCCCTTGTCGGTCAGGAACGAGTTGTAGCCGACGAGCACCGCTGCGGCGCCGACGAGGCTGTGCAGGATCGCGATCAGCTCGGGCATCTGGGTCATCTCGACGCTCTTGGCCCGCCAGAGCCCAATGGCAGCGCCGATCGCCATCGCGACAACGATCAGCCCCAGGGTGGCCGGGACGCCAATGGGCGGGGCGTTGAGCGCCAACGCAGCGGTCGCAACGATGGCGATGACCATGCCGGTGACACCGTAGGCGTTGCCGGTCTTGGCGGTCTCATGCTTGGACAGGCCGGCCAGGGCCATGATGAACAGCAGGGCGGAGACGATGTATGCCGCCTGGACGATGGTGGTCATCTCGACTCAGCCCTTCCGGAACATCGTGAGCATGCGCTGGGTCACGGTGAAACCACCGAAGACGTTGATGCTGGCGATTGCCAGGGCAACGAAGGACACGACCGTGACGGCGCCGCCGTGACCGATCTGGCTGAGAGCGCCGACCAGGATGATTCCGGAGATGGCGTTCGTCTCTGACATCAGCGGCGTGTGCAGTGCGTGGGTGACGTTGAAAATGACGTAGTAGCCGACGACACAGGCGAGGGCGAAAACCGTAAAGTGGCCAAGGAACGCGGCGGGCGACACTTTCGCCAGCGCCAGGAACAGCACCGCGACGAGCGCCATGTAGGCATATCTGCGGCGAGGGTCTTTCGGCTTGGGCTCAGGCTTCACCACCACGGGAGCGGCCACGGCGGCGGGCTGGGCCGACACCTGCACAGGCGGTGGGGGCCACATCTTCTCGCCGTCGTGGACGACAGTCATCCCGCGCTGCACGACATCCTCGAAGTCGAGGACGACCTGGCCGTCCTTGCCCGGTGTGAGCAGCTTCATCAGGTTGACGATGTTCGTGCCGAAGAGCTGGGAAGACTGGGTGGGCAGCCGCCCCGGAAGGTCGGTGTAGCCGATGATCCGCACGCCGTTGTCGCTCAGAACTAGCTCGTCTGGCCGGGAAAGCTCGCAGTTGCCGCCATTGGCCGCTGCCATGTCGACGATGACGCTGCCCGGCTTCATCGTTGCGACCATTGCGGCGCTGATCAACCGGGGCGCTGGCTTTCCCGGGATCAACGCAGTCGTGATGATGATGTCCACCTCGCTGGCTTGGGCCGCATAGAGCTCCTCAGCCCGCCGGTTGAAGTCCTCCGAGGTCTCCTTCGCATAGCCGTCGGCGCTCGGCGCCGCCTGCTCCACGTCGATCTTCAGGAAGTCAGCGCCCATCGACTCAACCTGCTCACCAACCTCTGGTCGGGCGTCGAAGGCGCGAACGATGGCGCCCAGGCTATGAGCCGTGCCAACGGCCGCCAGTCCGGCGACTCCGGCTCCGACGACCAGGACCTTGGCCGGCGGGACTTTGCCCGCAGCCGTGATCTGGCCGGTGAAGAGGCTGCCGAACTCGTGGGCCGCTTCGATGACTGCACGGTAGCCGGCGATATTGGCCATCGAGCTGAGTACATCCAGGGACTGTGCACGCGAGATGCGGGGGACCGCGTCCATCGCGAGCGCCGTCACTCCTTGGGCGCTGAGCTTGTCGAGCAGCTCGGGGGCCAACGCGGGCGCGAGCAGGCTGGCAAGCATGGCGCCCGGTCTCAGCTGGGCGATCTCGGTGTCTGAGGGAGCGTTGATCTTAAGGACGATGTCGCTGCCCCAGACCTCCTCGGACGACGTGATCGATGCGCCGGCCTCCTCATAGGCGTGATCGGTAAAACTGGACAGCGCGCCTGCGCCTGACTCCACGCCAACCTCGTAGCCGAGCGCAGTCAGCTGAGCGACAGTCTTGGGCGTGGCTGCTACCCGGGTCTCACCTGATCGCGACTCTTTCGGCACACCAATGCGCACTGCAGCTCCCTGATCGTGTGAGGTCTAGATGCCTTTGGACAGGCAATCTACACAGACGTGTCGAACCAACATAAGACGGATCCACCCACCGAGCGCGCTGAGGCCGTGCATCTGGACGCAACACATCCGAATGAGATCCTTATTGCGAATGACTTGCAGCAAAGAGATCTCGATGTCTACCGTGGTGCCATGACCCGCAACGCCCGAGCCGCACTCTCGCGCGAGGAACGGCGCAGTTTGTGGGGAATGGGCGGTTTCATCCTGCTACTGCACGTCCTCGGCTGGGGTGTGCTGATCGGTATCGTGGCACCCCATCACTACCCGGTGGGCGGACAGCTCATGGGGGTTGGACTGGGCGTCACCGCATACACGCTCGGCATGCGGCATGCCTTCGACGCCGACCACATCGCGGCCATCGACAACACGACCCGCAAGCTGATGGGTGAGGGCAAACGACCGCTAAGTGTGGGTTTCTGGTTCAGCCTCGGTCACAGTTCCGTGGTCTTTGTCATGGTGGCGCTGCTCGCGTTCGGCGTCCGCGCCCTGACCTCACAACTTGGCAATAGTCAGTCCGAGCTCCAACGCGCCACCGGCTTGTGGGGTACCGCCGTCTCTGGCATGTTCCTGCTTCTGATCGGCCTGATCAACTTGGCCGCGTTGATTGGCATCCTGAAGGTATTCAAGGGGATGCGCCGCGGCCATTTCGACGAGGCCGCATTTGAAGAACAGCTGGACAAGCGCGGTTTCCTCAACCGCATCCTGGGCCGGGTCACCAAGGCGGTCACCAGGCCGTGGCACATGTACCCAGTCGGTCTGCTCTTCGGCCTCGGCTTCGACACGGTCACCGAGATCGGGCTGCTCGTGGTGGCCGGAGGCGCGGCGGCGGCGAACTTACCCTGGTGGGCGATCCTGACGCTGCCGATCTTGTTTGCGGCAGGCATGTCCCTTTTGGACACCATTGACGGCTCATTCATGAACTTTGCCTATGGATGGGCCTTCTCCAAACCGATTCGCAAGATCTACTACAACATCACCATCACGGCGTTGTCCGTGGCGGTCGCCCTGCTGATTGGCGGCATCGAGCTCATTTCGATCCTCACCGAGAAGCTCCATATCACCACAGGGATCCTGGCCTCCATCGGCTCGATCAACCTCAACGGCGTGGGCTACTGGATCGTCGCCCTATTTGTGATCACCTGGGCGATCGCGTTGGCTATCTGGCGTTTCGGGCGCATCGAGCAGCGATGGGAGTCATCACTGATCGACGGCCACCCGGCGCCCCGGCATCCGATGACTCAGGTTCCGGCATCCGAGCAGGCCGAGGCTTAGGAACAACAGCTTTGGCAGTACCGGAGGTTCGTGCCGTCAAGCACTCCCGCCCACGTCACCATGAGGAACCGGGTGGCCAAGGCGCCCAGCGTTGTAGTCCTCGAAGGCGACCTCCAACTCGGCACGGGTGTTCATGACAAAAGGTCCTGCCCAGGCTATGGGCTCACGGATCGGAGCTCCGCCAAGGACGAGAACCTCCACGCCCGAGCTGTACCGCGTCTGTTGCCTCGTGGCGGCCGACAGCGTGAGCACGTCGCCGGCGCCCATGACCGCTAGCTGGCCGGTACCGATGGGCGACTGGTTCAGGCCGACGAAACCGTCGCCACTCATCACGTAGACCAGGGCGTTGAAGTCGGGTCGCCAGGGCAGGTCAAGCTGGCCGCCGGGCGCAACGGTCGCGTGAACCATCGACATCGGGGTGTGGGTCGCGCCGGGGCCGGAGTGTCCGGCCACGACGCCGGCAATCACGCGCACCAGGGAACCGCCATCGTGGGAGCTGACCAGTGCCACCTCACCGGAGTGAAGGTCCTGATAGCGCGGCGCGATCAGCTTGTCGCTCTTGGGCAGGTTGACCCATAGCTGAAACCCGTGGAAGAGACCACCTGAGACCACTAGGTGCTCCGGCGGCTCCTCGATATGCAAGATCCCACTGCCGGCCGTCATCCACTGGGTGTCACCGTTGGTGATCGTGCCGCCGCCGCCGAAGGAGTCCTGGTGATCGAAGATGCCGTCGATGATGTACGTGACCGTCTCGAAACCACGATGCGGGTGCCACGACGTCCCCTTGGGCTCGCCCGGCGCGTACTCGACCTCGCCCATCTCGTCCAGGTGGATAAACGGGTCCAGCAGCGCCAGGTCGACGCCAGCGAACGCTCTCTTCACGGGGAATCCTAGGCCTTCGTACGCCGATGGCGCACTAGTGATCGAGACCACCGGACGTGGGGTGACCTCGGGTGTCAGCGCTGGCAGTCGAGGCAGGACCGTCAGGTCAGGAACTGTGATGGCAGGCACGGCACTCTCCCTAGATTGTTGCTCATTCAACCATCCCTGCAACGTCCGACTCCGTCAACTGATTCCCGGCGCCATCCAAGCCGGCACGAGCACGGGGGCGGCTTGGCCGTGAGCCGTCTGGACCCTGCAGGAGCAGAACAGCCAGCATGCCAGCAAGGACGGCCAGCAGCACGATCATGGCCGCCGTCCCTGCCCAGCCCCAGCCGTCGAAGAACAGGCCACCAAGCCATCCGAACAGGCTCGAACCGGCGTAGTAGAAGAGGTTGTACAGCGACGACGCCTGGGCCCGGCCGATGACCGCTTCGGTACCTGTCCAGCCGGAGGCGACAGCATGTCCAGCAAAGAAGCCCGCCGTTGCCACGAGCAGCCCGACCAGCACGATCACCAGAATGGTCGACAGGGTCAACAGCACGCCGACGACCATGCTCGCTATCGCGATCATCAGCACAGGCCATCGTCCGAACCGGACGGCGAGAACACCGGCCTGTGCCGCCGACCACGTACCCGCCAGATACGCAAGGAACAGAAGGCTGATCAGGGTCTGTGGCAAGTTGAAGGGCGCCGCAGAGAGCCGGAAACCCAGGTAGTTGTAGAGCGCGACGAACCCACCCATGAGAAGGAGTCCCTGAGCATACAAAGCCAGTATCCGCGGGGATCGCAGGTTGACTGCCAACCGGCGCAGCACCCCATCTTCTGTTCCGGGTCCACGCGCACGTCGCGGCACGAACCCAAGCGGTTCAGGCACGAGACCGATGAACAGTGCAGCCGCGATCGCACACAGCACCGCCACCGCGAACACGCCGATTCGCCAGTTGGCAATCTCGGCAACGGGGCCGGCCACGAGCCGGCCGAGCAGGCCGCCAATGGACGTCCCGGCCACATACGTCCCAGCGGCCCTGGCCGCATGCCGAGGCTCAATCTCCTCGCTGAGGTAAGCAATAGCGATCGCTGGAACACCACCGACCATTGCCCCCTCGAACAGCCGTCCCGTCAGCAGGAGCGGGAAACTGGTGGCGAAGGGCACCAGCAGGCCGAAGATAGTCGCCGCGGTGACGGCGATCGACATCGCACGGACGCGACCGATTCGATCGGCGACGACCGACCAGGGAATGACGCCGATCGCCAACCCGATCGTGGCTGCTGAGACGATCAGTGCGGCGTCCGCAGCCCCGATCTTGAGGTCAGCCGCGATCAGCGGAAGGGCGGCTTGCGGTGAGTAGAGCTGGGCGAAGGTGGCGACGCCGGCGAAGAACAACCCGGCGAGCAGGCGCCGGTACTCGGCGCTGCCATGTGAGTGGCCGGCCCACGTTTGCGCCGACAAGGGCGCCCCCGGGCCTGGAGGGATCGGGTCGCTCACCACGTCGTTGACGTTACTCACACTCATGAAATCGCCGCCCGAAGGGGGCCGCCACGTTCGGAGGGTCCTGGAGGTGAGATCGGAGCTCCTGACCGTTGTGCGAAGGCCTGACCTGGATCGGGAGTCATCGGCAACCCGGCAGGCCTCGTCATCTAGTGGTCAGGATGGGTCGATCACGGCGATCGAGTCGCCCTCGTTGACGACCTCCCCCTCAACGACCGTCATCTCCCTGACGACGCCGGCGACTTCGGCCAGCACCGGGATCTCCATCTTCATCGATTCCAGGATCACTAGCGTGTCCGTCGGCTCGACGATGTCGCCGGCACTGGTCACGACCTCAAAAACACTGGCGACCATCTCGGCCATGACCACGTGACTCATGCCTGCTCCTCGGTATGCCAAGTATGGGATGAATATAAGTTACGGTTCATCGCGCGACAGTGCGTGACCTTCTTCACCCACGGGACGCGATCCTTGGAGGAGAAGATGTCGATCGGCTGGAAGCTGCACGAGGGGACTCTTGGGCCGAACGACATCGTCGCTCCGGACGAGAGACTGTCATGGGGCAAGACCGTGGGCCTTGGCGCCCAGCACGTCGTGGCGATGTTCGGGGCCACCTTCGTATTCCCGCTATTGATGGGGCTCAACGCACAGCTCGCGATCATGATGAGCGGGGTTGCGACAATCTGCTTCCTTCTCATCGTCAAGGGCAAGGTCCCGAGCTATCTGGGAAGCAGCGCATCCTTCGTCGGCGCTGTCGCTGCAGTCCGCGCCCAGGGCGGTGACTCCGCGACCGTGACGGGCGCAATTCTGGTGTGCGGCGCGGTGTTGGCCCTGGTCGGCATCTCGATCCACTTCCTCGGCTCCGCAATCATCCACAAAGTACTTCCCCCCGTGGTCACGGGTGCGGTGGTCATGCTGATCGGGTTCAACCTGGCCACCGTCGTGGCGAATGTCTACTGGCCCCAGGACCAGTGGGTCGCCCTGCTGGTCATGGTATTCGCGATCGCCTGCGCCGTGGGACTGCGCGGCTTCTTCGGCCGCATCTCCATCTTCCTCGCGCTGATCTTCGGAACAGTCCTGTCGTGGGTCTTCGACCGAGTCTTCGGCATGATCTCGTCCCTGGACCCAAGCACGGGCAAGATCACCCAGCACTTTCGGGTCAACTGGGACGGCGTCACCAGCGCATCATGGATCGGCTTTCCGCCACATACCTCCATCATCGCAGGCAAGGAGATCGTGGGCTGGCACACACCCACCCTTTCGATGGCAGCAATCCTGCTCGTTCTGCCCGCGGTGATCGCGCTGATCGCCGAGAACACCGGCCACGTCAAGGCAGTGGCTGAGATGACCGGGACCAACCTGGACGGGGTGATGGGCAAGGCCATCGCCGCTGACGGTTTCGGCACCATCCTGGCCAGTGCGGTGGGTGGCTCGCCGACCACGACCTACGCCGAGAACATCGGAGTCATGGCGGCGACCCGCGTCTACTCCACGGCGGCGTACTACGTTGCCGCGCTGGTCGCCATAGTCGTGGGACTCTCACCCAAGTTCGGGGCAGTTGTCGCCGCAACCCCCGGCGGCGTCCTGGGCGGGATCACCGTGATCCTCTACGGCATGATCGGCCTGTTGGGCGCGAAGATCTGGAAAGAGAACGACGTCGACTTCGCCAACCCGATCAACCTGGTCCCGGTAGCTGCCGGCATCGTCATCGCCATCGGCAACACGAGCCTGGTGTTCAGCAAGACCTTCAGCCTCACCGGCATCGCCTTCGGCACCATCGTGGCTGTCGCGGCCTATCACATGGCCCGAGGTCTGGCGCCCCAGCACCTGAAGGACAGCGCCGACGGTGCGCTGCTGGTGGTAGGCGGCAAGGACCTACAAAAGGACGAGCTCAGCGTCCACTAACCGCTCGGGCAGCCCAGCTCGCCAACTGAGACATGGAGATGGTCCTAGTCCGGGCAGAGCCTCGCCCAGCCAGCGCGAAGACCACGGAGGTCGCAGCAGCTCTTCGTCGGGCGCATCGGAAGTAAGGTAGACCTATGAACTTGGTCTCGACCATGCTTCTCGGCTTCATCGCAGGAGTGACAATTCTGCTGGGGTTGCCGATTGGTCGGCTGCGCACCTCAACACCAACGCTGAGTGCTTTGCTGAACGCGACTGCCATCGGGGTGCTGCTGTTTCTCTTCTGGGACGTCCTGTCCGCAGCCTGGGTTCCCATCGACAACGCCCTGACCTCAGCCCACGCTGGCCGAGGTGGGCTGGGAGCAGCCGCAGGCTACGGCGCACTCTTCGCTGCGGGGCTGGCTGCCGGTTTGTTGGCGCTGGTGTACTACGAGAGCTGGATGGCGCGTCAGCTCACGCAGGCGAGGACACCCAAGTCAGGTCAAGGTGGTCCTGGCCCGGGCGCAATGGGTGTCAACGAGGTCACGGTTCGGCGCCCGAGCCGGCTTGCCACCTGGTCTGCGGCACGCCGGCTCTCGCTGCTGATCGCCATGGGTATCGGCCTGCACAACTTCGCCGAGGGCCTGGCCATCGGCCAGTCAGCGGCCAGCGGGGAGCTCGCTCTGGCCTTGCCTCTAGTGATTGGCTTCGGCCTGCACAACGCCACCGAAGGCTTCGGCATCGTCGCCCCCCTCACCAGCGATATCGATGCCGCGGGCAACAAGCTTGTGCCGAGCTGGGGCTTCTTGCTGGCGATGGGGGCCATCGGGGGCGGTCCCACCTTCGTGGGGACCCTTGTTGGCCACCAGTTCACCAGCCAAGCCCTCAGCGTTGTGTTCCTGACCCTGGCCGCCGGATCGATCCTGTATGTCGTCACCAGGCTCGTAGGGGTCGCGAACAAGACCAGGCGAGCGGACCTGCTCGCTTACGGGCTACTCCTGGGCCTGTTCGCGGGCTTCCTCACCGACGCCATCGTCACCGCAGCCGGGGCGTAAGGGGGTCGGGCGACTCAGAGCCAGTTGCGCCGACGAAACATGATGTAGAGAGTGCCCGCCAGGACCGCGATCACGATGGTGCTGGCCAACAGGCCCGAGGTCCTGCCGAACCCTGGGTAAGCCACATTCTGACCCAGCCAGCCGGTTACCGCGGTGGGAACGGCGATGACCGCGGCCCAGCCGGTGAGCTTCTTCACAACCGTGCTGAGACGGGCTTCTGAAGAGAGAGGCTGGTCTCGAAGATCGTGGTGACCGCAGAGGTGCTGTCTACCTGTCGTCCTGTGTCCACAAACACCTCACCGGTGGGCCACCTCGTAAGCTCAGGCGAATGAGGCGTCGATGAGTCCGCGATCCTGGCTGAGCCTTGGTCGACGATGTGCTCGGCGGGTCAAGTCTGTCAGAGGCACGGTCAGCGCTATCAGTCGCAGCGTTCAACCCAGGGCGCTTTGACCGATCTCAAAGTAGTCGCTGAGGTCGGCGGCCCTCGCACTACCCAGGTCGTGCAGCCTGGCCAGGTCGGGCTCCGCGCCACGTGGGCTCAGGTTTCGAAGCGGGGCCGCAGCGGGTAGGAGTTCTCGCCAAGGTCGCCCGTCCGGGAGGCGAGGACCTGGTGCAGCTGGATGCCGTTGCGTTCGAAGGCCAGCCGGGAGCCGGCCATGTACAGGCCCCAGATCTTTGCGGTCGCCAGGTCAGCTTCGGCGACACACTCGTCCCAATGTTCTTCGAGGTTCTCGCACCAGCGCTGCAGCGTGCGAGCGTAGTGAACCCGGAGGTTCTCCTGATGCTGCACCTCCAGGCCCGCGTCCTCCATCGATCGGACAATGTCCCCCGAACCGGTGAGCCCCCCATCAGGAAAGACGTACCTGCCGATGAAGCCACGCCGGCGCAACCCGGGGTGGCGGTTGTCCGGGCGGGTAATTCCGTGATTCAGCAGCTGGCCGCCAGGCCGCAGCCGGGACCGCAGGAACCGGAAGTAGGCCGGGTAGTTGCCAACCCCGATGTGCTCGATCAGCCCGATGGAGCTGACCGCGTCGAACCCGGTCTCGCGGACATCGCGGTAGTCAAGGTGACGAACCTCGACCAGGTCATCGAGGCCCTCTGCGGTGTTGCGTTCCTGGGCCCAGCTGGCCTGTTCGGCAGACAGGGTGACGCCCAGTACCGATACCCCGTAGTTCTTGGCGGCGTGACGAACCATTCCACCCCAACCGCAGCCGACGTCAAGCAGCCGCATACCCGGCTGCAGGCCGAGCTTGCGGGCGACCAGATCGTGCTTGTGCTCCTGTGCCTGCTCTAGCGTCGCGTCCTCGGACGGGTAGCAGGCGCAGGTGTAGGCCATTGACGGGCCCAGCACCATTTCGTAGAAACGGTTCGAGACGTCGTAGTGGTGACTGATGACGGCGGCGTCGCGGCGCCTGCCATGGAGGGGGTCGAACGGGCGGGCACGCACCTCCTGAGGGGGCAGTGTCGGCGGCACCAGGATACGCAGGCCAAGGCCCCGCAGCCAACGCACCGCCTGCAATGGGGACGGGGCCTGAATCCGCATGTCGTCCTCGAACAGGCGCATCAGCGGATAGGGGTTACCCGGATGCACCCCCTCGATCTCGATGTCGTCCTTCAGATACGCCCGGACTAGTCCCAACGAGCCAGGTGCGGTGGCTAGGTAGGACGCCGCGCGAGGCCGTGTGAGCCGAATGCCCACCGTCGCGTCCGCCTGACCTGCCGCACTTCCGTCGTAGGCGGTGAAGCGAACAGGTGCGCGGGCGCCGAACAGCCCGGCGAAGATCTCACCCAGCTCAACGGGTACGGCACCTGTTCGGCCTGGTTCCAACCACTGTGTCATCGCCCACCCACCGCCTTTGCATAGAGGTCGAGCAGCCTTGATGCTGGGTCGTATAGCGCTTTCACGTTGGCGTAGGTAGTTCCCCCGTACAGGGCCCAGAACTCCTCGGCCGGGTAGTAAGACTGGGAGTACAGCGACTTGTTCCCGTCATGGTCGGCGACCGCCTTCTCGATGCGACGGTTCACCTGCCCATCGCGACCTCCCGGCGAGATGGGCACCGTGGACCAGAAACCGACGTTGACGTAGGTCTGGTCCGGATGGAGCGGATACAGCGGCCAAGGCCCCTGCTCGCCCGGGGTCTGCGTGTCGGTCTGGACGCCGGCTCCCCGCAGACGCAGCGGGCACAACCAGACAGGCACTATCGGCACCTCGCGCAGGAACCAGCCCAGGAACTCAGCCGTACGTCCAAGCGGAATCTCCACGTCTTGCACGACTCGCTCTCGCGGGGGCTTGCCGCGCAGGTGGTCCAGCCGTGCGACGACCTGGTGGCGGGACTCCCATCCGACGAGCTTGGCGTAGACGTCGCTTCGCAGCCACCGTTTGGGCCACAGCGCGCGGATCACCCGATTCTGGGCGCCGAAGGCGCGCGAGCACCAGAACCAGTCGGTGTCCCAGCGCCAGAGGTAGTCGCGCACGGTCAGGTAGTCGCTGTCCCGTGTGCGGATCGACTGGTAGTAGATCTTCTGGCCGGTGTAGTCCGAGGTGTACGGCGCGGTCTGGCTCCATGAGCCCAAAGTCAGGTAGGCGTCGTCCACCCCGAAAACCGTGCCGTCAAGAAAGTCAACAGGCTCCCCGTCGTAGGCCGACGTCGCGACGATGGCTTCAATGGCTTCGGACAGCGCCTCCAGGCTGGTGAAGCGGACGTGGCGCAGCCGCACGAAGGGGTGGACCGGCTCCAGGTCGATGACCAGGCGCACAGCGTATCCAAGGGTGCCGTACGAGTTGGGGAAGGCGTGGAACAGGTCACTGTTCTCGCCCGAGGGATATGCCACCACGATCTCACCGGCACCGGTCAGGATCTCCAGCTCGCGCACGGACTCGTGCGGAAGGCCGTTCCGGAAAGACGTGGACTCGATGCCCAGCCCGGTCACCGCGCCACCGATCGTGATGGTCTTCAGCTGGGGTACCACCAGGGGCATCAGGCCGTGGGCGAGCGTGGCGTCCACAAGCCGCTCATACGTGGTCATGGCCTGGACCGCAGCGGTACGCGAGACCGGGTCGACCGAGAGAACCTGGTCGAGCCCGGAGACATCAAGACCGGGGCCGCTGCTGCGCTCGCGGGACCGGAAGAGGTTGGATGTCCGCTTCCTGAGCCTTATCGGGGAACCAGGGGGTATCGAGGCATACTCGCGCACCAGGCGCTCACGAGCCTGGTCGTGTCCCGTGTCGGTTTCGAGCCCCTCTCTGGCTCTGGCCAGATTCCTCATGAGGGGAGCCTAAGCAGGTTTGGTTGCCCCAGGCAACGGTAAATGGCTCGATTCTTGGCAACATCGCCGGATAGTCTTCCCTCAGCGGTGTCATCGATCGGGGAGGGCATGGTGGTGTGTCGTGACCACGACGATGCGCGCCTGGGTGGTCTCAGACCCCCGTCCGGTCGGCCAGTCCCCGCTCGCCCTGGTCGAGCGTCCCGTACCGGTCCCGGCGCACGGCGAGGTGCTGGTCCGGGTCCGCGCCTGCGGGGTGTGCCGTACCGATCTGCACTTGGCTGAAGGTGAGCTTGCGCCCAGGCATCACGCGGTGGTTCCCGGGCATGAGGTGGTAGGCGAGGTCATACAGCTGGGCGAGGGTGCCGAACGTTTCAGGACCGGTGA
>Ga0066789_10000689_pt1 | contig 14039 bp, 11 predicted proteins | sample OrgsoiDNA2013049_FD_70960 | JGI IMG/M metagenome (GOLD analysis project Ga0066789, IMG submission 70960) | Permafrost soil microbial communities from the Arctic, to analyse light accelerated degradation of dissolved organic matter (DOM) -... | ecosystem: Environmental > Terrestrial > Soil >...
ATCGCCAGCCACTCGGCACCCTGGGCAACGAGATCCCGATACAGCTCGGGGAAACGCATGTCGTAGCACACGGACAGCCCCAGCCTTCCGGCGGGTGTGTCCGCGACCGCCGCGGTGCGGCCCGGCGTCACATGCGCCGACTCCAGGTAGCGCTCGTTGCGGCCCGGTATGGTCACGTCGAACAGGTGAATTTTGTCGTAGCGCGCGACGCGCTTGCCGTCCGCGTCGAACAGCAGGGAGGCGTTGGCAACTCGATCCGCGGTGTCGCTCTTGATGACGGTGCTGCCGCCCAGGATCCACAACTTCAGCCGCCGCGCCGTGTCGCTGAGAAATGCCTGCACCGGGCCCTCGCCGTCGGCTTCGGCCACCTGGAGCTTGTCGGCGTCGCGCAGGCCGATGAAGGAAAAATTCTCCGGCAGGCACGCGACCTCAGCCCCCTGCGCCTTCGCCTCGCGCAGCAACTCGCCCGCGGCCTGCAGATTGTCCGCAACCACGTGGCTCGAGGTCATTTGAATGGCAGCTACGATGCTCATTATTTCGGCGCCTCTGCGGGCGCGGCGGCGGCTCCCGCGCTCTTGATCCGTTCGACCGTGGGATTATCCCAAGTTCCCGTAATCCGATAATACCCTCGCGCCAGTCCGCTCAGCGGTTGTTTGAACACTTGCGTGAACAGAACCACCGCCGCACCGATCACCGGGCCGCCCGCAAAACCGGCCAACGACAGCGAACTGCTGCCGAGGTTGCCCGTCACCACCGCAGTTTGGTCGTAATCCTCGTTTTTCAAGCCGACTCTGCCAATTAAGCCGATTTCGGCGGCAGGCCCCTTCACCAGCACGTTGTCGGTGTACGCGTTGCCGTCGCGCAGGTCGAAATCGCCGCGAATGGTATCGAAGGCAAGGCCCTTGTCGGTCAAATCGCTGAAATCGAGCGCCAATCGCCGCGGCAGCTCGGCCAGGCTGGAAAGGCCGAGGACCCGCCCCGCGCCGGGCTTCAGGCCGACGATTTGCCCCTTCTCGAGCCCCACCTGCACATGTCCCTTGGCCGCCTGGAGCGCGTCGGCCGTGGGCGCGCCGATCCAGTGCAAGTCGAAATCCAGGTGCCCGGTCTTGGCCTCGATCACCGCGGCAAAGCCGAGCTGTTTGAGCGTGTCGCCGACGTCGGTGCTCGTGATCGTGCCGTTGATGCGGCCCACACCGCCGTTATTGCCGAGCCACTCTCCCTTGGCGTGCGCACCAAAGGTCGAACCGGTTACCGTCAATTGCTTGAGACGCACGCCGTCGTCCTGCTTGACGAGCGCCGCCCGGATCTCGCCCAACTGCCGCTCGCCCCAAATCAACTGCGCCGCATGCAAATTGATGGCCGGCACCTCTCGCGGATCGGCGCCGTGTTGCTGATCGTCGGTCGCGGCGGCCGCGCGCGGCCCGCTCACGAACTTGAGGCGCTTGAATTCAAGATTCCAGGGCTCGGCCGGGTCCGCGCCGCCCGGCGGCGAAATGGCGCCCACCACGTTCGGTCCGCCCATCGATATCCGCCAGCCCGAATCGCTTTGCGCCAGGTTCACCGCGATGTCGAGAAAGGACAACCCCAGATAATCGAGCTGCCCCACTTCGAACTTGGCCAAATGCATGTAAGTCCCGAGCGGCTTCGCGCCCGCGGCGGGCGTGGCGAGTCTCAACCATCCGGCCAGGTCCAGCTTCTCGATGTTGCCGCCCACATTGACGATCTGCGTGTCGCTGAACACGGCATCGGCGGTACCGAACATGATCGCGGCGCGATCGAGCCGCAGCCCGGCCGCATCGGAGCCGAGGTTGAGCCCGGCGCGCAGCACCGATCCCAGGGCCGCGCGCACCTGCACTGCGCCGCCGGCTGGCCACTGGATGTCGACCGAACCCGGCAGGGAATCCTCGGCGCGCTTGGCCAGCGGCTCGGGCAGCCCGAGTTCGATCCCGGCGAGCGTGCTTACGAGGTGCAGCGAGCGTTCGCGCGCCGGCTCCGGCGCCATCTTGAGCACGCCGCGCCAGTCCGCCTGGCCGCCGATGGCGGCGTTCGCGGGCAGCGACAGCGCCGCGCGCAGCGCATCGCCGCCAAAGGTGCCTCGAAACTCCAGCTGAGTGCGGCTCACCGGCCGATTGCGCGGTGCGCGCGCCGTCATCTGGAACGCGCCGCCGAGTATCCGGCCGCGAATCTCGGCGCGCGCCACCTGCGCGCCGTCGATGTCGGCCTCGCCCGTCAATTCGGTCGCGGCGAGCGACGAGCCCACGCGGCTTAAACTCACGTCGTTCAATTTCACGCGCACCAGTACGCGCCGGTGATCGAAATCCTTGAACGGCAGGAATAGATTCACGTCGGCGTTGAGTGCGCCCTGGGCCTGCGTCGTGGAGAAGGCGTTCTCCGCCATCGCATCGAGGGGGGTGGCGCGCAGATACTGCAGCGCTCCGCCCGCATCGCCGTGAACCGCCGCGCGCACGTTGAGTTCGCCGGCGCGCAGGTCGGCAAATCGCGCGTCCGCCGAATCCAGGGTAATCCCGCCGGTGCGGGCGCTGGTGAACCGCGCCGTCATTCCCTCGTTGCGAAATTCCGCCTGGCCGTTGAGATTCTCGATGCGCGCCCAGCCCTCCTGATAATCCAGCGTCAAGCCAACGAGATTGCAGCGCGCCAGAAACAGCCCGCCGCCGTCATGAAAAGGGAATTGCCACACCGGCCCTTTGAAAATGACCTCCGCATGCGGTACGCGACCGGCGAGGAACGCCCGGTCGAGCCACGCGAGCGCGGACGGCGCGATGAGTCCGCGCGGGAAAAATAGGTGCGCATCGGTTACGTTGCCATTCTCCATGGTGCTCGCCAGCGTCAGAATCGGCGAGCTGCCGTCGCTCGGCTGCTGCCAGGCGGCCTTGCCGTGAATGCTCACGCCGCGAACCACCATCTCCAGGTCCTGCGTGGCCGCCAAGAACTCCTGAGGCGTGCGCCTCCAATACAGCGTGGTCTTGAGTTTGGACAGATTGATCGGTTCGGGAAACTGGCCCGGCCAATGGAACACGGCGGTCTGCGTGTCGATTTCCAGGCGGCCGCTGTTCGCATCGCCGTCGAGCACGCCGCTCAATCCGCGCAGACCCGGCGCACGACCGAGCGGCGCGAAACCCACGTCGCGGAATTTCGCGTAGGTCTGCAATTGCGAGGGATCCTTGACGGTGCCGCGCGCAAACTGGATCCGCAAATCCATCCATTCGCCGGTGGGGGCAAGATCGCGCAGCCGCTCGCGCAACTCCTTTTGCGGCATCAGCCCCGCGAGCGGCAGCAGCGCCTCGGCGCGCAGGTAGCTTGCGCCGGCCTTGAGTTCCAGCAAACCCGAGTCGTCGGCGCGCCAATTCACGTCGAAATCGGAATCCGGATCGCGGCGCCCGGCGGCGAGCGCCCGCACGCGCCGGCCGCTCGCCGTCCAGCGGTCGGCCGCATGGCTGAGGCTCAAGAGCCCGCTGATCTGCGCGAACCTGGCGCTCGGGCCGTCGGCAATTTTGACGACCACGCCTTGCGCGCTGAAATCCAGGCCTGCGGCCGCGAGCGCGGCTCCCCGGCCGTGCGCCTTGATATCAAAGGCGCCGCCGCCCGCATCCAGGCGCCCCAGGTACTCGGGCAGGAATTCGCGCCAGCCCGGAAACGAGATACCGCGTGCGCTCGCCCCGAATTGCCAATCCAGCGTATCGAGCAGGCCGGCGCCGCCCGCCGTCCCATCGAAGCTCAGGTTGCCGCCGAGCGCGGCCGGCAGCTGCGCCCCCAGCTTGAGCGCGATGAGGTCGGAGCCGCGATGCAAATCCAGTTTGACCGAACGCAACTCGAGGCGCGGCAGGGCCGCATTCCAATCTTGAACGATCACGCGCCCTTGACGCACGGCGAGCGTGCCGGCCGGCAGATCATTGAGCGCGAGCGTGGACCAAGATGAGTCTTCGTCCCCCAGCACGATCTCCGAGCCGAGCGCGAACGTGCGTGGGCCGACGCGGGCGATGAGGATATCGGGCGAATCGAGTTCGATGCGCAGCGCGAACAGCTTGCCACCGCGCATGAACTGCCAAAGATCGACGCCGACCCGGCCGCCGGCCGCCCGCGCCAGGACCCGCTGATTGTCCTTCGAGCGCAATTCCATCTGATCGAAATACAATTCCGGTCCGTACCAGCGAAAGGCCGGCGACACGCGCGCAAAGTCGATGTTGTATCCGATCCGCTCGTGAACCCAGCGTTTGATCTCGACCTGGTTGCGGGGCGCGCTCTCGAGCGCGAGCTCGACCGCCAGCATCAGCACCAGCACCGCGACGATCGAACCCGCGGTGCCGAACAGCAGAATTTTTCCGATCCGCCGCGGGCTCATTTACATCAGCACGACGTCGTACTGGTCGACGGCATAGAGGGCTTCGGTCTGCAGACGTATCGGCTTGCCGGTGTTGAGTTCGAGTTCGCCCAAGGCCGATGACTCCTCGTCGAGCAGGCGCTCGATCACATCCTGATGCGCCAGGACCATCAGCTGCTGACATTCGAACTGGCGCGCCTGCCGCACGATTTCCCGGAACACCTCGTAGCACACGGTTTCCGCCGTCTTGACGAAACCCCGCCCTTCGCAGATCGGACAAGGCCGGCACAACAGGTGCTCAAGACTTTCGCGGGTTCTCTTGCGCGTCATTTCCACCAAGCCGAGCGGCGAAACGGACGATATGTTGGTCTTCACGTGATCGTCGCTCAACGCCCGTTCCAAGGCCTGGATCACCTGCCGGCGGTGCTCGGGCTCTTCCATGTCGATGAAGTCGATGATGATGATGCCGCCGAGATTGCGCAGGCGCAGCTGCCGTGCGATGGTCACCGCCGCCTCCAAATTGGTGCGAAAGATCGTCTCCTCAAGATTGCGGTGGCCGACGAAGGCGCCGGTGTTGACATCGATCGTGGTCATCGCCTCGGTTTGATCGATCATCAAATAGCCGCCCGATTTGAGCGAAACCTTGCGGTCGAGGGCTTTTTGAATCTCCTCCTCGACGTTGTGCAGCTCGAATACCGGGCGCCCTGCGGCGTACAGCTCGATGCGCGGCAATACGTCGGGCATGAATGTGCTCGCGAACTCCTGCATTTCGCGGTGAGCGCTCGGATGATCGATCAGCACTCGATCCACCTCCGGCCGCAGCAGATCGCGCAATATCCGAAGGTGCAGCGGCAAATCGGCATGCACCAATTTCCCCGGCTGGGTTCGCAAACCCTTTTCGCGCACGAATTCCCAGAGCTTGCGCAAATAAATCATGTCGGCGCGCAGCGCTTCGGGCGGCGCATCCTCGGCTGCGGTACGCACGATGTATCCGGCGTTCTCGTCGGACTCCAGGCCGTCGCGCACCGCAGCGCGCAGGCGCTCGCGCTCGCGTTCGTCCTCGATGCGTGCAGATACGCCGACGCCGCGTCCCTGCGGCATGTACACCAGGTGGCGCGACGGCAGGGTTATGTAGGTCGTGAGGCGCGCACCCTTGGTTCCCAAGGGGTCCTTGACGACTTGCACCAGAATTTCGTTGCCTTCGGCGACCAATGTTCGGATGTTTTCCGTGCGCGGCGCCTCGATGCCAGTGCCCTCGTGGCGCGGATCGAAGATGTCGGAGGCGTGCAGGAAGGCCGTGCGTTCCAATCCGATCTCTATGAACGCCGCCTGCATGCCCGGCAGCACGCGCGAGACCCGGCCCTTGTAGATGTTGCTGATCAGGCCGCGCCGGCTGGCGCGTTCGAGATACACCTCGGCCAGCACGCCGTTCTCGACCACTGCGGCGCGTGCCTCGTGGATGCTGGCATTGAAAAGAATTTCAGTGCTCATCGTCGCCGCCAACGGTGCCGGGCTGCCACGGTGAAACGCCAACCGACCTCAGAAACTCGGCGGTTTCGTACAACGGCAGCCCCATGACGCCCGAATAGCTGCCGCACAGTCCCGAGACGAACACCGCGCCATAACCCTGAATGGCATAGCCGCCCGCCTTGTCGCGCGGTTCCCCGGTATGCCAGTAGTTGCGTGCCTCCGCCGCGCCGATGGCGCGAAACGTGACCTCGCTGCGGCTGACGCGCGCTTCGAGCCCGCTTGCCGTCGCCAGCGCGACGGCGGTCAACACCTCGTGAGTGCGGCCCGACAGCAGCCGCAGCATCCGCTGCCCATCCTCGCCGCCCCGCGGCTTGCCGAGAATCTCGCCATCGATGACCACGGCCGTATCCGCGGCGAGAACCGGCCGCGCCATGGATCCCCGCGCTTCGCTCTGGCGCAGGCCGGCCCCGGCCTTGGCTGCGGCGAGCCGCTTCACATAGGCGAGCGGCAACTCCGCGACCCCGAGCGACTCGTCAATCTCGACGTCAAGCACCTGATAAGACACGCCTATTTGCTCGAGGAGCTGGCGCCGGCGAGGCGATGCGGAAGCAAGATAGACAAAATCCAGGCGCATGCGCTTAAGGATACCGATCTTGTGCCGCTTTAGGCGCGGTGATATGGATGGCCCGCCAGGATGCTCATGGCGCGATAGATCTGCTCCGCGACCACCACCCGCACCAGCGCATGCGGCAGGGTGAGCGGCGAAAGAGACCAGGTCTGGTCCGCGCGCTGCCGGCATTCCGGCGCCAGTCCGTCCGGACCGCCGATCAGCAGGGCCAGCGGCCTCGCCTCACGCAGGCGCACCGACAGCCAGGCGCTGAGCTCTTCGGTCGTCATGGAGCGACCCGTGACTTCCAGTGCGACGACGTAGTCGCCCGGGGCCACGGCACTCAGGATGTTCGACCCCTCGCGCGCAACGGCGCGCTTCGGGCCTTCGCCGGCGCGGCGCACGCCGAGTGGAATTTCCGAAAGCTCCAGAACCAGGGGTGCGCGCAGCCGCTTCTGGTATTCGCGAAACCCCTCGTTGACCCAATCCGGCAAACGGGTACCGGCGGCGACCAGCCGGCATTTCATGCGAATTCCGCAGGAATTTCAGGCGTGAGCGGCACGCTTCGTTGCCCACGTGTCCCACAATTTCTCGAGTCCGTAGAACTCGCGCACGCGCGGCAACATCACGTGCACGATCATCTCGTGCAAATCGATGAGCACCCAATCGCTATCCTGTTGCCCCTCCACTCCGTGCGGCCGAAAGCCCGCCGCCTTGGTCTTCTCGACCACGCGCTGCGCCACGGAACGTACGTGCCGGTCGGAGGTGCCGCTGGCGATCACCATGAAATCCGCGATATCGGTGATGCCCCGCACGTCCAATACCTTGACTTCCAACGCCTTCATGTCGGCCAAGGCATCGAGTATCACGGATTTGAGAGAGCTCTTGGCGGCCGCCGCCTTGCGCACGCCGCTTTCGGGCTTCCGGGCCAAAGCCGGCATGCCGTGGCGTTTAGGCCTGGCGGCGGGTTTGGGCTTGGCGGCTTGCGCACCGGCCTTGGGTTTTTTGATCGTGGGCTTGGCGGGTCGGGGGCTTTTCTTGGCTGGCACTACGGCGTCCGTGTTTTGGAGTAACAATGGCTTTCCAGGATCAGTTTACGCACTGAATCCGGCATGAGGAAGCGCGGATCCCGCCCCATCGCGATCAGGTGCCGCACCTCCGTGGAGGAGATCTCGAGTTGCGTCACCGCGTGGATGAAGATGCAGCCGGCACGCTGTTCGTGCAGATCGCCGATACGGCCGGTGCCGCGATCGACCAAAAGTTCGCCCAGCGGCCCCATCCCCGGCGCCCGCCATCCCGGCCGGTGCGCCACCACCAGATGCGCGAGCTGCAGCAATTCGCGCCATTGATGCCATTTGGTCAAGCTCAGGAAGGCGTCCATGCCGACGATGAGGCACAGGCTTCGGTCGGGGTACTCGTGGCGAAGCTCGCTCAAGGTCTCGACGGAATATGACGGCCCCTGTTTGCGCACTTCGCGATCGTCGACCACGAAGCCCGGCTGGTCGGCGGTTGCCAACTCCACCATTTTCAGCCGCAGCTGCGCATCGGCAACCGGCTGGTCGCGGTGCGGCGGGTTGCCCGCCGGCAGAAATCGTATTTCCTTCAGGCGCAGCGCCTGCTGCAACTCGAACACGGTGCGCAGGTGCGCGTAATGGATGGGATCGAAGGTCCCGCCGAAGATGCCCATCGGATTCATGAGGCTACCCTGCCTGATTCTCGCGACGCTTGCAAAGCGCCGGCCATCGAGGCGGTCAAGCCGATGATCGCGGTCCAGGCATCGCCGCCCGCCAGGCCCTTGATGATGCGGTCCGTCTGGCCGGCTTGCCGCAGCAGCCGCGCCAGCGGCATCGCACCGATTCGCGACAGCGCACGGTCCGACGGCTTGGCCGCCTGGTTCCACCCCGCCCCCGCGGAATGGGAACGCAGGCGGGTGCGCTCGCGCGCCTGCCACAACCCGCGCAGCTCGCGCACCAGCGCCCACAGGATGAGTGTCGGCTCCACTCCCTCGCTCTTCAGGCCCAGGAGCACGCGCAGCGAGCGCTGGGCATCGCCGGCCGCCGCCGCCTCCGCGAGCTGAAACACATCGTAGCGGGCACTGTCGCCGACCGCGCGCATGACCAGATCAGCGTCGATCGACCCGCCGTTCGCGAGCAGCGCCAATTTCTCGAGCTCCTGCTTCGCGGCGAGCAAATTCCCCTCGACGCGATCGACGATGAGCTGCGCGGCGGCCGGCTGCAATTCCACCTTGAGACCTCGAGCACGGCCGCGCAGCCAGGCCGGCAGTGCCGCGGTCTCCACCGGCCAAATCGGAATCCACACGCCGTGGCGTTCGATGGCGCGTACCCAGGGCGCCTCGCTCGACTTGCGATCGAGCTTGTCGGTGACGATCAGGCAGATCACGTCCGGCGGCGGGTTCGTCGCGAGTTCGGCCAGCTGCGCCGCTCCCTTATCGGGCTTGCCGCTCGGCATCCGCAGTTCGAAAAGACGGCGCTCGGCGAACAAGGACAGCGCCTGGGTCGCGTGGCGCAATTCGTTCCAGTCGAAACTGCGGTCGACGAAGAACACCGTGCGGTCGAGGTATCCGGAGGTCCGCGCGGCCGCTCTGACGGCATCCGCCGTCTCGCCGATCAACAGCGGCTCGTCGCCGGATACGAGGTATACCGGCGCAAGACCGCGATTCAACGCGGCCGGGAGCTGATCGGAGTTCAAACGCAAAGGCGGAGCCTCATGCGAAACCATAGGCGGCCGAGTCGGCGTGGAGCTGCGCCCGCGCCGCCTGGTATTCGCCCGCCATGCGCTCCACCAGCGCAGCCACCGTCGGCACATCGTGAATGCCGCCGACGCTCTGCCCGGCGCTCCAGATATCCTTCCAGGCCTTGAATTCGCTGTTTCCGCCGGTGCCGAAATTCATCTTTGCCTTGTCGCCTTCCGGCAAGTTGTCCGGATCCATGCCGGTCTTCAAGACGCTGCCGCGCAAATAGTTGCCGGCAACACCGCTGAACAAGGACGTGTAGACGATGTCCTCGGCCCGGGATTCGATCAGCATCTGCTGGTAGGCCGGACTCGCGTTCGCCTCCCGGGTGGCGATGAAGCGCGTACCGAGATATGCGAGATCCGCGCCGAGGGCCCGCGCCGCGAGCACATCGGCGCCGGTGCTCATGGCTCCCGCCAGGATGATGGCGCCCTGATAAACCTCGCGGATTTGCTTCACCAGCGCGAACGGGCTCTGAACGCCCGCATGGCCGCCGGCTCCGGCGCACACCGCGATGATGCCGTCGACGCCCTGCGCCGCGGCCTTCTCGGCGTGCCGCAGATTGATCACGTCGTGAAACACGATGCCCCCGTAACCGTGCACGGCGGCGACCACTTCGGCCGGCGGCCGCAGACTCGTGATGACGATCGGTACCCGGTATTTGACGCACAAACCGACGTCATGCTCCAGCCGTTCGTTGCTGGCGTGCACGATTTGATTGACGGCGAACGGCGCAACCGGGACTGCGCGGTTCGCGCACCGGTATGTGGCCAGCTCTTCGGTGATCCGGGCCAGCCACTCGTCGAGCTGCGAGGCCGGCCGGGCATTCAGCGCCGGAAACGAGCCGACGACTCCCGCCTTGCACTGCGCCAACACCAGGTCGGGAGTGGACACGATGAACATGGGCGCGCCGATGACCGGCAAGCGCAGATGGCCTTTGAGAACGGCGGGAACGGGCATTTCACGAGCTCGATAACCGAATGTCGCGTCATTATGACTGACCGCGCCGTGCGGTACACTGGTGCGTCATCTCTGAAGCGGCGGCCTCATGGAGTTTGCAACCCTGTTGTTCGAGCGGCGCGAACGCGTCGCCCATGTCACGCTCAACCGGCCCGACCGACTGAACGCGCTCAGCCTGCAATTGGTCGAGGATTTGCGCGCCGCGGCCGTCGCCATTGATGCGGATCCGCAGATTCGGGCCGTCTTGCTCACGGGGGCCGGACGAGCGTTCAGTTCCGGCGCCGATCTCATGCGCGACGATTTTCTCCAGGCTTCGCAAGGCAGTATCGGCGCGAGTATCGGCGCGAGCATGCGCCGGCACTTCAATCCGATGGTCAGTGCCTGGTACGACTTATCCGTCCCGGTGGTGGTGGCGGTCAACGGCGTGGCCGCGGGAGCCGGAATGAGCCTCGCGCTGGCCGGTGACATCGTGCTGGCGGCCCGCTCCGCCACCTTTCTGCAGCTGTTTGCACCAAAGCTCGGACTGATGCCCGATCTCGGCAGCACGTTTCATCTGCCGCGGTTGATCGGCACCGCGAGAGCGAAAGGCCTGACGCTGCTCGGCGATGCCTTGTCGGCGGCGGATGCGGTGCAGTGGGGGCTCATTTGGGCCTGCATCGACGACGGGGCCTTGCTCGATCAGGCCTCAGGTCTGGCCCGCCGCTTGGCGGACGGCCCGACCCAGGCCTTCAAACACATCAAGAAGACATTCAATCAACAGCCCGAGCCCACCCTCTCCGATCAGCTGGTCCTCGAGGCCGTGGCGCAGTCGGAATTGGCCGACACGCGGGATTTCGCCGAGGGCGTGCAGGCATTCCGCGGCAAGCGCGCCCCTCGATTCTCGGGCGAGTAGCAACTGGCGCGGATCTGCCCGGGGATTTCATCGATCCGCGAGAAATTCCCGGCGACGTTAGATAAAGGCGGCACAAACCCGCCGCCGGTTCATATCACCGGCAGCGGGAGCGGCCCGAAGAACATCCGCACGCAGCGGTCATTGCCGATCACGCGCACCAGTTCGCGGGCCGTGCAATACGTGAGGACCAGGATGAATAGCACGATCTGAACCGCCCAGAAATGGGGCCAGACGATTTCCGACAGCAATTTGTCGTTGCCCGCGACCAATCCGCCCGCCTGGCGCGCGAAATCATAGAGCCGCTCCAGGTAATGGATGAACAGGGAAACCAGCAGGTAGATGGTGGTCTTCCAGGCCACGTTGTAGATCAGCGGCCTATCCGGATAGCGGTTGATGACCGGCAGCATGTCCGCGATCAGCACTGACTTGCCGAGAATGAGTGCCGCCACGGCAATCGAAACCGTCGACAGCGGCGTGATTCCCGATGCCTTGATCATCAACGCACGAATCAGTGCGACCAGATGCAAAGCCACAAAAAAAAAGATGGTCGGCGGAAGTATTGCCAGAAACTCTTCCTTGATTTTGGCCGATGCGCGACTCATGGCGTTCTCATCATTCGATGCTCCATTGCTTCTGCGAACCAGGTGGGTAAGGCTAAGGCTAAGACCATGCCTTTACGGCAAGTGTAATGGATGCGCAGCACAATCAGCCATAGGGACGCGGAACGTGAAATCTCCTGCCTAACCCATCGGCGAGCTGCGGTTGACGTGCCCCCCATCTGTCGTGCCACCGCCTGCGACTCGATAACAGTCCTCGGGACCGCAGCGCCCAGGCGAATTAGGCGGCGGCGCGCAAAGATTTATCCGATGGACTGAATTTCTCGGTTATGTCATCCGTACATCGACTGCCGCGTTATTCATCGCAAGGTACAGCAGGGGGAGACATGAAACTCTCGCAAATCGCGGCGCTGGCGGACGGCCGAAGATTGACGGTGCGCGCAAGCAACTGCAGGGCGCTGAATCGGCCAAGCTCGGATACGCTTATCCAGGCCGATGGTGCGACTCATGTTGTCGCCGGTACCGCTTGGAGCGGCGTCGCTATGTTGGAGTTTCCTGTCTTCAGTGAAACGCTGTCGATCGTGGTTTCCTGAACCGCCTTGGGCGCCCCATGAGAAGGCCGCCGGCATCGCGATCCGCAAGAGCCCCGCCGCGACGGGGGTCTCGTACTCAGACGACCGTGACCGTCACGCGCAAGTAAGTCGCCGGAATAGATGTCTCATTGTTGCGGGAGCTCTTGTTTTGTCGGTCGAACAATTCCCCCAGCTCTCGTTGCAGTCAGCCGCGCCGGCCGATCTTTGCCACCGGTACGCGCACCTCGGGCGAGGCAGGCTCGGCGCCCGGCTGATCCGAAGCGCAGCTGCCGCAACCGCCGCAGCCGCCCCCGGCCTTGCCGGCGGCCGCATCGAGCCGGCGCGCAAGAGCATCCATTCGCAGGAAGGGCGGCGCACGCGCCGCGCCGCGCGCCAGCGTCCCCCACATGCGCGCCCGCAGGCTCTTCGGTCCGAGCGATGACAGCACATAGGCGCTGCTCGCCAGCAGCGCCAGAATCACCAAAGCATTGTCCAAATATCGGTTCATGATCTTTAGCCCATCATCCGCCGAGTGCCCGTGCGATTCGATACGTGATCCACGATCCCGCATAGGCCATTGAAAAAAGGTAGGCGGCCATCATCAGCGGATAGCGCCAAGAATTCGTTTCGCGCTTGACGGTGGCGAGAGTCGCCAGGCACTGGGGCGCGAACACATACCAGGCAAGCAGCGAGAGCGCCGTCGCCAGACTCCATGAGTGCGCGATCAGCGGCGTCAGAGCGCCGCTCACATCGGTGCCGGCGGCGGACAGGGCATAGACGGTGCCGAGCGCGCTCACCGCGACCTCGCGCGCCGCGAGCCCCGGCACCAGCGCAATCGATATCTGCCAATTGAACCCGATGGGCGCGAACAGCACGGCAAGCCAGGCGCCCAAATGCCCCGCTACACTGTACTGGATGGCCGGACCGGGAGCGCCCGGCGGCGGCGCCGGAAAGGAACTCAAGGCCCACAAGATCACCATCAGCGCGAGGATGATCGTGCCGACACGGCTCAAGAAGATTTCCACGCGCTGCCACAAACCGATTACCAGGTTGCGCGGATTCGGCCAATGGTAGGCCGGCAACTCCAGCATCAGCGCCTGGAACCGCGCACCGGAGCCGAAACGCTTGAGCACATAGGCGACGCCCATGGCGCTCGCGACTCCCGCGACGTAGAGCGCGAACAGCACCAGACCCTGCAGCTGCAGGCCGCCCCAAACGGCGCGCTGCGGTATGAAGGCACCGATGATCAGGGCGTACACCGGCAGGCGCGCCGAGCAGGTCATGAGCGGCGCAATCATGATGGTCGCCAATCGATCGCGTGGATTTTGAATGGTGCGCGTGGCCATGACGCCGGGAATCGCGCAGGCGAAGCTCGATAACAACGGGATGAAGGCGCGCCCCGACAATCCGACGCTGCCCATCAGCCGGTCCAGCAAAAATGCGGCACGCGGCAGATATCCCGAATCCTCGAGCATCAATATGAAGAAGAACAAGATGAGGATCTGCGGCAGGAACACCAACACGCTGCCGACGCCCGCCAGCACGCCGTTGACCAGCAAATCCTTGAGCAGACCCGCCGGCAGTGATTGGTTCAACCAGCCGCCGAATGCGCCCACGCCGAACTTGATCGCATCCATCGGCACCTGTGCCCACGCGAACACGGCTTGAAACACCAGGAACAGGATCGAGGCGAGTATCAGCGGCACCAACACCGGATGCAGCACCACGGCGTCCACCTTGTCGCTGAAGGTGACGCCGTCGAGCCGGTCGGCGCCGACGACACTCAAGATTCTGCGTACTTCGGCCTGATCCCGCTCAATATCGGCGGGCTCGGGAGTACGCCACGGTGCCTTGGGGGGCGAGTGCGCCGGAATTTCCAGCGCATCCAGA
>Ga0066789_10000690_pt1 | contig 14038 bp, 12 predicted proteins | sample OrgsoiDNA2013049_FD_70960 | JGI IMG/M metagenome (GOLD analysis project Ga0066789, IMG submission 70960) | Permafrost soil microbial communities from the Arctic, to analyse light accelerated degradation of dissolved organic matter (DOM) -... | ecosystem: Environmental > Terrestrial > Soil >...
TCGACGGCCGCGACCTGGTGGTCACAGGCTTTGAGAACGGCTTCTACGTCGGCCCGACCATCCTCGACAACGTCACCCCCGACATGCAGGCGTACTGCGACGAGGTCTTCGGCCCCTTGCTGGTGATCCTGCGGGTTGACACGTTCGACGAGGCCCTCGAGCTCGTCAACTCCTCCCCGTTTGGCAACGGCTCGGCGATCTTCACCAGCTCGGGCGAGCTTGCCCGTCGGTTCGAGGTCGAGGTCGAGGCCGGGATGGTCGGAGTCAACGTGCCGATCCCGGTGCCGGTCGGCTACTTCTCGTTCGGTGGCTGGAAGGACTCGCTCTTCGGCGACCACCACGCTCACGGTCCCGAGGGTTTCCGCTTCTACACCCGCGCGAAGGTTGTCACGACCCGCTGGCCCCACCAGGAGAGCGCGAAGAGCGCCAGCATGAACTTCCCGGGCAACAACTGAACGCGATACAAGGTCTCCGAACCCCAGCCGCACGATCACAGAAGGATCAATGCCATGATGCAAAGCTCTGTCCATGCCCGGGATCTCTCCCGGAACCCAGACCCCCGCTACAACAAGCTCGTCGTCGGGACAGCGCCCGATTCGTGGGGTGTGTGGTTCCCATCGGACGAGAAGCAGATCGACTGGGGGACAACCCTGGATGAGATGGCCGAGGCCGGCTACAAGTTCATCGAGACGGGACCGTTCGGGTACTTCCCCACCGATCCGGGCAAGCTCACCGAAGAGATGTCCAGGCGCGGCCTGACGGTCATCGCCGGCACCCAGTTCGGCATTCTCCACAAGGAGGAGGAGTGGGCGAACACCGAGTTCGAGATGCGCCGTAACGCCGCGGTGCTCAAGGCTGTCGGGGCCAAGTTCCTCGTGTACCTGCCGCCGATGTTCCGGTCGGACAAGACCTGGAAGTTCACCGACGAGAGGGTGCTGTCCGAGGAGCAGTGGAACTTGTACACCGGCAACGCCAATAGGCTCGGCAAGATCCTCAAGGACGACTACGGCATCACGATGGTGGTTCATCCGCATGGTGACTCCCATATCGAGACCCGCGCCGACATCGACCGGTTCTTTGCCGACACCGACCCGGCATACGTTTCCTTCTGCCTGGACACCGGGCACATCGTCTACGGCGGCGAAGACCCGATCAACATCGTCCGGGACTACCCGGAGCGCATCGGCTTCGTGCATATCAAGGCGATGGACCCAGACCTGGTCAAGGAGGCCCATGAGAAGGATTGGCCCTTCGGTGAGGCCATCTCCCGCGGTGCCAGCGTCACGCCGCCCGCCGGCCAGCCTGAGATGAAGGCCCTTGTCGACGCCCTGGCCGGTCTCGACAAGGAGATCATCGTGGTCGTCGAGCAGGACCTGTACCCGGTCGAGTTCGATTTCCCGCTCCCCAACGCCATCGCCACCCGCGAGTACCTCGCGGAGTGCAACCTTGGTGCTCGCGCCGCTGCAACGACCGAAGGGAACTGAACGGACATGACGGTACGCATCGGAATCATCGGCCCCGGCGGTATGGGACAGGCTCACATCGAGCGAATCACGAACCTGCTGTCTGGCGGAAGGGTCGTGGCGGTATCAGACCTCGACCTCAGCCGTGCGAAATTCGTCGCCGAGCCTCTCGGCGCAACGGTGTACTCGGACGGCGCGGCGCTGATCGGCGCCGAGGAGGTGGACGCCATCATGGTGACGAGCTTCGGCCCGGCGCACGAGGAGTCGGTCATCGCGGCGATCGAGGCGGGCAAGCCGGTCTTCTGCGAGAAGCCTCTTGCTCCCACGGCCGCGGCGTGCCTGCGCATCATGGCAGCCGAGCAGAAGGCGGGGCGCCGGCTGGTCCAGGTCGGGTTCATGCGCCGCTACGACGCGAGCTACCGCCAGATGAAGGCGGTCCTGGACAGCGGGGAGATCGGCGAACCGCTCTTGGTGCACTGCGCCCACCGCAACCCCACCGTGCCGGAGATCTACACCGCCGACATGGCGATCAACGACACCGCGATCCACGAGGTAGACACCATGCGGTGGATGCTTGGCGAAGAGTTCGTCACGGCGCGCGTGGACAGGCCGAAGAAGACGAGGAACAGGTTCCCGCACCTGCAGGACCCACTCATCCTGATCCTGGAGTCCGAGTCCGGCGTCCGGGTCGACGACGAGATCTTCGTGAACATCCAGTACGCGTACGACATTCGGTGCGAGGCCGTGGCCGAGTCCGGCACCGTCTCGCTGGCCGACCAGCACAAGATCGAGCGCCGGGACAGCTACGGTCACCACAACGAGCTGGCGTCCAGCCACGTTGACCGGTTCGACGGCGCGTTCACCACAGAGCTTCAGGCGTGGATACGCTCCGTGGAGATCGGCAAGACCTCCGGCCCCTCCAGCTGGGACGGGTACGCCGCCGCCGCCGTCTGCGACGCCGGCGTCAAGGCTCTCATGGGGGATGCCGGGACGGTCACGATCGAGATGATCGACAGACCGGCCTTCTACGCCAGCGAGACGCCGGTGGTCGTCTGACGGAAAGGCGACGCCGCGAGTTGCCGATGCAGACGGGCGGGCCCCGGGAGACCATTTCGCCCTCCTCGTTCGAACGTCGAGCACTGCGGCCTGGATCTGAACCTGCAGGCTCACGCTGGCGGATGGTGCCGCAGACCAGCCATCTCAGCCTCGAAGCGCTCGAGGAGGAGTTTCGTTACGCGAAAGTCTGACCACACGGCTCGAACTCGGGCCGTTCGTCTCAAACGGGACGTGCGAGACCGGGTTTGCCTGGCTGATGCCCGTCGCGTGACACCTTGCCTGTTCTATCCGCGGGCGACGACCTTGGTGGTTACCTCATCAACAATCGAAAAGGACAGTTCCATGAAGCTTGGTGCGTACACCGCCTGCCTGCATGACAAGACGCTCGAGGAGGCGCTGGACATTCTCGTTGACCTCGGTCTGACCTCGGTTGAGGTGAACTCGGGCGGATTCATCCCCTCTGCGCACCTTCCGGTCGATGCGTTGCTCGCTTCGGCGAGTGCCCGCTTGGCCTACCTTAAGATCTACGCGGATCGCGGGCTGGAGCTCACGGGCCTGAACTGCAACGGCAACCCGCTGAACCCCTTGCCCGGCGTCGGTCCGAAGCATGCCGATGATCTGCGAAAGACCATCCGACTGGCTGGCCAGCTCGGCGTCAGGCGGGTCGTGACGATGTCCGGGGTCCCCGGGTCGGACCCGGACGCGAAGTACCCATCCTGGGTCGTCAACCCTTGGGACGGGGTCTACATGGATGTCCTGGACTACCAGTGGGACCTGGCTGTGCCCTTCTGGCAGGAGATCGACGCCCTCGCCTGCGAGGCCGACGTCAAGGTCGCGATCGAGCTGCACCCGCACAATCTCGTGTTCAACCCGATCACGCTCAAGCGACTCGTCGAGCGCACGGGCGCGACCAACGTCGGCGCCGAGCTCGACCCGAGCCACCTGATGTGGCAGGGCATGGACGTGATGGAGGTCATCGGTTACCTCGGCCCGCTCGTCTTCCACGCTGCGGCTAAGGACATCAAGATGTTCGACGGCGTGAAACTGCGCGGGGTTCTGGACGACGGCTTTACCCGGGTACCGGCCGACGAGCCGAACAAGGTTCCGACCGGATACGGGTTCTGGTGCAACGCCTGGCCTGAGGATGCCGCCTGGCGCTTCGTGGCTGTCGGGGTCGGGCACGACGTCGACTACTGGGCCGAGTTTCTGCGCGCGCTGGCCGAGGTCGACCCGGACATAGCCGTCAACATCGAGCACGAGGATGCCTCTATGTCCCAGCTCGACGGCCTCGGTCTCGCCGTGCAGACGCTAAAAGCCGCACAGCAGAAGCTCGTGGCCAAGACCGCGGGCCGCTGACTCCCTGAGGTCCTACGCGTCGGTTCACGCCGGCGAAACCCACGAACGGAGCTCCGCATGAGTACCGAAGGAACAACCCGTGAGATCGGCGTCGGCCTGATCAGTGTCGGCTGGATGGGCCGCCTGCACACGCGCGCCTACAAGGCCGTCTCCGAGCACTATCCAGAGCTGGGCCTGCGGGCTCGACTCGTGATCGCCGCGGATACTTTCGAGGCAAGCGCCAGGCAGGCGGCAGAGGTGCTCGGCTACCAGAGCTGGACGCTCGACTACAACGATGTGTTGACTCACCCGGACGTCGACGTCGTCTCGATCTGCGCGCCGAACTTCCTGCACAAGGAGATGGCGCTCGCCGCGGCCAAGGCGGGCAAGCCCTTCTGGATCGAAAAGCCCATGGGGCGGGGGGCGGTGGAGAGCGGGGAGATCGCCCGCGCGGCGCAGGACGCTGGCATCGTCACCGGGGTCGGGTTCAACTACCGGCATGCCCCGGCCGTGCAGCACGCCCGTTCGCTCATTCGTGGTGGCCGGCTCGGCCGCGTCACCAACCTTCGGTGCTGGCTCCTCGCGGACTACTCTGCCGATCCGTCCGGCGCGCGAACCTGGCGCTTCGAGAAGGACCGGGCTGGTACCGGAGTCTTGGGCGACCTGGCCTCGCACGGCTTCGACCTGGCGCAGTTCCTCGCAGGCGAGATCACCGACGTGACAGCGCTGACCCAGACGATCATTGCCGAGCGTCCCAAGCCAGCAGGCGGAGCGGCGAGCCATTTCAGCCAAGGGGCGGGTGGCGAGCTCAAGCCGGTGGAGAACGAGGACTACGTCGGTGTGCTCGCACGATTCGCTTCCGGCGCGGTAGGTACCTTCGAATCCAGCCGCGTGGCGGTGGGCCCGCGCGCTGAGTACGTCATCGAGGTTTACGGCACGGAGGGCTCGGTCCGGTGGAACTTTCAGCGGCTCAACGAGCTGGAGGTCTGCCTCGGTCTGGGGGGAGAGAACCACGGCTACACGACCGTCATGGCCGATCCCAGCCATGGCGAGTTCGCCCGATTCCAGCCGGGTGCCGGTACTGCGATGGGATTCGACGACCTCAAGACCATCGAGGCCCGGCTCTTCCTGGAGTCCGTGGTGAGCGGCAAGCAGCTTGCCCCCTCGGCGGCCGACGGATGGTCCGCCGCCTGCGTCGCCGACGCCGCTAAGGAGTCCGCGGCCGACGGCTCATGGCACAAGATCGGCGCGATCAGCGGGATCACGACATTCGGTGCCTGACAGTGGGGAAGTAGCCACGGTCCGTAACGGTCATCCTGACCCTGCCCCGCATTGCCTTCCTGTTGAACGAACCGGTCATCTACGAGTCAGCCGGCCGATCCCAACGACAACGCGCAATAGATGTGCCACAGGAGATGTGCCACAGGGCTCTGCTCCGGGATGGTTCCGGAGAGAATGAAGCGGGCCTTAAGCCGCTGAACTGTGCAAACACTGGGGGGCGCCGTCGGGCTCGAACCGACGACCTACGGATCATGAGAGCGACCGAAACCCGTTGGGAAGGTCCGCGATCTTCTGTTTCGAGCGTAGGTCGTGACGCTGGCTGACCCTCTTGGACAGTGTTTGTCTCGCGTATCCGGAGGTGCGAGCCGCACTAGCTGCAGCCGGCCGTGCTCATCGTCTGGACCCAGCGGAGCAGACCGTGCCGAAGTGCTGTGGGAGGACTTCTGGGCGGGGACAAGGACTATCGAGCTGACCGAGACCATCACCGCGCACGCCGGTCACCTAGCCGGTCGACACACCCTGGGAGGCGCAGACGCGGTCCCCCTTGGGAGCCTGCTGGTAGTCGGCGCCGCCGAAACGCTCTTCGCCGTTTGGGACCAGAAGCTGAGAACCGGGGCCCAGGCGGTAGGCGTGCGGCTGGCTCCCATGGCGTAGTCCCCGCCCGGACGTGCCCGTATCCCGTCGATCAGCAGATGCCTGGCGGCCGCGACCTAGGAAGTCAGAACGCCGAACTGCCGTCGCAATCTTGTGACTTTCAGCGGAGGGCGGCATTGAGTTCGCCGTGGTCTGTCGTGCTTGGTGTCACCTTTGATACCATGAGGGCATGCCTATGACTCTTCGTTTGTCCGATGCTGAAGCGGCCGCTCTTCGGGCCCGAGCCAAGCGAGAGGCTCGCTCGATGCAGGACGTGGCCAGGCAGGCTGTGCGCGAGTACGTCGAGAACCACAGCAAAGCTGATCTGCTCGACCAGGTTCTCGACGAAGAGTTGCCACGTTACGCCGAGGCCCTGGAGCGGCTCGGTCAGTGATCTACCTGACTGTTCCCGAACTGATCTATATCGCCAGCAGAGTCCTTGACGGTGAAGTCGTCGTGCGAGACCACGGTTTACTCGAGTCGGCAACGGCACGGCCACGGACCACAGTCTTCGGAACAGACGCGTACCAAACCGTAGAGGAAAAAGCCGCTGCCCTGTTGCATTCGCTGGTGCGCAACCACGCGCTGATCGACGGGAACAAGCGATTGGCTTTAGCAGCCACCATCGCCATCCTCGGCCTCAACGGACGCAGACTGACCTTGTCGAACGACCAGGCCTACAAACTCATCATCAAAGTCGCGACAGGTGAGTTGGACGAGGTAGCAAGCATCGCCGACCGCATCAGACGCGCAAGCCAAGCCCGCCTCAGGTGAAGTCCAAACAGTCCCGCAGTCCGAGCCCTCGCCGAACAAGGACACACGCCCAACGCTAATGAGAGGGAGTCCCAGTGGCCGAACTCTCTACTGTCTGCTCGACCGGATGGGCGAGGCTGGTCTGGTCGAGGCCAGCCATGAGGAGGTTGTCGACGGGCCGCTGCGCCGCCACTACCGACTGACCGACCAAGGATCGGCTGCTGTAGTGATCGAGACCGCACGCCTGCGTGCCCTGACCCATCGGGCCAGGACTGTGCTCGGCGCCCACCTCGCGTTCGCCGATGCTCTCCACGATCTGTGCTTCCGCCAGGGTGTCCGAGTTCGACGGTGATGGGGTGGTCGGGTCCGAGGATGCGGCCTGCAGCGCTGCGAGGTGCGCCTCGCCCAGGTCGACGACGTGCAGGTAGTCCCGGACCGCGGTGCCGTCGGGTGTCGGATAGTCAGTGCCGTAGACCTCGACACTGGGGCGTCGCCCTGGGGGGACGGCGAGCAGGTTGGGAATGAGATGGGTTTCCGGTTGGTGCCGCTCGCCGTACCGCCCGGGTGCGCCGCCGACGTTGAAGTAGCGCAGGCTTGCGGCTGCGAGGCCGTATGCCCCGCACGTTCGGGCGAGCATGTAGTCCACGGCAAGCTTGCTCTGTCCGTAGGGGTTGATCGGGACAGCGGGAACATCTTCGGTAATCGGGGTGACATCGGGCTCGCCGTAGGTGGCCGCGGTCGAGCAGAACACCATCCGCGGCACTCCCGCGTCCCGCATCGCTGCCAGCAAGGCCAGGGTTCCGCACACGTTGTTGTCCCAGTACAGATCCGGTTGTCGCGGTGACTCCTCGACCACAGACTTGGCCGCGAAATGCAGCGCCCCATCGAAGCTGCTTCCCATCAGCACACCGCCGGCGTCCTGGATCCGGCCCTGAACCCACTGGGCGCCCTCCGGAACGGCGTCGGCGTGACCGGTAGACAGGTCATCCAGAACGACCACCTGGTGGCCCGCCGCAAGGAGCTGAGAGGTGACGACCGACCCGATGTAGCCGGCCCCTCCAGTCACCAGCAACCTCACGGGCCAGTACCTTCGACCCGGGTCGCCACAAGGAGCACGAGACGCTCGGGTAAGAGGTTCGGGGCCTGTACTCCCATGCTGCCAAGCACTGACCCCCTGAGCCTGATCCCTGTGGACCACCACGGCAGCGATGACAAGTCGGCTGCCGAGGAGTCGCCTCCGGGAGAGAGCGGGCGCAGGTCATATGTGGCCTGGGGGTCCAGTCCGGGGAGACGGACCCGACCTGCCGGCGAGGCGACGCTGGTGGCCACCTGAGCGAGGGAGTACACGGCCTTGCTTCGGTCGTGAGCGACGACTCCGTGGACCCACAAAGAGGGGTCAGGATGATCACCAACAACGACACGACCGGTGTGCAGCAGCCCGCGGAACTGCTTGTGAGCGGTGATCCACGCTGCGAGCCGGGTGCGATCTGCCTGGCTGGCTGTGGTCAGGTCCCATTCGACGCCGAAGTGGCCGAAGAATGCGGTGCCGGCGCGGAAGTCCAGCACATGCTGGCGACCGGTCGTGTGTGCGACCCCTGAACCGACGTGGCAGCCGATCAGCTCCCAGGGGATGAGTGCGGCTGTCCACCGCTGGATCTGTTGTCGTTCCAGCGCGTCGATGCAGTCCGAGGCCCATATACGCTGGGTGCGCTCAAGGATGGCGAGGTCCACCCGGCCACCGCCGGAGGAGCAGGACTCGATCTCCACCCCGGGGTGGCGTCGCTGCAGCTCGTCCATGAGGGCGTAGGTGGCCAGGGTCTGGGCATGCACGGACGGCCGGCCGGTCCGGGAGTCCCCGGCCTCGTGCAGGTCGCGATTGTGGTCCCACTTGAGGTAGCTGATGTCGTGGTCGCTCAGCAGCGCATCCAGCTGAGTGAGGATGTGTTCATAGGCCTCCGGAATCGCCAGGTTGAGGGTCTGCTGGCCACGGGAGGTCATCGGCGCGCGGTGGGCATCGGCGGTCATGATCCAGTCGGGATGGCTGCGAGCCAGATCAGAGTCGGGGTTGACCATCTCGGGCTCCACCCAGATGCCGAACTCCATGCCCAAGCCGGTCACGTGGCTGATCAACGGCTCGAGGCCTTGGGGCCAGGCCTGCGGGGAGACGACCCAGTCACCCAGACCCGCCCGATCGCTGCGCCGGCCCCCGAACCAGCCGTCGTCAAGGACGAACCGCTCGACGCCGACTGCGGCGCCGGCGTCCGCCAGAGCGGACAGCCGGCCGAGATCATGGTCGAAGTAGACGGCCTCCCACGTGTTGAGCGTCACGGGGCGCGGCGAAACAGGGTGCGTGGCCCGGGCCCGCAGGTAGGCATGAAACCGCCCGCTGATCTCGTTGATGCCACGGCCCCATGAGCCGTAGAGCCAGGGACTGGAATACGACTCGCCACGGCCCAGCCTTGCCTCCCCCGGCATCAGCAGCTCACCGCCACCGAGCCAGCCGACTCCGGCGTTGTCGCGCTCAGCCACGAGGCGGTGGTTGCCGCTCCAGGCAAGATGAGTCGCCCATACGTCGCCGGACTCGAAGCCGAAGCCGGAGGTTGCGGCAGAGAAGAGCAGACTGGCGTCGAGCCCGGTGCGGCCCCGCCGGTTCTCGCGGGTGTGGCTTCCGAGGGTGAAGGGGCTGCCTTGGGGTGAACGTTCCCGCAGGTGACGTCCGGTCAGGTCACAAAGCTCGGTCGCCTGTGGCGGCACGGGAAAGGTGGGCAGCAGGCAGCCCAGCTGGAAGTCGTCGGCCCGGGTGTTGGTGATCGTCGCGCGCTGCCGGAGCAGTCCGGATTGCGTCATCTCCAGCTCCCAGAGGCAGTCAAGGCCAAGGGCTGGGTCCTCGGCCGTCACCCTGAGTCGGTTCGCAAGGGGCGGCTCGGCTGCCGTTGAAGGCTGGGTGAGGTCCCGGCTCCGGGTGACGAAGCGCGAGGACCATGCCCCGGTGTCGCGATGGCCCGACAGACCCGGCGTGCCCATCCATCCGCGGGACTGCTCGGGCAGGACGCTGACCTCGATCCGGGCGTCCGTCTGGTTGGACCCCTGGTGCGGCAGACTCGCCAGCGCTACCGACACCAGGTCCTCGTCCGCCAGAGGCCCGAGGTCAGCCCCCCAGTACAGAATCCGCGGCAGACCATCGCCCTGGCAGTCGATGAGGAGGCTGACACCACTGCCGCGCCAATGGATCAGTTCGGGCTCGACATCAGGCATAGGAGAGCACTCCTGTTCTGCGGCTGGACGCACTCAACCCTTGCTCGAGCCCAGCGTGAGCCCGGCCACGAACTGTTTTTGCAGCACTAGATAGATTACGAGCGTGGGGACGGCCGTCATGATGGCCCCGGCCGCTATGAGGTTGTAGTTCTGGGCGAAGACACCGTTCAGGTTGTTGATGCCGGTCGTGATGGGGAGCCGGTCGCCGCTCTGGATGAACAGCAGTGCCCAAAAGAAGTCGTTGTAGATCCAGATGAACTCCAACGTGGCCAGTGCCGCCAGAGCCGGTCTGCTCAGCGGCATGATGATTTGCCAGTACTGGCGGAAGACCCCTGCGCCGTCCACTCGGGCCGCCTCGCCCAGCTCGGCCGGCAGGGCTTTCATGTAGTTCGACAGCACGAATGTGCAGAAGCCCACCTGGAACGCCACGTTGGCGATAATGACGCCGTAGTAGGTGTTGAGCAGTGACCCGGAGTCACTGATCGACAGTGGCAGCGGGAAGTGCTTGTACATCTGGAACAGCGGTGCGGCCAGGATCTGGGCCGGCAGCAGGTTGCCTGCGGTGAACAGGATGAGCAGCGTGATGTTGAACTTCCAGGTGTAGCGGGACACCGCGAAGGCGACCATTGATGCCAGGAACAAGGTGATGATGACTGCAGGGATAGTGATGATCGCCGAGTTGACGAAGTAATGGGCGAACAGGCCCTGGGTCCAGGCCTGGCTGAAGTTAGCGAAGTTGAACGCCCCGCCAGTGCTGAGGTAGCCGTACTTGTTGGTGTCCGCCTCCGGTCGCAGGGACGTGTAGAGGGTCCACAACAGCGGGATGATCCACAGGACTGCGGTGATCGTCAGGAAGACATAGCTGAACACCCTGGTCCGCGAGCTGATGATGCGGCTGCCGTTCGCGTTGACCTTGTCGGCATTCCTGGTCTTGGTGGCGACGGCGTTGCTCATCGCATCTCCTTGCGGAAGGTCCGACCGAGGTAGATCGTGATGGGCACCAGCGAGACGATCAGAAGCACCGTGGCCAGGGCCGCGCCGACGCCGATGTTGGTTCCTTCGCCGACCAGGTTCTGCACCACGAGGGCTGACACCAACTCGAGGCCGTTGGTGCCCCGGTTGATGATGTAGACAATGTCGAACGCCCGCAGGGCTTCGATCACGGTGATGACGACAACGATGATGTTGATCGGTCGCATGGCGGGGAACACGACCCTGAAGAAGGTCTGTACCGCGCTGGCGCCGTCGATGGCTGCCGCCTCTTTGAGGGTGGGGTCCACTCCCTTCAGACCGGCTAGGTACAGGATCATGATGTAGCCGACGTGTTTCCACGATGTGGCGACGAGCGCCGCCCAGAGATTGATCTGCGAGTTGCCGAACCAGTCGATGGCGCCGGGTTTGCCCGCAGTGCCGAGCACCGAGTTGATCAGGCCACTGTCACTGCTGTACATGAGCTGCCAGATGATCCCGACCAGGGCGAGGGACAGCATGACGGGGATGAAGAAGACGCTCTGGTATATCCACGAACCGCGAAGGTTGAAGTCCAGCAACACGGCGATCAGCAGCCCGAGCGGCGTGGCGATGAACGTGAGGAACAGCAGCCAGATCACGTTGTGCTCGATAGCCGGTACGAACGGCGGATAGCTCTGGGCGATGAACCGGTAGTTGGAGGTTCCGACAAAATGCACCCCCCCTGGCTGGGAGATGTCGAGCCGGGCGTTGGTGAAGGACAGACCCACCGACAGCAACGCCGGCAACCAGACAAGGACAAGTTCAAACAGCGCAGGAATCCCCACCATCAGAGACAGGGCCACCTTGTCGCTCCTGCTGAATGTCCGAAGTCGACGGCCTTTGCGCACTGCGGGAGCAGGTTTGGGACCTGTTGCCGGCGTGCTGGCGGTGGTTGTCGCCATCAGCTCGCGTATGCCTGCTTGGCCTGCGCTTCCAAAGCCTTGCAGGTCCCGTCGATGTCGCCGGTCTTCATGAAGTTCTGGAAACCAGGCAGGGCCGCGTTGTTGGCGAACGCCGGCTCGGCGTCGCGGTCCAGGAACTGGGATATGTTCTTGGCCCCCGCGATCATCGTGGCTGCCTTCTTCTGCAGCGGCGTGTACTTGCTCGTGGTCGCGTCCTTGGCTGCGGCGACGTCGTTGGAGTCCGTGGCCAGGTAGACGTCCTCGGCCTTGCCGGTGCCGATGAACTTCAGCAGATCCTTGGCGGCTGAGTTCTGGGCGCCCTTGTTGCTGAGCATGAACCCGTCGATCGGGGCTTCGATGGAGTCCCCGGACGTCTTCTTGATGACTGTCTGGGCCGCCTCCTGCCAGGTCCGCCCCAGTGCGCCCGCTGCGTGGTACGGCAGCAGACTCTTCCACGTGTCGAACGCCGCCTTCGTCTTCGGGTCCTCCCAGCTCACCTTGTGCGCCATCAAGTCCATGTGGTACTGGTAACCGTTCTGACGCATGTTCAGGTAGTCGAAGGTCCCGAACGCCGGCCAGCCGTCCTTGTCACCGAAGGCGATGGGCGTGAGCTGGTCCTTCTGCATCTGCTTGCTCAGCGCGACAAACTGATCCAGTGTTGTCGGCGTCGCATACCCATACTTCTTGAAGACGCTGGGGCGGTAGAAGACCGCCCAGGGGTAGTTGTAGAGCGGCACGAAGTACTTCTTGCCGTCGTCGCCGGTCGACGCCTTCGCGAACGAGTCCGGGAAGTTGCTTCCGATGGCCTGCCACACATCGTCGATCGGCGCCACGAGGCCCTGCTTGGCATAGAACTTCATTCGGTACCCGGCGAACCAGGTGAACACGTCGTCCGGGCTGCCCTTGAGGTAGTTGTTGATGTTGTTCTGGAAGTCGTTGTGCGGGACGGTGTTGGTCTTGACGTCCGTACCGACCGCGGTCTTGGAAGCAGCCATCAGGGCGGCCATCGCAGCCTTCGGTACCGCGTCGGAGGCATTGGAGCCGAAAGTCACCGTCTTGGTCGCTGCCGTGCCCCCGGAGGATGCCGTGGTCTTTGTCTGCCCCGTGCAGGCGGCGAGTAGCGGGATGGTCACGGCCCCCGCCGCAACGGCCTGAAGGATGGTCCGTCGGCTGACTGAGTTCATTGAAGCCAGCGGATCGGGAGTCGCGTTCATGAGTCCTCCACAACGGGAAATGCCAGCGCGGATGCGGCGGGTATCGAACAACGTAGGGCCAAACCTCAAACAATTCAAGACATATATGATCACGTTTTGAGTGGTCTTGATCGCTGACGTCACCTCGTTGAGCGGCTCTTCCTCCGCCTCGGCGGGGATCCGGCGGTGGCGGATGATGACGATAGGTGAGTCATGTCTTGTTTTGTTGGGTTTCAGAGGGCTAGGTTCTACCACATGACGGTGGGAGGTTCAGTGCGCAAGGGACGGATGAGCGAGGTGGTTGACACCAGGCCCGCAGCCTTTGACGCGGTGCGGCCTCACAGAGATGAAGGGAGACCGCGTGCTGGCACGACAGCGACAGGAAGCCATCCTTCGGGAGGTTGACCGCACTGGCGGGGTGCGCGTGTCCGAGCTGGTCGGCACCCTGGGTGTCTCCGACATGACGGTGCGCCGCGACATCGAGGTGCTGGCCAGCGACGGTCTGGTTCTGAAGGTCCATGGGGGTGCCGCGGCGGTTGTCGGGCGCAGCGCGGACGAACCCGGATTCCAGGTGAAGTCCGGGCTGAACCCCGGTCCGAAGTTGGCCATCGCACGCGTCGTGGCTGGTCTGATCTCCCCCGGTTCATCGATCGCGATCTCGGCCGGCACCACGACGTATGCCGTGGCACAGGAGCTGCTCAAGGTCCCCGACCTGACCGTGGTGACGAACTCTCCGAGGGTGGCCGATCTGCTGCACAACGCCCAGCGCGAGCACCTGACCGTCGTGTTGACCGGCGGGGTGCGCACTCCCTCGGACGCGCTGGCCGGCCCGGTGGCCGACGCCACGTTGGGCTCGCTGCACGTCGACACGCTCATTCTCGGGGTGCACGGCTTCGACCCGGTCGCGGGTTTGACCACGCCGAACCTCACCGAGGCCGCGACCAACCGAGCGCTGATCGCGACCGCCCGACGTGTCATCGTGGTGGCCGACCACAGCAAGTGGGGCGTCATCGGCCTGTCGACGTTCGCCACTCTTGACCGGGTCGATGTGCTGGTGACCGATGCGGGGCTCGATGCCGAGGCGCTGCGGATACTCACCGAGAACGTCGGTCAGGTGATCGTGGCCCAGCCACTGGACATCGAGACCGACAGCAAA
>Ga0066789_10000692_pt1 | contig 14005 bp, 15 predicted proteins | sample OrgsoiDNA2013049_FD_70960 | JGI IMG/M metagenome (GOLD analysis project Ga0066789, IMG submission 70960) | Permafrost soil microbial communities from the Arctic, to analyse light accelerated degradation of dissolved organic matter (DOM) -... | ecosystem: Environmental > Terrestrial > Soil >...
GACCGCCGTATTGGTGCGTCCCGATGGACACGTCGCCTGGGTTGGCGATGGCACTGACGCGGGACTGCGCGAGGCGCTCACAACATGGTTCGGCAACGAGGTGCTTTAGCGGCCGTAGCTCGGTGTCCAGGGCGTGCTGTAAATCCCCGGAGTGGGCGGAAGAGCGGATGTCAACAGTAGCGGTTATTTGCAGGAGCCCGCTGTTTAGCAGCGTTATTCCCACACAGATGAGGGGTGACTAGCAGCGCAATAGTCTCAGCTCCAATGTGCGCGAAGCCGCTGCCATGGAACTCAAATCCGGGCATATGGAGCGGGAGAAGGGACTCGAACCCTCGACATCCAGCTTGGAAGTTATGCGAAGTGATTTGTACTCAAATCTGCTCACTAACCGGTTTAGCGCGCTAGATTCGAGCAATCGACTCCGCCCTGTTAGCTCGGCCTCACTGCGTGGTGGAAGCGACCGCTTGCTGCTGCAAGAGGCGACCGCCGTAGACGCCTCTGCGGACATAACGCTGGCGTGCGCCACGCTGCTTGTGCTTGACCGCCGAAAACGCTCCCTCTACCGCCGGCGAACAACGAACGCGGGGTTCCGGGAGCCGCCCGCCCCGAGCCGCAGACGCCGGAGAGTACGCGCCTCCTCTGGCTCGCACCCGCCAAGAAGCCACGGAACGGGCGAAGGTCACCCGGAGCTCTTTCCTGGTCGCGAAAGCACGTGAAGTGCAGGGCGGATCCCGTGTGATCACGTCGGTCCCCTGTGATCAGCGTGGACCTCCGTGGACGTTGGGGGAAGTAGTCGGTCAGAGGCCTTTCCCCCCCAAGACAGAATTGGAGCGTTCCCTTGCCAAGTAAGGTCGAGTTCGAGCCTCTTTTCCTGCTCGGAGCGCTTAGCGCTCGTTGGTCGGCGGTTCTGGCGCAACGCGCTACGCGAGTTCGCGGCGTTCGCCGTCTCGGAATTTCGGCAGCACGCGGCTGATCTCCACGGTGCTGAACACACCGGCCACCGAGAAAGGGTCAGCGCGCACGAATTCCTCGGCCGCGGCGCGGTCCTCCACCTGCAGCGCGTACACCTGTCCGATGCGGGCGTCCCCGTCGTCGGCCACGAGCGGGCCGGAGAAGGCAAGCAGGCTGGCACGCTGGCCCACGTAGCGACGGTGCTCGTCTAGGGTCAGCCGCCGACGTGCCGCCGAGCCCTCGCCGTCACGGCATATCGCAAGCCAGTAATGTCGCCCGTCACCCACGTCCCCCGTCAGCCCTTCTCAGAGGCGGGAACGGTGACACAGTGACCCGTGCCGCGCAGCGAGTCGTCCACCTGCCCGTCGGCGTACACCACACGCCCTCCGACCAGGGTCATCACCGGCCAGCCGCGCAGCGTCCACCCCTCATACAGGCAGGTGCCCTTGCCGTCGTGGGTGACCGTCCGCTCCTCATCGAGGTCCACCACCACGAGGTCGGCATCCGCCCCGACTGAGATCGTGCCCTTCCGCGGCGCCAGGCCGAATCTTCGGGCCGGGTTGTAGGAGTTGAGCTCTACGAGCCGTGAGAGCGGCATACCGCGCTCGTGGACCGCGTACTGCAGCATCAGTGGCAGCTCCCAGGCGAAGGACACCACCCCGGGCTTCTCCGACCAGAGATCACCTCCGTTCTTGCGAAACGGCACGTGGTCAGTGCCGAAGGTGCCCACCGTCCCGTCAAGGACACCTCGCCAGAGTCCATCCACCTCGTGTTGGTCGCGCAGCGGCGGCGAGATCTTGGCCCGTGCATCAAGATCGGGGTCGGCGGCTCTGCGCAGCAGGTAGTGCGGACAGGTCTCGACAGTCACGTCAACGCCGCGCGCGCGCGCCTCGGCGGCCATCTTAGGACCGGCGCCCACGCTCGTGTGGACGATGTAGAGCGGGCAGCGGGTGAGTGCGGAGAGTCTGATGACCCGCGCGATCGCCTCCTCTTCGACAAATGAGGGCCGCGATTCGGTGTAGGCGGGCAGGTCCTGCCGGCCCGTCTTCATCACCTCCTTCTTCAGCATCGCCGCCAGCTCAGTGTTTTCGCAATGCACCGAGATCACGCCACGCGGCAGCTGCACCACCTCACGCATCGCGCCAAAGATCCACGCGTCCGTCGAAGACACGATGCCGATGGGGTTGCCAGGCTCATAGCCCATGTGACACTTGAATGACTGCACGCCTGTCTCGGCCGCCACACGTCGGATGTCGGAGATGTGCTCCTCGCGCTGGATGCCGAAGTGGAACCCGAAGTTGACGAACGCCTGCGCCTCGGCCCGCGCACGGCGGTCCTTGTAGAACTCACCGTAGAGCCCATTGGCGTTGCGGATGAACAGCAACACCGTGGTGACGCCGCCGCTCGCAGCCGCGGCGGTCTCGGTCCGCATGTCGTCGTCGTATTCGTAGTCGACCCCGAGGTGGCAATGCGGGTCGATCACACCCGGCATGAGCACGCGGCCCTGCAAGTCAATCTCCCGCTCGGCCGCCGGCATCGCATCGCGACGGCCGATTGCCACAATGCGACCGTCGGTAATTGCCACCCCGCCGTCGAACTCACCGTCGTGGGTGACCACTCGGCCACCGTGCAGCATCAGATCAGGCTTCATGTGACCGTTTCTCCTCGAGCTGTGCGATCCGACGCGAGATTCCCAACCACTGGCTGCGCCCCACCGTCACGGGAGCTCGGCGACCCAAGCCCCGCGCCCACACAGCTCGATGCCCGAGCTCGCGGGCCGCGTCGAGGTTGACGCCGCCCGGGGGAGCGGAGAGATCCATCACGAGTGAACCGGCCGGCAGTTGCTCGAGCACGGCAATGGACACCACAGGCGCCGGCACCGCGCAGAAGAGCATGGCCAACGAATCCGCACGCTGCTCCAACTCGCTAAGGGGGTGGGGGTGGCACCCGGCGGTGGAGGCGTCCGCGCGCTGAACGGGGTTGCGGGCGAATACGTGAACGTCGGCACCGAGCAGCACCAGCGTGCGGGCCAGCAACCGGCCCACGTGGCCATGGCCTACCACGCCCACCCTCGACCCGTGTAGCGTGACCAGCGTGTTCTCGATCGCAACCCGCAGCGCGCCCTCGACGATCGCCGGCCCGCGCAGCAGCATCAGCTCGGTGTCGAGCTCGTACTCGTGAAGGCTGATGCCGGTCGCGGCCGCGGCTGCGCGCAGACCGTCGTCGGCGAGGCCGAGCACGATCGCGCCACCCGGCTCCATCCGCGAGATCAGTTCCGCGTCAGGGCGGACGGGCACCGGTGCAGCGGTCGCATATAGAGTTCCGTCCAGCGCCATGCCAGGGACAGGAAACAGGACGTAGCGAGCGCCGTCGACGGCGCTCGCCGCCGACTCAGCCGCAACCACGCCCTCGATCCCCGATGCGGGCATGGGGAAGCCGTACGCGCGGACGGCCGCACCCGTGGTCGCGGCCAGCCGCGCGATCTCCTGCTCGCGCTCGTCGCCGCCAACCACCGCGACGGTGCGGCCGGACAGGTCGAGCTGCGTTCCGTCGGTCATCAGTCGCGCACCAGAGCGAGGACGCCGGCCAAGTCGCAACCGCTCAGACCGAGACCGGCGCGGTCGAGTCCGCGTGACGGGTCCATACCGGCGGCCACGCAGCCGAGGTTCAGAAGGGCTTGCGCCGTGCCGACTGCTACGCCTGCGATATCGGCGAGGACGGTGAAGGGCAGCAGGGCGTAGGGAAGGTCCTCGCGGTAGTAGCGGTGCTCGAGCGAGGCCGGCGCCCTTATGGCCTGGTTTGCAATACCGCCGCGGATCGCTCCAACCACGTCACCGCGGGCAGCTGCCTGCCGGTCTACCGTACCCACTGCGGCCATTTCTTCGATCATGGTCGGCAGCTCGTGTCCGAACGCATGAGCCACCGCCCGGCGCTCCGTGTCCAACGAGACAAGGACCCGGGCGACGGCCGGCGTGATCGCGTCGACGTAAAAGCGGAAGTCGCCGTTGGTCGCCTCCACCCAGGCAGCGGCCAGCACAGCCCCCGGTGGGTGTAGCACCAGGTTGACATTGGAGAGGCTGGTCGCCATCACATCCGTGGCGGCGAACACGCTCGGAAACAGCCTCATCGCCCAGTCCAGCGCGGCAGCGCCGCCCGGCAGGCAAGCGCCGCGCACCGCTTCCGCGCGGCCGGTCGTACGCAGCAGCGCATCCGGCGCCGTCCGTGCGACGTAGGTTAATGTTGACAGTTCAGCCACCGGCGGCGGCGAAACCCCCGTACCGAGGAAGAGCGCACGCAGGTGCAGCGCCCCCCCGGTGTGGCCTGGGTTCAGAATCACTGGCAGACGCACATCGGCGGCCGCGAGATCGGTGAAGACGGCGTGGTGGGCCAGGGCGGGCAGGCACACAACAGCTACATCTGCATCCGCGACGGCCTCTGCTAGGTCGGTCGTCATCAGCGCGGGCACGGCGACCCCGTCACCAAGAACGCCCTCATGCCGCACGCCGCCGGCGTCGAGATACGGCTGGAGGGTCGCAGGGTTTCGGTTCCACAGCCTCAGGTCATGCCCGGCGCGCGACAACTCGACGACCGCGGACAAGCCCCCGGCGCCGGCGCCCAGGACAGCCACCGTGCTCATACCCGGTAGCGGTCAATCTTCTTTCGGTCGACCTCGATGCCGAGACCTGCGCCAGTCGGGGCCATCACTCGTCCGTCCACGAACGGGAACGGCTCGGTGATGAGATCGTCCAAGTAGTACACGCCGGCGATCGCCGGCCCGCCGGAACCGGTCGGCTGCGAGACAGGGCACACACTGGGCAGGATTGCGTTGGGAAGCGAGGTGCCTAGCGCCAGGTTGGCGGCGTTCCCAATGCCGGTTTCGATGGATCCGCCGATGTCGCAATACATTCCCAGCTCGGCCGCGATGTCGGCCTGCTGACGGGCGCGGAACAGGCCGCCCGGCTTCGTGACGTAGCAGGAGAAGCACGACGCGGCCTCGAGCTTGTCGAGCTCGAGGATGTCCTGGACATTCCACGCCGATTCGTCGGCCATCACAGGACTGTGGATGCGCGCCGCTACCCGCGCCAGTCCCTTAGCACCGGCCACGGGCTGTTCGCAGAGCATGAGGTTGTACTCCTCCTGGCGCAGGGTCACTGCAATCGCGGCATCGACCGACTCGTACGCCTCGTTGCCGTCCACGCGGATCTTTACCGCATCGCCGAGTCGGCGGCGCAGCTCCCGGACCAGCGCCACGTCCCGCTCGGGATCGAGTCCGGTCTTGCACTTGATGGTGAGCGCGCCCTCGGCGACGGCCTGCTCGGCCTCGTCGTAGCAGCGGTCAAGCTCCATGATCCCCAGCGAGTGGGCGACTTCGAGCCCGTCGCGCACCCGGCCGCCGAGCAGCGAAGAGACCGGTACTCCCAGCCCCTTCCCCGCAGCGTCATAGCAGGCCATGTCCACCGCGGCCTTGGCGTACGGGTGCCCCTTGACCACCTTGTCCATGCGCGAGTGGATGACGCGGATCTCGAGCGGGTCGAGCCCGACAATCGCGGGCAGCAAATAGTCGCGGATGAGGTGCCGCACGGTCTCGGGTGTCTCACCGAAATAGCGCATGTGGGCGCCACCCCAGGTCGCGCCGGCGGGTGCTTCGCCCCAGCCGTCCACGCCAGCATCGGTGCTGAGCTCGACGATGGCGTGGTGGCCGATCGGCGTGGCCATCTTCGACGCCCAGTTGTGGTCGCGGCGCGCCGGCAGTTGCACGAGATGCACGGCAATGTCGGTGATCCTCATGACCGACTTCCTGGCTGTGCGTGTGGCACGCCCACATCGACCAGTTCGACCTCGTTGCCATCTGGGTCCTCGATGTAAACCGTGTGGCCGTAGGGGCCCGGGCCCGGGCCGCGGACGATGCGGTGGCCCGCGTCGCGAGCTCGCTGTGCGAGCGTGTCGATGTCGCGCGCCGTGAAGCAGAGGTGATCAAGCGTGCCCCCGGCGGCCGTCCCCCGCTCGGTCAACCCCAGCCCCTGGTGGGTGACAACCAGCTGCCGGCCATCGCGAAACTCTTCGCGCTTGCGCACCTCGAAGCCGAGCACGTCGAGGAAGAATTTCAAGGAGCGTTCGAGGTTCACCGTCTCAAGCAGGAGATGGTGCAGCGCCAGTGTCTTGGGGAGGCGAGACGACTCGAGCCAGCCGAGCACCTCGTCCGAGGTCGCTAGCACACCGAGGTACTGTTGCCACACCGCGTGCGCGCCGTCGATCCATTCGGGGCGCACGGCGGCGATGCCGTCGGTCACGGCCACCACGTCGTAGTCACGCAAGTAGGCCTCGCGCAACGTCGTCTCCACGCACGCGTTGGCGGTCACGCCGGTGACAAACAGCGCCTGGGTTCCCAGCATGTCCAGCAGGGACTTCAAGCGCGTCTGGTAGAAGGCTCCGAAGCGGTGCTTGGTCACCACGTAGGTGGGATCTGTCTGAAGGTCGGCGAGTTCATCGACGACATCGGCGTCCCATGTCCCCGACAGGGCCGAGACCTGCTTCCGCTTGGCGGTGTGGGACGGTAGCACCTTGCGCGCGCGCGACACGTCCGGCTCCAGGTGCACCTGCTTCGTCCAGATCACGGGCAACCCCGCGGCGGCGAAGGCTTCGGCAAGCCGACGCACCGGCGAATACGTCGCCTGCGCCGCCGCGACGTTCACTCCCGAGAGTCCGAGGGTGCCCTCGTCGTGGCAGAAAGCGTTCTGCATGTCGATGATCAACAGAGCTGCCTGCTCCGGAGCGATGGCGTCGAGCATCACGCCCCGCCCCTGTCGACGGCCAGCTCGCCGGCTCGGGCCCAGTTGGCGGGAGAGTACTCCTGTATGACCACATGCAGATGATCCGGCTTGGCACCAGCATGCTCCACCATGGCGTCGGTGATCGCCTTGGTCAGCGCACGCTTCTGTTCCACCGTGCGCCCCTCCCACATGTGCACCATTACGAACGGCATCGCATCTCCCTTGCAGGTTTCATCACGCTGGGACACGGAACTTTGTGTCAGCATCAGTCACGTCTGACAGTACCCGGAGAGACAACGAGTCCACTGCGGTTATGTCGTTGATCTGCATGTCACAAAGGACATCGCCGGCCCAAGCCCGTCGGCTTGGCGCCGAACTCGTCCCCAGACCACACGAACACCACGTCCTGCCCGCGCTTGGTTGAAAACGTGCGGGAGGCAGCTCGGACTCGGCTATGGTCCGCCAACTGGTCAGACATGTTACCTATCATCGGCCAACAGCGGTGCTTTGTCAACCGGTGGATCTGGTACAGCAGACTCCGGCATCCGGTTGTTCGGGTCGTTGTGCCCCGTCAATTGGAACTTGACGGCTGTGGCACGTTGCGTGTAAAGTCAGGTTGACATGAGGGTTATCCCCGAACCCGTCGCGGAGAGCTGGAAACGGCTGGCGGGCGAGTCCGCTCTCGGAGCCGTGACCGCCAGCCGCGCGCTGCACCGGGCCGTCGCGCGCTGGCAAGCTGACCTCGTGCGGGAGGCACTTACCGAGGGGGCCACCTGGGAGCACATCGGGGAGGCGCTCGGCACAACTCGGCAAGCGGCATGGGCGCGCTTCCGCACCGCGGTGGCCAGCGAACAGGGAGGGGCAGACATGGAGCCGCAAGAGCGCGTCCGCCAGCGCATCACTGAGCTCTGGGATGCTGGCCAGGCGCGCCTGCGTGATATGGACGCTCACTGGCAGGAGGAGCAGGAGCGTCTGCGGGAGGATGTTCGCGAGGGTCAACACCAACTCAGAGAGGCCAAGCGGCGCCACGATCGCGAGCGGCACTCCGCCCGTCAGGAGCTCCGCCGAAGCGTGGCCGCGCTCAGGGCGACCGCTTCATGACATGCAGCCGCACTCTGGGGATCCGGGGACCTCGGGTCTTAGGTGGGTTGCGGGCCCTATACAAACAAGGAAATGTCTCGGTCGAGGCTGGCTTGTCGGTTCAGGCTGTAACGGCACCGTCGATCGCGAACTCGCCGCCGGTCACGTAGCCGCTGGCGTCTGAGGCGAGGAAGAGTGCTAACTGTGCAACCTCGTCAGGTGTCCCGACCCGTCCCATCGGAATGGTCTTTGCGAGCATGTCCAGGACCTCTCGACCGCCATCGATCATTGGTGTGTCGATCACCCCTGGGCAGATCGCATTGACCCGGACCCCGTGCGGCGCCAGCTCCCAGGCAGCAGCCCGCGTCATGCCTCGGACCGCCCACTTGCTAGCGGCATACGCGAGCGGCTGGCCGCCACCCTTGAGGCCCGCAGTAGAGCAAATGTTGATGATCGCTCCAGAGCCTGAAGCCTTCATCAGGGGCGCAACAGCAGCCATGCCGAGGAACACTCCGGTCTGATTGATCTCGATCACCTTGCGATACTCCTCCGCGGAGGTGTCCAGAACTCCCTTGGCGAGCCAGATGCCTGCGTTGTTGACCAGAACATCGATTCGCCTAAACCTCTCAACAACGCGCTCCACCACTTTGACCCAAGCCTCTGCATCGGTGACATCCAGGTGGACGAAATCGGCCAGCGTCCCAATCTCAGCGGCCACTTTCGCGCCCGAGGAAACCGGCAGATCAGCGACGATGACGGTCGCCCCTTCTGCCGCGAACAGGCGCGCTTCTGCAGCGCCCTGCCCACCAACTGATCCGGCGCCAGTGATGAGGGCGACCTTGCCGACCAGAATGTTCCTGCTCAGGACGTCACCTCCCTCGCGTTGGGGTCCATGGCCTGGAAGGATGCGCCGACCTCGATCCACCTCGATGCTGAAAGGTGCCCACGGTCGGGCCCGTCTGACGATTTCTGCGCGGACAATACCGCATGAGTGGGCTCCGGATACCAGGTACGCCGGTAACGGCGGTCCCGCTTGAGCGTCGAGGTAAACGTCTCGGCCATAGTGATTGTCAAGGCCGGGAGGGGAAGATCTTGTTGATACCTGCGAGGGCGGTGTCCGGGTTACCGTCGCTCGGTATGACCTCAAAGGTCACGGTGCCGTCCCAGCCGTGTGCGACAAGCACAGAGCGCAAGTAACCAAAGTCGATTTCACCGGTGCCGGGTTCGGTTCGTCCAGGCAGTCCAGCTACGTCGAACCGCCCGAGCAGCGGTAGCGCGGCGATCAGGTGGTCGGTCAGACGGCCGCCGGTCAATTGTTGATGGTACGCATCGAAAGCCACACGAACCTCGGGCCGATTCACCTGGGTGCAGACCGCCGTCACCAGTCCGGCGTCGGACCACAAGTAACCCGGCAAGTACACAGTGTTGAGGTGCTCCAGCATCAGGGTCACACCTGTCCCGGCAACGAGGTCTGCGGCTTGGCCGAGGGCCTCGACGGTGGCAGCATGCAGCGACTCGGGCGCCAACGGCGGCGCCGGGCTGACGACTCCTCCCGGGCGGATGGCGTTGGAGAAGATGGCTATCTGGTGGGCTCCGACGCTTAACGCACAATCGAGCGACTCCTTGAGCTCCCCGAGAAACGCCCCTCTCTGTGACGGGTCGCACGCTGAGTGCTGACGGTTGCCGAAGAACCCGTTGATACCGATGCCGCTGTCCTCGGCTGCCTCAGCAATCGCGGAGATATCAACCGTCCGCCAATCCCACAGATCGACCAGGTCGAAACCCGCCGCGGCCGCTGCGGCCACGCGAGCAGGGAATGGTCGATCGGTCCACATGAATTGCAGAGATACCGAGTGAAGCAAGGTTCCAGCTCCTGACCGTGGTGTGCGATTAACTCTGGATGTCTCGGCCATCGCCGACGACTGTTTCGGCAGCCGGGGCAGCTGCAAGCCAGTCAGCGATTTCCCGAACGTGCTTGACAGCTGCTCGGCGAGCAGCCGGAACGTCGTGCGCGAGAATCGCTTCGACGATGGCTTGATGCTGGTTGGCCGACAAGGGCGGCTGCCGGTCGCGCCTAAACTGAATGCGGCGTGACTCGTCAAGCATCCCGTTCAGCTCCTTGAGCAACCCGGGCAGTAGCTGGCTACCGGCGGCTTCGGCGATGGAGAGGTGGAATGCCACGTCCAACGGAACGAGGGTGTCGGCATTCGCCCCTCGCTCGACTGCCGCGACGAACGCCCGGTGTGCCGGCAGGACCCCTTGCAGATCTCCGTCGGCCGGCCGCTCTGCGGCCTCCTCGGCAGCAAGCCCGTCCAGCGCCCCCCGGATCTTGAGGAGGTCGACGAGCTCGTCGCGATGCAGCTGCATGTACGCGCTGTATTCGAACCGGTCCGCGACGCCCAGACGCACGAACGCGCCCCGTCCATGTTGCACGGTGATCATGCCCGTGGCCTCCAGGCCAGCCAGGGCCTCCCTGACGCTGACACGGCTCACGCCGAACGCCTCGCACAGCATTCGTTCAGAGGGGAGGAGTGCGCCCGGTTCGTACTCTCGACGCTGTATGGCAAGGGTCAGTTGGTCGCGGACCTGCTGCGTGGGGCTCAGGCGCGTGACAGTGGTAAATGTCGACTTATGCGGTTTAGCTGTCCTGTTCGCCATGTGGCCACTCCGATTTGGTCGTCAGATGTCCCGCAACGGCCCGTCTGAAAGGCCGCTTGCGCCCCTCGGCGCCCTGCCAGCCGCAGATGAGGCTCACCACTGCACCGCTAGCCTGATTGCGACGCTAGATACGACGCCAGATCGGCGGCATCGGTTGCGATGACGATGACCGGCGAGCCTACGACGACGCTATCTCCCTCTTTTGCGAGAAGCGCCGCGACCATGCCGGAGGCCGGTGATTCAAGATCGACATCGATCTTGTCGGTCCCGACCACCCCGAGCACCTGCCCCTCGGTGACAGCGTCGCCGACCGCGACCTTCCACTCGCTGATGGTTCCCTCCTCCATCGTCACGCCCCACTTGGGGAGTGGGTATTCCGTTGCCATGCAAAGCCTCCGATGAAATGACGCGGGTGGGTCAGGCGAGGAGCTTGCGGACTTCATCCGCGATCCGCGCGGCGCCGGGCAAGACGTGTTGCTCGAGGACCGGCGCGTAGGGGACCGGGGTGTTACGCCCGCAGCTCCGAACGATGGGTCCACGAAGCAGGTCGAAGCAGTCCTCGGCGGCGTATGCGGCGATTTCGGCGCCGAACCCGCCGCGAGTCGGGGCCTCGTGCGCGATCAGCAGCCGCCCCGTCTTCTGCAATGACGTCCGCAGCCCAGCACGGTCAAATGGCACCAGTGTCCGGGGGTCGAAGATCTGGCAGGAGATGCCTTCAACGGAGAGTTCCTCCGCGGCCTCTTGGGCGTATTGAAGCGTCTTGAGATACGACACGATGGTCACGTCCGTGCCCTCTCGGACGACCCTGCCCTTTCCTAAGGGAATGGGCGCGACCTCGACGACCTCACCGGGGGGGCCACCTCGACCGACGTAGAGGCCCTTGTGCTCGAAGAAGAGGACGGGGTCGGGGTCACGGATCGCGGCGATCATCAGTCCCTTGGCGTCCTCGGCGGTCGAGGGCGCGACGACCTTCAGGCCGGGCACATGAGTGAACCAGGCCTCCAGGCTCTGGGAATGCTGGGCGCCGGTCGAACCGGCGGTGCCAGTGACCATGCGAATAACCATCGGAACGCTCAGGTTGCCGCCGGTCATGTAGTGGGTCTTGGCGGCCTGGTTGACGATCATGTCCATAGCAAGGGTGGCGAAGTCACTGAACATGATCTCCGCGATTGGACGTCCGCCGACCAGGGCAGCACCCACCGCCGCACCAACGATGGCTTCTTCGGAAATCGGGGTGTCCCAGAATCGGTCGGCGCCGAACCGGTCGAGGAGGCCCTTGGTGACCCCGAAGACGCCTCCGGGCGCTCCCACGTCCTCGCCAATCATGAAGACGGCGGGGTCGCGTTCCATCTCCTCGGCGATGGCCTGACGCACGCCGTCGGCATATGTGAAGTTGGTCATCGTAGTGCTGCTCCCTCAAGGCTGTCGACGTACACGTCGTCCAGCGCATCCTCTGGCTGCGGATGCTCCTGCTCCTTGGCCCATTCGATGGCCTGCTCCAGCCGGGACTCGACGCGGGCGCGAACGCCGTTCAGGTCGGCCTCGGTAGCGCCTAGTTCGGCGGTCAGCCAGCCCGGATAAACGACCAGCGGGTCGCGGGCCATCCACTCGGCAACCTCGTCCTTTGGTCGGTAGCGGGCCATGTCGCCTTCGAAGTGGCCCCGGTGCCGGTAGGTCTTGGCCTCGATCAACGTCGCACCTTCACCCCGGCGGGCTCGCGCAGCAGCTTCCTGCGTCACCTGGCGAACAGCGAGCACGTCGTTGCCGTCCACGATGACCCCCGGCAGTCCGTAGGCAGAGGCACGATCGGCCACGTTCTCCAGCACCATCTGTGCGCTCTGCCGCGTGAATTCGCCATACAGATTGTTCTCGCAGACGAACAGCACGGGCAGCTTCCAGAGCCCGGCGAGGTTGAGCGTTTCGTGGAACGCACCCTCGTTGGAGGCGCCGTCTCCGAAGAACGTGACGGCAATGGCGTCGCTACCCGTGCGTTTGAACTGCAGCGCGGCTCCGCCGGCAATCGGGATACCTCCGCCGACGATGCCGTTGGCGCCAAGGAAGCCGAGGGCCGTGTCGATCATGTGCAGCGAGCCACCCTTACCATGGTTGTAACCGCCGGTCCGGGCGAACAGTTCGGCATACATCCGCGCCGGGTCGGCGCCGCGGCCGATCATGTGGCCGTGACCTCGGTGGGTTGACGTCAGTACGTCACGAGGCCCGAGAGCGGCGCAGACGCCGACCGCGGTGGCCTCCTGACCGATGTAGGGGTGCAGAAAGCCCGGGATCAGGCCTGCGGCTCGCAACTGGGACGCACGTTCCTCAAATCGGCGGATCAGCAGCATTCGCTCCAGCAGGTCCAGTCCCTCCGGGAGGGACGGAGCGGTAATCGTGTCAGCCATGGCATCCTTTCCAATATTGCGTTTCGCACAAAATACTTATCACACATCTCACCAGTTGGGAGGCGACGCGGTCGATCTAAGCTTCAGCTGGCCGAGAATCCCCCGTCGGCCATCAGCGTTGCGCCAAGGACGAACGAGGCGTCGTCCGAGAGCAGGAACGAGACGACCGACGCAATCTCCGCCGGCTGCGCGTAACGACCGATGGGGTGCTTCTCGGCGAAGTGGTCCGGCTCGGTACGTTCGGCATTCAAGGTCCGCAGCAACGGCGTCAAGGTCCCTCCGGGGCAGAGGCAGTTGGCCCTGATGCCGCGGCGGGCGTACTCGACCGCAATGGATCGCGTGTATTGCAGGACGGCTCCTTTCGCGGCGGCGTACGCGGCCAACTCGGGTGCCGCACACACCGAAGCGGTCGACCCGAACGTCACGATGCGCCCATCGCCGCGTTCCAGCATCTGCGGAATCACGGCCTTCGTGACCAGAAAGGTCCCCACCAGACTCACGTCGACAACCTTGCGGAACGTCTCCAGAGACAACTGGTGGGTTGGCCCCGTTGCATGAATGCCGGCCACGGCTACGACCGCGTCCACCCCGCCCAGAGCCGCGGTCACTTCGGCGGTCAAGCGCTGGACGTCGGCCTCATTCGTCACGTCTGCCGCCCCGACCCAGGAGGCGCCATTGGCCTCGGGTGTCGCCAGATCCGTGGCGGCCACGAGAGCCCCATCCGCGAGCAGCCGCTCAACGACGGCCGCACCGATACCGCCTGCGGCGCCCGTCACCAGAGTCCGCCTGCCGCTCAGCCCGTGCATGGACGCCTCCTGCCCGTACGCACCTGCGCACTAAGGTGCAACATGTCCTACATCCTACCAGTTACGAGAGTGCAATGACTACACCGACCGACGGGCGTCTCGCGCTGACGTCCACCACCCTCGCGGACGGCAGCGTCCGGGACGTGTACATAGACGGCGGGCTCATCACCGCAGTGACGGCCCCAGGTATGACGCCGCCGGAAGGTCTCAATTGCGTGCGGGTCGACTTAGCGGGACACGTCCTGCTGCCGGCCGCTGCGGAGCCGCACGCTCATCTGGACAAGGCGCTGCTCGCCACCCGAGTGCCCAATCCATCGGGCAACTTGAGCGGTGCCATCGA
>Ga0066789_10000693_pt1 | contig 14000 bp, 11 predicted proteins | sample OrgsoiDNA2013049_FD_70960 | JGI IMG/M metagenome (GOLD analysis project Ga0066789, IMG submission 70960) | Permafrost soil microbial communities from the Arctic, to analyse light accelerated degradation of dissolved organic matter (DOM) -... | ecosystem: Environmental > Terrestrial > Soil >...
GTCGTCTCGCAGGGTCCGGCCCTGCTGGCCGGTATCTCGCAGGGGCCAGGCCTGTCGGCTCATCGGCACCGGGTTGGGCCCTGCCCGACACCGTCGGGCGACGAGCTGATCCGGCTGGCTGAGACCGTGGGCCTGCGCGGCCGCGGTGGTGCCGGATTCCCTGCCGCCATCAAGCTGGCCACGGCCCAGCGCCGCAAGGCCGTCGTGGTGGTGAACGCCTCTGAGGGAGAGCCGGCGAGCCGCAAGGACGCTGCGCTCATGGCGTTGGCGCCACATGTGGTCCTGGACGGCGCTGCGGTTGTGGCCCACGCGCTCAAGACACGAGAGGTGCACGTCGTCGTGCCCTCGGAGCTTCCGTCGATCCGGGCGGGCCTCGAGAAGGCGTTGCGCGAGCGGGTCGCGGCCGGCGAGCGGCTTACCTGGCAGATCCACGACGCGGCAGCGCGGTTCGTTGCCGGTGAGGCCTCTGCGGTGCTGGAGCTCCTGTCCGGCCGGCAGAACCTGCCGGTCACCACGTGGCAGCCGCAGGCCATCAGGGGCTACAAGAAGCGCCCGACGTTGCTGTCGAACGCGGAGACCTTCGCCCACCTCGGGCACCTGGCCCGGGTCGGGTCGGACGGCTATCGCGCTTTCGGCACCGATGATGAGCCGGGCACGACGCTGTTGACCCTGCGGGGCGACGGCTGGGATCCGGTCGTCCGCGAGGTGGCCTACGGAACGCCCCTGGCAGACGTCCTGACCGAGTCCGAGATGGCTCAGCCGCTGCTCCTCGGCGGGTATCACGGCACCTGGCTGAAACCAGCACAGATACAGGGTCTGGCCGTCTCCCGGACAGACATCGCGGCAGCAGGGGCCACCCTCGGTGCCGGCGTGGTGCTCCCGCTCGCAGTGGGCTGGTGTCCCCTGGTGCGGACCGAGGCGCTGGTTGAGTATCTGGCCGGCCAGAGCGCCAAGAAGTGCGGGCCCTGCTTCAACGGACTGCCCGCCATGGCCGAGGCCGTGCGGGACCTGGTCCATCGTGGAGGGCCGGTCGGCCCGGTGGAGGAGCTCTGCGGGCTTGTCGTCCGACGCGGTTCCTGCGCCCACCCGGACGGAACTGCGCGCCTGGTCACCTCGATGTTGATGCGCTTCCCCGAGGAGGTCGACCTGCACGCACTCGGTGAGTGCCGGGGCGGCCGGGACGAGGTGGTCGCGTGAGCCATATCCTGCGCGTTGACTGGCCGAGCTGCAAGGCGCACGGAGTCTGTGCCGAGATCCTGCCAGAGGTTCTCAGCGTCGACCAATGGGGTTATCCGATCGTGCACGAGCCCGTGACCGGCGACCTGCTCGAGATGGCCAGAAGTGCCGTCAAGGCCTGCCCCACCCTGGCCCTGCGGCTCACACCGGCGCCGCATCGTCACTGACGGGGCAAGCCGGCTGAACTTGCCGCTTCACTGGCGCACCGATGTCCCCCGGGGCGTCGGTGAAGCGGCTGCCACATCTGAATATGAGTGACTATCAAGTCGTCTATGGAATCCTCGTATACGCCTTGATACTGTCTGCGACATGGACCCGGTAACCAATCCCTTCAGACCAGGTGCCGGACGCAGGCCCCCCGTTCTCGCCGGACGGGAGCCCATCCTGGGTGCGTTCACCGTGGTTCGCCGCAAGGTTGACGAGCTCGGTGAGGGCGACCGGGGGTGGATCCTGCACGGACTGCGCGGCGTCGGCAAGACGGTCTTGCTGAACGAGCTACTCGCCCAGGTCAGTGACAAGGGCTGGATAGCCGCCAAGGTCGAGGTCACCCCGGCAATCCCGCTTCCGGTTGCCCTGGCCTCGGCCTTGGTGCGTTCGATGCGGACGGCGACCGGCCGCCACCCCGAACCACGCCTGCGCAGGCTGCTGGGCGTGTTCAAGGCGTTCTCGCTGAGGTTCGACCCGCCCTCGGGCCTGGTGTCCCTCGGCGTCGAGGTGGACCCGGTTGCCGGAGTCGCTGACACCGGCCGCTTCGCCGACGACCTCGCGATGCTGTTCGAGGTGCTCGGAGAGACGTCCCGCGACCTGGGGATCGGCACCCTGATCCTGGTCGATGAGCTGCAGGAGGCCAGCCCCGCGGACCTCAGCGCGCTCAACACCGCTGTGCACCAGAGCGGCCAGTCCGACATACCGCTCCCGATTGTCTTCGTGGGTGCCGGCCTGCCGTCCCTGCCGGCCCAGCTGGCCGATGCCACGAGCTACGCCGAGCGGCTCTACGACTATCGCCCCATCGGGTTGCTGGACGACACCGGGGCGGCGGCGGCGCTGACCGGGCCGACCCTGGCGCACGGCGTCACCTGGGAGCCGGAGGCGCTGCAGGCTGCGCTGGCGATCGCGGGTGGCTACCCGTACTTCCTGCAGGAGGTTGGCAAACACGTGTGGGACGCCGCGCGCTCGACCACCTTCAACCTCGACGACGTGACGGTGGGAGGTGACTTCGCCCGCCAGGAGGTGGACGACGGCCTCTATCGCTCCCGGTGGGAGCGTGCCACCCCTGCCCAGCGCAAGCTCCTGCGGACCATGGGCGAGCTGGGAGGCGACGATCCGGTGGCGATCTCCGACCTGGCCGCCGCGATGGGCAAGCGACGCGTTTCAGACCTGTCGGTTGCCCGCAACGAAGTGATCAAGAAGGGCCTGCTGTATGCCCCGGAGCGGGGCCAATTGGCTTTTACCGTCCCGGGCATGCACACTTTCATCGCCCGGCAGGACTGACATGTCCGGTCGCGTGTCCCATTGCCAGAGGTCGCAGCAGCTCAGCTGAAGCCGATTCGTGATCGTCCGTACTACCGGGCTCTCACCTAGTCCCTTCGGCTTGATGATGCGGCTGATTGGCCATGTCCGGATCGAACCAGCTCTGCGGCGTGGGCTGCGATGCCAGCCTGAGAAGCGGAGATGGTTCTGGCGGCGGATGTGGAAGACCTGCCTCCTCGACCGCGGGACATAGCACTGGAAGGTCATCATGCCCAACGTCAACGAGAGTCCGGCGCACACTGCCACTGGCGAGGGGGATGCACCGTCTTCGGCCACCACATCGACGGGCTCCAGCAGGCGACGGCAGCCCATGACACGGGTGATCATCGCGGCCCTGTCCACGGTCGCGCTGCTGATTGCCGGCGCGGCGACTACTCAGGCCGCGACCGCCTCGCGGTCCTCTCGGCACCCGGTCGCACAACACCGGGTCGCACAGCACCGGGTCTCCTCGGTGCATAAGGTCGTTCCGCCGAAGACCGTTCCACCAAAGACCGTTTCGCCACCCAAGACCGTTTCGCCACCACAGAGCGCGCCGCCAATCGCGGCCAGCACGTCCGTGCACCCGCCGCTGGCGAAGCCCGGCTATGTGATCTTCGGTGCGTTCACCGAGCTGCCCGGCCTCACCGAGCAGGTGAGCGTGACGACCCGGGAAACCCAGCTGGGGCGTAAGTACGCCCTGAACTCGCACTACTACGACTGGGCCGACCCGTTCCCCGGCGCGCCGGAGAATGCCGACACCACGGCCGGCCGCACGCCGATGGACACCTGGTGGGGGATTGACCCCCGGCAGATCGTCAACGGGTCGCAGGATGCGCTGATCACGACCCGGGCCAAGGCGGTGGCCGCGTATGGCAAACCGCTGTTCCTGCGCTGGGGCGCCGAGATGAACGGCAACTGGTATGCGTGGTCCGGCACGAAGGTGGGCAACGACCCGACGGTGTTCGTGGCCGCCTGGCGGCACATCCGCGACATCTTCACCGCCGTTGGCGTCCACAACGCGGCCTGGGTGTGGGCCCCGAACGCCGACTCGCACCCGGGTGGCACCGATGTCACCTCGTGGAACAACTGGCGCAACTACTACCCCGGCGACGCCTACGTAGACTGGGTCGGCATCGACGGTTACAACTGGGGTGCCACCGACACGTGGCAGACCTTCGGCCAGGTCGTCGGTCCGGTGTACGCCGACTATGCGGGGCGAAAGCCGATCATGATCGCTGAGACCGGGTCGCTCGAGTCCGGCGGCAACAAGGCCGCCTGGCTGGCCGAGGCCGCGGTGTGGATCAAGGCTCACCGCAGCGTCATGGCCTTCGTGTACTTCGACACGAACCAGTCGTCCTCAGGGCTCGACTGGCGCACTGACTCAACGCCCGCATCGCTGAGTGCCTACATCACCGTGGCGCGTGATCCGTACTTCTCCGGTCACCCCGGCTGATCAGTCCCGCTGGCCACGCTCCACACCATCGGCGCCAGGGCAAGGGCCTCCACGACCATGGCGATGACGAACCACGCTGAGAGGCCGACCAGTCCACCGACCCGGCCCCCCCAGGCCGCGGCGGCAAGCTCCACGAACCCCCACCCGACCATGACAGCCGCGGCACGTGGGATGCGGCGCCGCACGCGTGCCGCAGCCACGTAGTGGGTCTTGATGATCATCGGGAGATAGGCCAGCGTCAGGATCTGAAGGGGCACGGTGGCCTCATGCGCGTAGCTGCGCCCGAACAGAGCCAGGATCACGGGCGCAGCCACCACGAGTACGGCCCCGCCGAGGAGGCCGGCAACCAGAGATACACGCAAAGTCAGTCGGGTCTTGCGCGCCATGGCAGGCCGATCCGCCGAGGCAACGGCGAACAAGGCTGTGGACAGGTGCGTCGGCAGGATGAAGAGGAAGCCGACCACCGTCCACGCGGCGTAGAAGGCGCCCCCGGCTGAGGCCGAGACGACAGCGGTCACGACAACCGGGATGAGCAACCTGGGGCCCTGCACGGCGATGTTGAGCCAGCTGTGTGCCAGCGTCGTCCTGCCGAGGCCGTGCAGCAGTGAGAACTGGGGCCGGTGCGCGACACGCATTCCTCGCCGGCGCATGACGAGGCCAAGCAGCAGGATCGAGAACACGGTCGCCCAGATCCACGACTCGAGGATTCCCAGGCCCAGCTCGTCGTGCAGGGCGACGGAGAACGCGACCAGGAGGGCGATCTTGACCGTCGCAAAGATCGTGTTGCGCCAGAGCTGGAGCCCACTGCGCTGAAGTCCCAGTGTCGCCTGGTCAAAGACCAGCATGGACCCGGTCAGGGCGACGCCAAGGACGAACAGGCCTCCACGTATCGGTTGGTCGATGAGCAGGCCCAGCGGGCCGCTGACCAGCGGCGCCAGTGGTACGTAGGCGGCTGCAAGCACCAGCGAGACGCCCGCGCTGGTGAGCAGCCCGGCCGCCACGAGGCGAGCCCGACCCGTCCCGCGCAGGGGGAGCTCGGAGATGAGAACGGTGCCTATGCCCGCCATGCCGATCGTTCCCAGCAGCATCATCACCGAGATGGCAGAGGAGCCAAGCCCCACGGCTCGCTGGCTGTACAGGCGCGCGGCCAGGGCCCAGTAGACAAATCCCAGACCCGAGGTCAGCGCGGTCGTGGCCAGAAGCGAGCTCGCACTGCCAAGGACGTCCGCGTGCTGCCGCCAGGTTCGCCGGCGGCCGGAGACCCGGGCCCAGAGGGGGTCGGCAGGGCGAGCGGAGTGAACCCTCACAGGTCGCGGACCCTCCCCTCGCCCTCCCGTCTCGTCGCTCACCCGGCGCCCACAAAGGGGACGGTGACGGCGACGTGCCGATATGGTGACCCGCCGCCCCCGCCGCGGTAGAGGTCCACTGCCAGGCGCTGACCAGGGCCTGCGGGCACCAGGCGCTGCCAGCTGGCACCGTCTGCCAGGGTGATCGTCCACGCGTTCGAGACGACTCCGTCGGTGCTGACAACCAGCCGGTACTGCTGCGGGCGCTGCTCGTGATTTCCGAGAACGATCTGAGCGGTTACCGGTTCCGCTACAAGCTTGTTGAGCGACAGCTGCGTGAACGCTGGCTGCGCCTGCGCCTGTGCGCTGTGAACAGCGACTGCCACCGCGGCGGCGCCGATCAGCGCAGCCAGGCCGAGCCGGACCGCCTGGGTGACCGATATTCGCTGCACGCTCCGCCGTTCGCGGGGCTCGGCCCGGGGTTCGATCCTGACCCGGGCCCGCAAGGTCGCCGCGACTGCTGCGCCGGCCAGCGTCGTGGCGGCGAGCAGGGCCAGCCAGCTTGCCCGTTCCAGCCGCGCCCCGGCCACGAACAGGAGGACTCCGCCCAGCGCTGTGACCGTGAGCGAGAGAGCAACCGACAGCGCGGCGCGCATCTCAACGCCCAGCCCTGACCCGAAGAACACCTCGGTCCACACGTATCCCGGAGCCAGAAGCACCAGGGGGACTCCGAGCAACGTGGTGACAGCTACGGGGGCCCCCGCCCAGACGGCTGCAACCGTCGCGATCGCAAGACCGGCGGCGCTCAGGAGATCCGGTGACCTAGGGCGCACTGGTCAGCCCCCTGAGGTTGTAGATGACGACATCCCCGCTGTCGTACGGACGGTCGACCCCGGCCATTCCGTCGTACTTGTCAAGGTTCTTCAGCGGGATCGGCCCCTTCAGGTGGCTGATGTCCGGATCGACCGGGAAGTAGCTCCCGCTGAGGGGCAGGGACTGTGCCAGCCGCCGGTCGACAAACAGGTAGCGAACCGACTCCGCGGCCAGGTAGGCGCGCTCCTGCGGCCCGAAGGCGGCTGAGTAGTACAGCGAGGATGCGTTTCGAACGGTGTCCTGCTTGCCGTATGCCGCCAGCAGGGCCGCATTCGAGATGTCGACACCGAACCTGTTGCCGGGCCCCAGGGCTGCCAGGGCCCAGTTCGCCCCGTCGATGCCCTGAGGGCTGACTGAGCGCTCGAAGCCACCCACCTGGTAGGCGCCGGGGAGCATCTCCCAGTAGGGCGGCCAGCCACCCGCAATACTGCCGGCGAACATCGTGACCGCCAGCGTCACCCCGATCAGTCCACCGGCGCGCCGCCTCGTGCGGCGGGCCCGTGCGCTGCCTACCAGGTGAGCCACACCGACGGCGACGACATAGGCGACCGGAATGAACACGAACGTGAAAGCCCGCCCCGCGCGTTCTGCGCCGTTGGAAGAGACCAGGCGCATGGCGAGGATGGGGAAGAAGGACAGGGATGCGATCAGGAAGGTGATCGGGCCGATGCGTCTGTCTCCACGCCAGATTCGAACATCGCCGTACACCAGGAGAACGGCGATGGCCAGGACGAGTGTCAGGACCAGGACGTGGTTCGCCAGGGGTCCGGTCGGGAGTGACGCCTTGGGATCATGAACGTTCGGGTCGCCCACGAAGTGGCTCGCCAGGTCGGTGAAGTTCGGGGCCAGATAGCTGAGCGTCGACGGTGCCGCGAGCAGTACCCAGGCCGCGGTCGCCGCCATGGTGAGGCCGAGGGCAAGCAACGGCACTCGTAGAACCCGCCAGTGCGCCTGGACGGTGGTGACCGCGGCGAACAGTGCGAGCAGCGCGGCCAGGACGTACGTGGTCATGTGGTGGGTGACTGTCACGGTGACCACCGACAGGACGAGCACGACCCACCAGCCGGCTCGCAGCCGCGGCCCGGACGGCCCGCGCCGCGAGGTCAGGCGCAGCACCGCGTACACCGCCAGGGCCAGGAACGGCAGAGCCAGGACCTGGTAGATGAACATGGAGTCGAAGAACGCGAAGTGCGGGCTCATCGCGTAGACGAGGGCTCCGATCCCTGCGACGCGGGTCGAGCCGGAGAGCTTGTCGAAGACGGCGTAGAGGAGTGCGACGAACAGGAGGTGCGCCACGCCGATCAGGACCAGACCCGAGGCGAACACGGACAGCCCGGTGATCGAGGAGAGCGCGGCGGTGACGTTCTCCAGGCCTGGGTAGTCGGGGCTGATCGGCAACGAGTAGTTGACGGTGAACAGGTGTCCGGTCTGCAGGATGTCCTCGGTGCTGCGCCAGTGCTCCAGCTCGTCGGGAAACGTGAACATGAGCGGGCCGTAGCAGAACTTGACGGCGTACTCGGCGACGACCAGGAGGCCGACCAGGCCCAGAGACTCTGTGGGCGACGGTGGCCGCCGTGACAGCAGGCGCACCGCGACGGGGGTGACGATGAGCAGCTGCCCCAGCCAGTACACGGCGCTCGCAGCCGGACCGTCGTGTCCCGCTCGCCCGGCCCAGAAGGCAAGGTTGATGGCCATCAGTCCGAGCGCAGCGATCAGGGCGACCGTGCTCAGCGACCCCCAGGGCCGGTCGACCCCGACGTCTGGCGCGTCGCCGAGCACTGCCTCGACCTGAGGCGCACGGCGGCTCAGCATCGTCATGACCTGGGGTCCCGCCACTGGGGATGAACATGGCTGCCGCGCCTCACGGCCCGCCACAGCACGCGCCTGAGCGGCACGGCGGCCAGCTCGACCCGGCTGGGGCGGATGAGAAGCAGCTGCCGGAGCTGCTCGACCGAGGTGCCGGCATTGACGGTGAGGCGCGGCAACGCGAGGCGGCTTTCGCCGGTTCGGGCCGGCAGGTCGTCGACGCCACAGGCGCTGTCATACCCGGCCTCCGCGACAGCCCTTCGTGTGGTCCGGTCCCAGTAGCCGAAGGGGTAGGCGAAGCTGTTCACCGCGACCCCGAGCCGGTCCTCGAGCAGGACTTTGGGCCGCCGGATCTCGTCGGCGAGCCTGGTGGTCTCCAGCCGGTCGAGCTGCGGATGGGTATGGCTGTGGGCGCCGATCTCCACGCCCTCCGCCGCCACCTCGCGGAGCTGGGACCAGCCGATCATCCGGCGGTCCTGCTCATCGCAGTCGGCAAGCCAGCGTCCGGTGCGACCGACGTAGCCGGTGGTGACGTAGAGCGTTGCGCGCAGCCGGTATTCGCGGAGAATCGGCAGCGCCGTCGTGTGGAAGTCGTCGAAGCCGTCGTCGAAGGTCAGCACCACGCACCGCTGCGGCAGATGCTGCCGCCGATCCTGCAGGGCCATCGCCTCAGTGATGGTGATCGTCTGGTATCCGGCGTCGGCGATGAAGGCCATGTGAGCGGCGAAGTCGCCCGGATGCATGGCGAACCGGGCGAACCCGGGCGCTGCCGTGGGCGAGATGCTGTGGTACATCAGGATCGGCAGGCCCTCGGGCTTGCCGACAGGCCGCCCCGGGCTCGACCCCGGTGCCCTGAGCGGCTCTGCCCGAAGGGGGTCGCTCACCGGTGGGTCTGCTTCCCTGAACGCGCCTGCGCGCGTGAGCTCCGGACATACGCGAACGGCCCGGCGAGCATGCCCAACCTCTGCTCGCGGCGCAGCCTGGGAGGGAAGTCGCGCATGGTGGCGGTGGTCAGCGAGTCGCGTCCGCGCAGGTCGCGCAGAGCTGCGGGTATCAGTGCGAGAAGCGTCCCGAAGACCCTGGGATCACGGCGAATCAGGGCTGCGTAGTAGGCGGTGAGGCCGGTGCCATAGCCGCGGAGCTGGCGGCTGAGACCTGCCGGGTCGCCATAGTGGTGATGGCGGACAAGGGCCGACGGCTGGTAGGCCATCCGGTAGCCGCCCAGGAGCACTCGCGAGAAGGCGTACGTGTCCTCGGCTCCGCAGGCGGCGGTCCCGGCGCCCAGTGCCACGTCGAACCCGCCGATGGCCGCGAGCGCCTCGCGGCGGAAGGCCATATTGCCCCCCGCGCCGAAAGGAGGCAGCGGATAGAGCGGGCTCTGCCCTTTGTGCCCATGCCGGGCGGAGAACACCGCGGGGGTGAAGCCGCGCCCCTTGCTGTGGCCACCGAACTGCTCGAACCATTCCTGGGCCTGGGTGTCCAGGGCAGCGGGCAGGATCATCCCGGACACACAGCCGATGTCGTCGCCCGACCTGAAACCGCGAAGAAGCTCGGCCAGCCAGTGCGGGTCAGCTTCTTCGTCGTCATCCAGGAAAGCGATCAGGTCCCCCCTGGCCGCTCCAACGCCGGCGTTGCGCGCCCGGGAGAGCCCGGGACGGTCCTCCCGCACATACCGGCAGTCCAGCGCAGCATCCCTGGCCACCGCCCGGACCTCATCTGTTGTGGGCGCGTTGTCGACGACGACGACCTCGAAGTCCGGGTAGTCCTGGCCGGCCAGCTTCCTGAGGCAGCCGGCAAGCTGAGAGGCACGATCGCGCGTGCTGATCACGACGCTGAACAGAGGCGCCGCGGCGAGCAGCCTCTCCCGGGTCTGCACGTGGGGCATCGACCCGGGGTCGAGTCCCAGTCCCATATTCCCCAGCCCTGCCGCAACCGGTCGACCCGCCGCGACCAGGCGTTCGCCGACCTGTGTGCCGAAGCGGTCGAAGATCCGTCGTCCGAGCTCGGCGGGGGCGATGCCTGCGTCATCGGCGGTGAGCTCCAGGTAGCCCAGCGGCTCCGTGGCCATCCGGACCAGCACCCACACCCTGCGGCTCTGGCCACCCGGCGACGGATCGAGAGCGGGCAGGGCACCGGTGATCTCGACCTCGGTCAGCTCGACAGGTGTGAAGTCACCCTGCCGGACCCCGGCGTCCTCCGAGACGCTCACCCGGCGACCTTCGACGGGCTGGGCTTCAGCCGGACCCAGGGAACCTTTGCGCGGCGATCGGCGAGGGCTTTGCGCTGGCGTTCGACGAAGATTGTCCGGAGCACCCTCAGTCCGTCATTGAACGCGTTGAGGTTGCTGACTCCGTGAATTCTCTCTTTTTCAACGCTTGGAACTTCGGCAACCGTCAGCGCAGCAGCAGCGACCCTGCAGTTCAGAAGGGTCTCTATCTCAAAACCATCACCCCAGGCCATCCCATTCATGGCCATCTTCGCAGGATTCACGGTCTGAAGATCGACGGGAGGCAGGTTGAGGTCTTCGAGAATGTCACGCCAGAAAGCGTTATAGCCGTAACAGAGGTCTGTAAAGCCGGTGCCGAAAAGGGCATTGGTCAAACCGCTGAAGGCCCGGTTCCCCGCGCTTCGAAGGTGCGTGATGTCCTCACTGCCGCCGCCCTCGAGACGTCGGCTGCCCTTGGCGAAGTCCGCGCCGCCAACCAGAGCCTCGACGAAGCGGGGGATCTCTCGGGGATCGGCCGAACCGTCGGCATCGAACATGACGATGATGTCGCCTGTGGCTGCGGTGAATCCACAGGCCAGGGCATTGCCCTTGCCGCAACGTGATTGACCAACCACCTGAATCGACGGCATCACGCGTTGAGCCGTCGCGGCGGTGTCGTCAACGGATCGGCCGTCCACCAGGATTACCTCGTGAACCTGGGGGAGCTCCGGAAGGATGAGCTCGAGGTTGCGTGCCTCATTCTTGGCAGGAATAACGACGCTGACACGTGGTGCTCGCGAAGTGCGACGCCGGTCTTCGCATAGTTTGTGACGAATGTTCTTTGACGTGAACTCGATGGGTGCGTTGACGTGTTCCACGGTGAAAGATCTCCCTCTTTCTTTCCTTTGCCGCGTGCAGCCGGGCTATCCCCTTGTCCGTCCTGATCTGGGTCATCCCGAGTCCGCTGGTTTATCCCCTATGTCCTGTTTGTCCTGATAGATCCCCATGGGACTAGTTAAGAAATGGTAAAGGTGGGCGCTCGGGGATGTCAACGGTTGCCTCTGCTGTCGGACGGAGGTCGCCCGGAGCCCCGGTCCGACGGCAGAACGTTCGCCCGACCGACGGCAGAGCCTTCGCCCGACCGACGATAGAACGTTCGCCCGACCGACGATAGAACGTTCGCCCGTCTCTCGGAAGGCTTGAATGCGAGCGTGGTCTTCCGCTAATATCCCGGCTGACGATTTGCGTCGTGGCCTGCGCCCGACGATCGCGACTCGGACGGGGATGTCCTTTGACACCAGAGCCTTTGATGCACACTGCCCCCTCGGTGTCCGTCATCATCGCGGCCTTCGCAGACGAGCGGTGGGACGATCTCGTCGAGGCCGTGGACTCGGTTTCGGTGCAGTCTCGACCGGCGCAGGAGACCATCGTCGTCATCGACCACAATGCGCGGTTGCTGTCGAAGGCGAGAGCAGAGCTCCCGGGGGCCAGGGTGCTCGAGAACGAGTTCGCCCGCGGTGCGTCGGGGGCCCGCAACACAGGGGTCGCCGCCTCGACCTCGGACGTGGTGGCCTTCCTGGACGACGATGCCTGCGCCGACCCGCGGTGGCTGGAGCACCTGGTCAGACCTTTCGACGACGCCCGGGTCATCGGTGTCGGCGGCCGACTGGCACCCGCCTGGTCATCGCGGCGTCCGAGATGGTTCGCGCCGGAGTTCGACTGGGTCGTCGGCGCGTCGTACCGGGGCATGCCCGAACGTCTCGAACCGATCCGCAACGTCTGGAGCAACAACATGGCGATCAGGCGCGACATCTTCGACGCCATTGGCGGCTTCCGCCTCGGCTTCGGCAAGACCGGCGCCCGCTCTCGTCCTGAGGACACCGACCTGTGCCTGCGGGCGGGCAAGGTCCGGGCCGGGACCTGCTGGGCCTACCAGCCGGCCGCGCTGGCCCATCACAAGGTGCCGGCCGCGCGCGAGCGGTTCGGGTTCTTCGTCCGCAGGTGCTTTGCCGAGGGTCAGGGCAAGGCGGAGCTCGGGGCGCTGGTCGATCGGAGCTCCGCGATGTCCAGCGAGCGAGCCTACGCGCGCACCGTGCTGCCGAAGGGCCTCATCGCCGGGCTCGGCGAGACGATGCGAGGGGACCCCACGGGGTTGGCCCGGTCAGGGGTCATCGTCCTCGGGCTCGGGGCCGCCACCGCGGGCCTGGTCAGCGAACTGTGTGTCCAGCAGTTCGGCCGATCCGGGGACAGGCCGGAAGGTGCCGATGCGCATCCTCGTTGACCAGAGCGGCTATGACCTGCTGAACGTGGGCGACGTGGCCATGCTTCAGTCGTGCGTGGAGCATCTTCGTGCGCTCTGGCCCGGGGCGAACATCGCGGTGATCTGCCACGATGCGCAGCGACTGGCCCAGTACTGCCCGGGAACCACACCGGTGCCGGCGGCGCCTGGCAGGCCCGGATCCGTGCCAGGGCTGCCGGAGAAGGTCAGGCTGGGGCTGGGCCAGGTCCACAAGATGGCCCGCCCGTACACCTCACTGAGTCGTCGCCGTACCCCGCAGGAGCGGGCGCCACGGTCCCTGACCGGTGCCATTCGGTGGGCGGATGTCGTCGTGGCCTCCGGAGGCGGATACCTGAACGACACCTGGTGGTGGCATGGTTTCGGCGTCCTGAGCGTGTTGGGTCTCGCGCAGCGGCTGGGCAGGCCGACGGCAATGTTCGGCCAGGGGCTCGGTCCTCTGTCCCACCCTTTGCTGTCACACCAGGCGCGGCGGGTGCTGCCACGCCTGCACGTCCTCGGCCTGCGTGAAGGGGTGGTCGGACTGCCGCTGGCTCTCAGCCTGGGCGTTCCGCCAGCTCGCGTCGTTGTCACGGGGGACGACGCACTTGACCTGGCCGGCCCGGTCGCGACCACTTCCTGCGCCGCGACCGGGTCCGGTGCCCGGGATGCTCTCGGGGTCAATGCGAGGGTCACCGGTTATGCCGGGGTGAACCGTTCTGTGGCTGACGATGTGGGCAGGACCCTCGCGCGGGCCGTCGCACAACATGACGCAAGGGTGATCGGTCTGCCCGTCTCCCGCTACGAGACGGACTCAGACCTCTCGAGCATCCGCTCCCTGTGGCCGGGCCCGCTTCCTGCGGGCAGCGTCGCCGAGGATCTGGCCACGCCCCTTGCGCTGGCGACGGCGGCGGCAGGCTGCCGCGCCGTCGTGACCGGCAGCTACCATGCGGCCGTGTTCGCCCTGGCCGCCGGGGTGCCCACCGTCTGCCTGAGCAACTCCGGGTACTACGACGCCAAGTTCGCAGGTATCGCCGCATTGTTCCCGGCCTCCACCGAAGTCGTCCCGCTCGGGGGCAGAGACCTCGAGCAGCGGCTCCTGGCGGCCATCGGCCGGGCGTGGGGTGCCGACGAGGAGGCCCGCCAGGCTGCCCGCGAGCAGGCGACGACCCAGACTGCAGCCTCGAAGCGTCTGTATCAGCGGTTCGCCCGCCTCGTCACCGAGAGTGCCCGCGGCGGGAGCTCCCACGCCCTTCGAAACGAGGTTGCCTAGGAGTGGGCATAGGCTCTCCTCGATGGTTTCTCTAGCAGGTTGCGTCTGCGGCCACTCCCGTGACCTTCACCGTCACTACCGGG
>Ga0066789_10000695_pt1 | contig 13990 bp, 12 predicted proteins | sample OrgsoiDNA2013049_FD_70960 | JGI IMG/M metagenome (GOLD analysis project Ga0066789, IMG submission 70960) | Permafrost soil microbial communities from the Arctic, to analyse light accelerated degradation of dissolved organic matter (DOM) -... | ecosystem: Environmental > Terrestrial > Soil >...
CCGCCGCATGCTGCCGTGATGGATTCCCCGCCCTCCAATCCGCCGCATGCTGCCGTGATGGATTCCCCGCCGTCCAATCCGCCGCATCAAATCTGAGTCTTGGAGGGTTGAGGAATGTATCGTCGAAAAGTGATAGTGGCAGCCGCAGCGGTGTTTGCCATCGGCGTCGCGTTCGCGGCACAGCCGACATCGCTGCGCGCAAATTCGGGTGCGCGTGTTCCACGACAGGGATCGTCCTGGGTTCCCGGCACGAATCAGTTGATGTCGGCCTATGAACCGAGTTTTTCGGCCCTGACACCTCCGCGATAAGGGTCTCGGAGTGTTACTTTCAAACGAGGCTCCGTAATAACGGAGCCTCGCCTCTGTGTGAGGTAAACTCAACGGGCATGATCGAACAGGTGCCCCTTGTCTAATATCCTTGTCATTGCCCATCGCGGCGCCAGCGGCGAGCGACCGGAGCACACCATCGAATCCTATCGGCTGGCGATCGAGGAAGGCGCCGATTACATCGAACCCGATTTGGTCATGACGCGCGACGGCGTGCTCATGGCGCGGCACGAGAACGAGATCGGGGGCACTACCGACGTCGCGCAGCACCCGGAGTTCGCGTCGCGGCGCCGCACTCAGGTCATCGACGGCGAAACCATGACGGGCTGGTTCACGGAAGACTTCACCGCCGCGGAGATCAAGACCCTGCGCGCGCGGGAACGTCTGCCGGATTTACGGCCGCTGAACTGTGCCTTTGACGGGCGATTCACGGTCCCGACCTTCGATGAGATCATGCAACTCGCCAACGATGCCAACCGGCAGCGAGGCGCCAAGATCGGCGTGTACCCGGAGACCAAGCACCCCGCCCATTTCGCCGGGATCGGCTTGCCGCAGGAACAGGCGGTGCTCGATTGCCTGCAGCGCCACGGCTATGCGGCGCACGGCAGCCCGGTGTACATCCAGTCCTTCGATCCCAATAACTTGCGCCAATTGCGCGGCATGACGGCTCTGCCCCTGTTGCAACTGCTGGAACACGCACTCGGCGACTTGGGCGAGATTGCCGGATACGCCGATGGGATCGGCATTGCGAAGTCGCTGGCAAGCGCCGAGGGCGTGCGCGCCGCGCACGCCGTGAATCTCAAGGTGCATGTGTGGACTTTTCGCGCCGAGAATGCGTTTCTTCCGGACGATTTGAAAATAGGCGACTCGGCGGCGGGGCATGGCGATCTAGATGCCGAAATCCGCCGCTACTTGGACCGTGGCATCGACGGCCTCTTCGTCGATTTTCCGGCGGTGGGAGTGCGCGTGCGGGACGCTTACATCTCAGGGGTCCAGCCCTTGCACCAGCCGCTGACCGAGACCAGCTTGCCGGGGAAGAGACTGCAAGGACGATAATCACTCCCGGCGCTGCCCTGCAGTTGCAGGCAGTTCTCGCAATTGGTTCCCTGCGAATAATCCGGGTATTTCTTGAGGTCGACTTGGGCTGCGTTTTCGACGTAGCCCAAGGCGGTCGCCGCCGGATCATTCACATCGAGCCGCGCAAGCTCGGCGCCGAACGTTGGACGCCAGGGCAGAACGGCCGACATTCCGGCGGCCAGACCCAAACGCTGCAGCGCTTCGCGACGGGTGATGCTCATGGGTTAAATATGCATAAAATCCGGCGCGGAGTCACCTCCGAAAGCCGCTTGGGTCCGATTTGATATGCTCGACGCTTTTGGAACGCCCCTTGCTTAAGATATGGTTGTTGATCTGGCTGGCTAGGTGCGCATTTTTTGCCGCTCTGATCTTCACTTTCTACAGCGCAGTGATACCGCCGACGCACGCGGTGCAACTCGTCCCGTGGGACAAGGCCGAGCACTTCATCGCCTTCTATGCCTTGACTGGACTCGCGGTGGCGGGCTTTCCACGGGGCCGGCTTTGGGTCATTGCGGCTTTATTGTCGGCGTTCGGCGCCTTGATCGAATTCGTGCAAGGGCTCCCCATGGTGCACAGGGACCGAGACTTCTGGGATTGGGTGGCGGATACCATCGCCATCATCGCAGCGCTGTCGCCCATGCTGTTGGTGTGGTGGCGCGGAGCCGTGCGCTCCGGTCAGAAAAACATCGATATGTAGACTTGGTACACCATCGCGTCGAACGCATACAGCGGCTCGGCGCCGGGCCGGTAACCGCCGTCCGCGGGCGTCACGTTGAAGTCTCTTATGTTCCTGAAGTCCTTGTACTTGAATTGAATTCGACTCACGTCGGCGCTCAAGGTGGCGCGCTTGAATATGAGGAAACCCTCCGGCGCAAAGGCCCAGGTCACCTTCCCATCGATGGTATTGTTGGTCGACGCCGCAAGATTCTGGTCGCGAGCCTCGAAGTTCTGAGAATTCGCGAATGGAAACAGGTCGCTGTAGAACGTCGCACTATTCTGGCTGTAATGGCGCACGCGCCCCTCGAAAATCCACTTGTTGGAGAAGGGCTGGATGTACCCCAATTCGATGGTGTTCGCGCGGATGCCCCAGGTGTCCGAGAAATACCGATACGACACGGACGCGGCCGCGCGATACGGCAGGTAGTACTTCGCGCGTGCCTCCACGGCCGTGCTGGTGTGGGTGTTGGGGTAAACTTGACTCCCCAGGGCGTAGCCGAGAGGGTTTATCGACGGATCCACCAGGTAGCGAATGGAGCGGTACGGGTTGCTCAAGAGACCCTGATCCGTGATGACTTCCACGGTCGCACCTGCTATCAGATTCTTGGTGATGATCTGCGACAAGCCGCCCTCGTAGCTGCGGCTGGTCGCGTGTCCGAGCCACGAGATCACCGGTTTGGAGGCGGTACCGTTGTTTTCCCCCACTTTGTTGCGGCTGTCCGTGAATCCGAGCGTCACGGTGGTCAGATCGCCGAACATGTCCTGGCTCAATGAAAAATGGGTCGTGTTGGAGATGTAGTCGCGCTCGGTACTGTTGGTATACGACAGGTTGTATTGAGTCTTGTCGTGGATATAGTCGACCGACAGGGTTTTTTGTTTGCGCTCGTCCTTGATGACGCTGGCCTGGCTCAGGACGTCAACCGACGCACCGCTCACCTTATCGACGAAGTAGTTGGCCTCGACTGCAAATTTCTCGGAGAACTTCTTGCGCACCAGCACCGACTCGCCGGTGATGTCCATCCCGCCGCCCTTGTAGCTGCTCCAAAAGAGATCCGCGCGATCGTCGGGCAGCACGGCCGCACCGGCGATGCACATCATTGACAAGGTTGCAACGGCGGCGAGGCGGCTCGAATGACGCGGCAAAGTCCTCATATCGATGGCGCGGGCCGAGGAGCCTAGTTGCAGCCGCAGCCGCCGCCGGCCGTGCCGGTGGCGCCCCGCGATCCTTCGCGGGACTCATAGATATGATCGAAGTATGCGCCGGAGATGGCATCCCGATCCCACGACATGATCGGATCCGCCAGTCGATCGCGCTCGTAGGGCTTGACCCAGGGCTGGATGCTGCATGCTCCGAGCAATAGACCGGCGCCGATCACGGCAAGCGCTGACTTGCGCATGGTCACTCTCGAATCAGCTGGCGAATGCGATCTTGGTACTCGTTCTCGTCACCGGGCCGGTAGCCACGGTGAATGTAGCGGATTTCCCCCTTGCGATCGATGATGACGGAACTCGGCATTTCATCCACGTGGTACGCCTTGCTCACCTGGTTCGCGGGGTCGAGCAGCACGGGGAAGCTCACCGGTTTACGCGTCAGCAAGTCCTTCACTGCGGGCCCTTCCTTATCGACATTGACGCCGATCAGGGTGAAGCCCGCCGGCTTGTATTTCTTGTACATCTGGTCGAGCAAGGGCATTTCCAGCTGGCAGGGGCCGCACCAGGTCGCCCAGAAGTTCACCATGACCACCTGGCCCTTGTACTGGCTCAGCGCGGCTTGCTGTCCCGAGAGTGCGGTGAGCGTAAAGGCGGGCGCCGTTCCCGTTGCGTCGCCGCTGGCCGCGAATGCCGCCGATGCGATGACGATGGCGGCCATCGTGCAGCGCCCAAAGAATTTAACTGTCGAAATTTTCATGATCTGTCCTCCTGATCAGTAGAAAACGGTTAAGCCGAGAGTGGCTTCAATGTTGTGGACGTTCTTGGTTCGGCCGGTCAAAGCCGTCTCGAACACGTGATCTCTTACGTCCAGGTGCATGGCGAGCCAATCCGTGATCAACAGTCGCTCGCCCATGCCAAAATTAAGTGCAAACTGATCCTTGTCGGCAAATTTCACGTCGCCCATGCCGACAGTCACGTACAGGGCCGAGTTGAACGCGCGACCCCGCCCGAGAAAGATCTCGCCCGGGAGTACGTTGTAGCCTACGTCCAAGTCGTAATACGTGAACCGTCTCCCAGTGTCGCTGACCACCGTGATATTGGGGAAAACGTCCTCCAAGCTGGATGTGCCGGCCCTGGAGCGGCCCAAAAAGCCCTCCACGAAGATGTCTTCCGAGACGTGGTACGCAGCGCGCACGCCGTAAACCGGATTGGTACCGAAGTCCTGAATGCTGAGGGCGCCGAAGTAGCCGCCGAGCTCGAAGTCCTTGGCCTTGATCTTCGGCGTTTTCACGACGCGGCGATTGACCTGCGGTTCGACGATCGAGGGCTCCCCCTGGGGCTCCTCGGCAGCCACCTGGGTCGGCGGCTTCTCGCCGCGATGGAACCAGCCGCAGCCGGACAGCAGCGCCGCCGCTAGAAAAACACTGCTAAGCCGAATTTCCATTCTTCCGGTTCCTCGTTCTGATTTCGGTTCGTGAAGACGACATACTTGCGCCAATCCGCACGCCACATGAATCGCCTGGTAATGAAGCCGCGCGCGCCCAAGGAAACGTAGGCCAGCTGGTTGCCGGTCTGGAGCGGCTTCGGCGGCACCTTGTCGTCGATGTACTGGTATCCCGTGCCAAGACCCGCGGTGGGCGAGAACCACCGCCATTCGGGTATGAAGGTGTGCCGCATTCCCAGGCTTGCGATGTAGCGGTTATCGATCGTCCCCAATGCCTGCTGCAGTACGAGTTCCACGTCGAGGCTGTCGGTGAGACCGAAATCGCCCCAGGCAGTGACCAGATTCTGATGATTGAAGACGCCGTAGCCCGCGCCCAATTCCCAGCGGTGGGTGGCGAAATCCGGATAGGGCGGGATGGGCGCCGGCTCTCCCGAAGTGAGCTTGGTGAGAGCCAGATCCGAGCGGCGCGCCCAACCCTCCTGGCCGCGCGGCGCGCGCACCTTGAACCAATCGGTGCGGCTGTAGAGGACGGTGACGATTTCGTCGCGGCCCACGACATAGACGACGGGAAAGCCGCGGCCCGGGCCGCTGTGCATCTCCAGGTAGGGCTCGGCAACGACGACCTCAATCAGTTGTTCCTTCGCATGGACCAGACCGACACCGAACGCCTGCAGCAGCAGTAGCGCGAGCAGACGTCGCATCAGCTCAATTCGCCGGCGCGACAAACGGATCGTTATAGTACTGCGCGCCAATGTCCAGCCATTCTGCGATCAATCGCAACTCCGCCGTCGTTAAGAACCCTGTGTGGATCGTGTCCGGAACGGTGCCATCGAAAATCTTGAAGAAATTCACCGATCCGCTTGCGCTGCCGGCCACCATCGGCGGCGCCAACGGCACCGGCACCCCATTCACCAATAAGTCCTGCAGGACGCCCATATTAAGCGTCTGCTCGTTATGTGCAAACAGAAGTTCCTCGTAGGACGTGGTCACGGTCGGGTCCGCGGAGGACGCGCTGTCGGTCAAATCCAGCTGACCGGCGGGCACCTGGGGGGCCTTGGCGGCGGCATTCACCGGGGTGTGGCAGATCACGCACTTATGATCAGGGTTGGGATCGCCGGGCACGGCACTCGGCCGCGATAGATTCCATACCGGCTGGATCTGGTGCGACACGTTGCCGTCGGCCACGGCGTCGGGATAGTGAATAGTGCTTCGGCAAAGGGGATCCCAGGTGGCACAATGGGTGTTCGCCGGGCTCGGCGTCGACAGTGCGGATCGAGTGGGAGTAACGGTGCCCACGTACAGATAGGCAAAGCTCGTATCGGGCGCGCGCACGACCGGATCGGTCCAGACGTCGCTGTAAATCACATCGATGGTCGGCAGCTCCGAGCAGGGGGTCATGGCACCTGGGGGCGTGACCGCATTGGCGCAGGTATTCGCTGCCCGGGTGTCCGCCATGGTGTCGCCGACGCGCGCCGCCGGCAACGTGGCCACAGTATTGGGAAATAGCGCATTCGCGGCCGGCGCTCCGGCATTGACAGAGGCGGTCAGTCCGAAGCGGCCGTGCGACGGCGTGGTTTTGCGGCCGGCGACGTGGCAGCCGTTGCAGTTTTTCGTCTCGCCGGGGATCAATTGCATCCAGCTGGAATGACGCGCGCCGATTCGCCGTGCGTTCTTGTCGAGGACATCGACCGTGAACGGCACATTGGCCGGCAATTGGATGGTTACGGATCCGTCCGGCTCCACCGGCGCGTAGGCGAGAATCTCTCGCATACCTAAGCCCGCGGGACCGAAGGCCGAGGCGTTGATCTTGCGCACGGTTTTGTCGGGAATTTCAACGGCTTTTTCAATTCTCACGAAACGCGCCGGGCGCTGATCGGCGGTGGCCTGTTTGGGGTCCGCCAAGGCCGCGATATTCGGCAACGCATTGTTGGTCTCTGCGGCAACCATGTCGATTCCGTCGAAGTCGTAGACGCTGCGAATGACGAGAAGACCCAGTCCGCCGTTGGTGTTGTGGGCCATATTCGCGGCGGCGCCCGTGGGCACGGCATCCGGGATGAAGGTCGGTACCGGAGTGCGCGCCTGCATGATGACCGGGTCGACGATGACCCTACCCGTTTCGGCGCCCAGGATCGGGCTCAAGGTGCCGACCGTGACGTCGTAAATCCAGATCGTGTACTGCGGCGGCGCCAGCTGCACGTTGGCGCCGCTGGTGTTGGCGGCCGTGCACACGCTGGTGGTGGCTGGATTCACCAGAACCAGGCAAGGAGCCCAGCTGACGAACATTCGATTGGTGCCGTCGTAGAGCGGATAGGCGGACGCGAACCGCCCACCGAGGGATGGCAGGTTCGCGTCGGTCGTGACACCGAGCGTGGTCGCGCTCGTCTGGGCCGTACCGGCGGCGCCCTTGGGAGTCGCCGGCTGATTGATTTCCACGAAATTTTCGGCGTCGATCTGCACGATGTCGCCGCCCAGCTGGGTGCCCAAAAACGGCCGAACGATGGCGATCAGCTTGCCGTCGGCGCGCTGCCGGGCGTTCAAGAATTGAACCACGTTGGTGTTCGTGCCGGCGAGGTTGACGCCGGTGGCATGGCTGTTCTCACCGTAAAAAAGCTCGAGTCCGGTGCCGTCCGGATTGGTGCGATACAGGCTGATCTGATCCCCATTGATGGATTCATATCGTGAAAACACGATCTGACCGTTGGCCAATACGGAAGGTGCGAAGTCGTGATTGGTGTTGAAGCTGATTTGATGGATGCCGGTGCCGTCCGCGTTCATCACATGCAGCAGGAAGATCGGCTGCTTGCGGTCGTCGGTCTGCGCCGGGTATTGCGGGCGGCCTTCATCGATCAGGATGGCTTGAGTCGCCGCCTGGCGCGTCGAGGCAAACACGATGCGCCCGTCGGGCAGGTAGTGCGCGCCCACGTCATGGCCGGCGGTGGTGCTGTCGTTCGTGAGCTGGGTCACCGTTTTCGCCACCGCGTCGTATTGGTAGATTTTCCACGTCGGCTGCGTGACATCCGTGTTGGGCCTGTTGGGGTTGAGCGGCAGCCGCAGCGAGAACACCAGTTTCTTGCCGTCAGGAGACACATCGAGGTCCCGGACGTCTCCCAGCCCCTTGGTGATCGGCATCGTCACATTGGTCTCGACCGAGCCGGGGCTGGCCTGCGCGCGAATGTAAAGATCGCCGCCGGAAGTGGAGGTAATCAGGTCGCGCACGTCGATATCCGCATTCGGAGTGGATGCAGGCGCGGGGCGCTTCACGTAGGCCAGCGGAAAATTCAAGGTGCCGGGAACCTGCGTCTGCACGCCCGCGAGCCCGGGGGCATGACCGCTGACTCCGCTATCGCAGCCGGCCAAGAGCCACGCGGGCAGCAACAGCGCGGCGAATTTCAGGGAACCGTGACGCGGATCGCGTGTGAGCAAAGTGTTCATGGTTGCGGATACCTACGTTCGATCATCGGTTCACCGGTTCAGTGTGCACATGTCTGCAAGCCCATTGAACTTAACCGGTCTCAGATCGCGATTTTCGTTCGCCGCGCGTGTGCGATCTGTTAACGCACTCACAGCAGAACTTGGCCGCTTCCGTTTCTCTGCGCACATGAGAGCAGACCTTCGCAAATCAGGCTGCAGGATATAGGCGGACCGGCGGCCGTGGATATGTCGCGAAACACCGACGTCGTTCGGATGAGACATTACTTTGGGCCGTTTTTGACCGGTATATTTGCGCCAGGTCGAATTCACAACTCACGAGAGTGGATGTGCACATGAATAATGGGATGGCAAGGCCGAAGATGAGGCTCGGGCACGGCGTGCGCCGTTGCGGGCGGGCAACCGCCGCTGCCGGCGCGCTGCTGTTGGGCGCAACGGCGCTCGCCGCCGGCACCCCCAATGCCGACCAAGCGACGCGCATGTACAACCGCCTCGCCGGCGTTCCGCCCACCGCCGCGGTGCTCGCCAGTATGCTGGCAACCGACCCCGTCAGCGCCGCGCTGATCGCGACGCAGGATCCGGCCTTCTACAACAACACCATCCGCAACCTTGCGGCGCCCTGGACCAACCGCAGCCAGTCGGTGTTCGTGCCGCTCAATGACTACACGGCCACGGTCGTCGGCATGGTGCGCGACGACGTGCCGTTCAACACCTTGCTGAGTGCCGATCTCGTGTACATCGCAGATCCGGCTTCGGGCGTTCCGGGCTATTCGCCGATGAACAACGACATGTACCAGACCCTGGACGACAACAACGTCGATCTGAAGGCGCATCTCGTTTCCAGCACCCAGTCGGCGCTGTCCGGCATCCCCATGGCGGCCACGGCCGGCGTCATGACGACGCGAGGCGGGGCGAACGCCTTCTTCATGGACGGCACCAACCGCAGGATGTTCCGCTTCACCGTGATGAATCATTTGTGCAACGACCTGCAAACCGTCATGGACATCACGCGGCCGCCGGACCGCATACGCCAGGACGTGACGCGCAGCCCCGGCGGCATCAGCTCCCTGTTCTTGAACAACTGCATCGGTTGTCACAGCGGCATGGACCCCATGGCACAGGCGTTCGCGTATTACAACTTCAGCTACAACATCGCCACCGACCCGACGGGCGCCGCCGGTCAGCTCGTGTACACCGCCGGCCAGGTGCAGCCGAAGTACTTCATCAACAAGAACAACTTCCCGCAAGGTTTTTCGACACCCGACGATGGCTGGAGCAATCGCTGGCGCGCCGGGCCGAACGAGATCCTGGGATGGAACACGAGCCTTCCCCCCAGCGGCAACGGTGCCAAATCCCTAGGAATGGAGCTCGAGAGCAGCGCCGCATTTGCCAGTTGCCAAGTCACGCGGGTCTTCAAGGACGTGTGCCTGCGCGCGCCCAATACGCCGGCCGACGCCGCCCAGATCACCTCGATGATTGCCTCGTTCCAATCGAATCAATACAAGTTGCGGCGGCCGTTTGCTGAAGCCGCCGCCTACTGCATGGGGAATTGAGCATGAACGTCACACGCATCGCCGGGTTGGCTCTCCTCGCGGTCTCGATGACCTTGAGCGCCTGCGGCGGCGGCGGGGCGCCTACGACGGCGACCGCGGCCACGGCTCCGATGAGCACGGCGGCTTCCTACACCGGTCCCGCAGCGGCGACGGCCGACGTCCAGGCGTTCGAGATCAATTTCTGGAACAACGTGCGCGTTCAGAATCGCTGCGGGCAGTGCCACAACGCCACCAGCCCGGCGCAGATGCCGAACTTTGCGCGCAGCGACGACGTGAATCTCGCCTACGCGCAGGCCAATACCGTGGTCAATCTGTCGGCGCCCGCGACCTCGCGAATCGTCGTCAAGGTGAGCGGCGGACACAACTGCTGGCTCGCCGACCCGGCGGCCTGCGGTACGATCTTGACGACCTGGATCAGCAATTGGGCCGGCGCCACCGGAGCGGCCTCCGCCACGCAGGTGGTGCTGCAGCCGCCGCCCGTTCAATCCGTCGGACAGAGCCTGAATTTCCCGGCCGCTTACACCGAGTACCAAAACACGGTGTATACGCTTACCGGCCAATATTGTGTGCGCTGCCATTCCTCGACGGCGAACCCGGCGACTCAGCAATCGCCCTACTTTGCGGATCCGCTGCTGGCGATTGCCTATCCGGCCGCGATACCGAAAATCGACTTTACGGGGTGTGCGGGCGCGGGCGGAAACAACGGCGGCACCTGCGGCGCCAACTCGCGCTTCTATCAGCGGTTGCTGACCGACAACCATAACTGTTGGGACAATTGCGCCTCCGATGCAGCGCAGATGCTCGCGCAGATTCAGGCATTCGCGGCATCGATCGCGCCGGCCAACATCGACCCCAGCCTGGTGGTGAGCAAGGCTCTGTCGCTGACCCAGGGCACGGTGGCGAGCGGCGCCAATCGCTACGATGCCGATACCATCGCGAAGTATGAGTTCCAGACCGGCACCGGCGCCACCGCCTATGATACGAGCGGAATCGATCCGGCCGCCGACCTCACGATCTCCGGAAATGTGCTGTGGGCCGGCGGCTGGGGCATCACGGTGGGCGCCGGCGGCAAGGCGCAGGCCAGCACCTCGTCGAGTTCGAAGATCTACAACTTGATCCAGGCGACGGGCGAATTCTCGGTCGAAGCGTGGGTCGCGCCTGCGCTGGTCGCGGTCGACAAGTCCTACATGGTCAGCTATTCGGGCGGCGACATGGTGCGCAACTTCACGCTGGCACAGACCAACCAAAGCTACGACTTCATGATGCGGAGCTCAAATTCCGTGTTGAACGGCACGCCGCAGCTGCAGACCCCGACGGCCGCCATGCTGCTGCAGGCTTCATTGCAGCACGTGGTCCTCACTTACGATCCCGTGAACGGGCGCCAGATTTATGTCAACGGCGTGAGTGCGAACGTTCCTGACCCACAGAAAGGCGGCACGATCTCCAATTGGGACAATACCTTTGCCTTGGTGCTCGGCAACGAAGTGTCGGATGATCGATCCTGGCAGGGACTGATCAAGTTCGTCGCCATCCACAGCCGTGCGATGTCGGCAGCGCAGGTGTTGCAGAACTTCAACGCCGGCGTGGGCCAGCGCTACTACATGCTGTTCAATGTCGCGTCCGTGACGGGCGTGTCGCAGGCCTATGTCATGTTCACCGTCAGCCAGTACGACAGCTACAGCTACCTGTTCTACCAGCCGACATTCATTTCGCTCGATCCGACGGTCAAACCGAACAACATCCCCGTCAAGGGCCTTCGCATCGGCATAAACGGCACCGTTCCGCAGGTGGGACAGGCCTATATACCGCTCAACACCACGGTGACCGCGGCGCGCTACACGGCTACGGGCGAGGTGCTGTCGACCGTCGGCACGGTCATCGGTTTGCAGAGCGGACCGCTGACCGATCAGTTCTTCCTGACCTTCGATCAGCTCGGCAGTCAAACCCACGTGGTGGTTGAGCCGACACCGGCGACGCCGCCGTTTGCCCCGGGTCCGGTCGCGGCCGATATCGGAGTGCGCACGTTCGCCCAGGTCAACTCGACCCTGTCGCAGCTGACGGGCGTGCCGGTGGATAACCCCGCCGTCAGTGCGACGTATCGGGCCGTTCAGCAGCAGTTGCCGTCCAATCCGACGCTCGAGGGTTTCTCCTCCTCGAACCAAATAGGCGTCGCGCAGCTCGCGATTCAGTACTGCAACGCGATGGTCAACACCCCGTCGCTGGCCGCGCAGATGTTTCCGGGTGTGAACTTGAGCAACACCTCGCTGTTTTCGACGCAGAACGGCATCGATTCCGTCACCGGCCCGCTGGCGGCCAAGGTGCTTGGCAATGGCACTCTGGCCAGTCAACCGGCGGCCTCGACCATGACGGGAGCCGGCGGCGAACTCGACAAGCTGATAACGACTCTTTGCACCACCACGGCGTGCAATACCGCGGCACGAGTACGGGCAGTGACCGCCGCCGCCTGCGCCACGGCGTTGGGCAGCGCCGACATGTTGATCAATTAAGCAAGATGAATCGAAAAGGACTCAATATGAGCAAGAAGTCACAGGCTCTGGGTATTCACGATCCGCTGCGCCACCAAGATCATCCTCGGCCGCGCACGCGCCGCGAATTCCTGGCCCAGAGTTTCATCACCGGCGGAGCGACGGTGATCGGGCCTTCGCTGCTGGCGTTGCTCGCCGCTCCGCGAACCGCGCGGGCGACACTTGCCGGAGACATTTCCAGTTTGCTCGGTCCGTGCAGCATTACCACCGGCGCCGGCAAGATCCCGTTCATCTGCTTCGACCTCGCGGGCGGCGGCAATATCGCCGGCTCGAACGTGCTGGTCGGCGGCCCCACCGGACAATTGGATTTTCTGTCAGTCGCCGGGTACAGCAAACTCGGACTGCCGGGAACCATGGTGCCGAACCCCAGCACCACGGGGAACTTCATCGACAGCACCTTCGGCCTGCGGTTTCATTCGGACAGCGCGCACCTCCGCGGTATCAAGACCCGCGTAAAGACCGCGTCCGCCATGACCAATACGTCGGGTACGGTGATTCCTGCCCTGTCGCAGAACGATACAGACACCAACCCGCACAATCCGATGTACGCCATCTACCAGTATGGCGCGCGCGGCGGATTGCTCAATCTGGTCGGCTCGGTTAGTTCCGTGTCGGGCGGCAGTTCCATGTCGCCGCCGACGATGGTCATTGCCGCGGCTCAGCCCACCAAGGTCTCGAGTCCCCAGGATACTCAGGGGTTGGTAAGCACCGGCCAGCTCAGTACTCTGCTGCCGAATCCGTCGGACGTGACGAACGTGTTGGAGTCGATGAAGCGCATCAGCGACGCGAAGTACACCAAGGTGCAGGCCTATACCGACCCGGCTCTCAACGCGGCCGCACTGGGACCGAACGGGATTCAGGCGTGCGGTTATACCAAGGCAGCCTACACCGTCGACACCTACGCCAGTCCGAGCGCGGTGGACGCGAGTCAGGATCCGAACGTCGTGGGTCCGGGCGGCATCTTCAGCGCGGCCGAGTTCCAGGCCAACTCGGACTATCAGAAAACCGCCGCGGTGATGAAATTGGTCATCGACGGCAACGCCGCCGCCGGCACCATCGAGATGGGCGGATTCGACTATCACTCGGGCAACCGAATGGACGGCGAGGCGCGCGACTTGAACCTCGGCAATTGCATCGGCGCCTGTCTGGAATATGCGGCCCGAGTCGGCAAGCCCGTCATGATCTACGTGTTCAGCGATGGTTCGCTCGCCAGCAGCGGCATGATCGACAGCTCGGTGGGCGGACGCGGCAAGGGCGTGTGGACGGCCGACAATCAAAGCGTCGCGGCGACCTATTTCTTGGTTTACAGTCCGAAGGGCAAGCCGGTGCCCGCGCAGAGCAACCCGGAACTGAGTTTACAGATCGGCAGCTTCAATCCCGATGGCTCGATCAATACCACCGGCAGTCCGGCGGGCAACAACGTTCCGAACTTGGTCCAGATGGTAGTGCTCAATTACATGGCGCTGCACGGTGACGCCCTCAACGGTTTCACCCTGGCCGATGGCACCAAGGCACCCGCTTTTCCAAGCCTGTATCCGGCGCCTAACTTGAATAACACGCTGGGTACCGGCGCGGCGCTGAATCCGCTGATCGCCTTCCACCCGATCGTGAACGGAAAAGTTGGAGGCTGACGAACCCAAGATCCGACCGCAGGGTCGGATCCCTTCAGATGTTGTCTCAATCCAGAGACAATACACTCGGCGTTCCGTCGCTTGTAAATTGTGCAACTCCAGTGCACCCGACCG
>Ga0066789_10000696_pt1 | contig 13979 bp, 9 predicted proteins | sample OrgsoiDNA2013049_FD_70960 | JGI IMG/M metagenome (GOLD analysis project Ga0066789, IMG submission 70960) | Permafrost soil microbial communities from the Arctic, to analyse light accelerated degradation of dissolved organic matter (DOM) -... | ecosystem: Environmental > Terrestrial > Soil >...
CCATCCTGAGCAGTCACTTCGCCGCCGAGGACGCGAGCGAGGGTTCGGTGGTCGCTCTCGATGCCCATGATGCGTGCGGCGGTGACACGCAGGTCTGAGGTGCTGAAGTTGCGCACACCTATGAGATAGGCGGCGATGAAGGCATCTTCCAACGTGACGAGGGTGTTGAGCGTGGTGAGCGCGTCGGAGAACATGTTGTGCGGGTAGAAGAATGAGGTGTACGGCGAGGGTTGGCCGGTCACGGATTCTTCCAGCAGGTAGTGCGACATCTCTTCCTGACGTGCGCCATAGAGGTAGTTCTGATCGTCGTCGGGCAGGCGAGTAAAGAACGGCGCGATGCGGGTGATGTTGGTATAGGTAGTGACGGCGAGGGCCTCTGCAATCTCGGCGGCGATGAGGATGTCGGTGTCACCCTTGGTTAGTCCGCTGCTGCTGGTTGCGTTGCTGTTGCCGGATTCGGATTGTGGATTCAGCGCCGATGCGATGGTGGAGAATCCGCTGAGTGCAACGGCGGTGGTGGCTCCGGCGACGGAGGCACGCCTAAAGAACGAACGTCTTGAAATGTCAGCTGCGCCTTCATCGGGTGAGTTGACGGTTTCACTCTCGCTAAAAAACTTCATGATCTACCCTCCTTAACAAATGGCCAGGGAGGGAGCGTGTAGGGTCTGGGGAAGTTGCCCGGCTCCCTGGATGTTGGTAGAACGCTGGAGAGCGCGAAGTGGATTGGTGGGAGCTGAAAATAATTTTTGAAGATGGGCGAGTAGACTGCTGAGTTACGAATCTCGTTGATTTAGTCGGGGTGAAATGGCGCGATGAAGAAGAATCTCTGTGCATGGTTTGTGGTTGGACTGGTAGTTCTGCTGGCGCTGTTTGTGGGAGGGCGGGAGTGCGTGGCCCAGCAGGCGGGAGCACGGAAGCCGCTGATCACGAAGATCGATCCGCCGGACTGGTTTGCGGGGATGCCGGATCCCATGCTGTTGCTGCGGGGAGAAAATTTCAGTGGGGCGAAGTTCGGGGTGACGGGAAAGGGTGTCTCGTTGGCGCGGAGCCAGGTCTCGGAGAATGGCCACTGGGCCTTCCTTTGGCTGACGACGAAGGGGGCGGCGGCGCAGCGGCTTCGCATTGAGGCGCGGTCTGCGAGTGGCACGGCTACGGCGGAGTTTGCGCTCAAGGCGAGGAAGCCGGCGAACGCGGGATTTCGCGGGTTTTCATCGGACGACGTGATGTACCTGATCATGACGGACCGCTTTGCTGAGGGGAGTGTTTCGGCAAACAAGGCGGTGAGGCCGCCGGGTGGCTACAATCGCAGCGCGTCGCATGCGTGGCACGGGGGGGATTTGCGGGGGATTGCGCAGCATCTCGATTATCTGCAGGCGCTGAGCGTGACGACGGTGTGGACCACCCCGGTGTATGACAACACAGGCTCGCCGGATTCATATCACGGTTACGGCGCTACGGACATGTATGCGGTGGATCCGCTGTACGGCACGCTGGCGGACTACCAGGCGCTGGCGGTGGCGCTGCATGCGCGCGGAATGAAGCTGGTGCTGGACACGGTGCCGAACCATGTTGGGGCTGGTCATCCATGGGCGGCCGATCCGCCGATGCCGGATTGGTTTCACGGCACGGTGGCGAAGCATTCGCAGCCCAACTATGACTTCGACGTGATTCCCGATCCGCATTCCAATCCGGTGAAGTCGCGCGATGTGATGACAGGATGGTTTGCGAATGTGCTGCCGGATATGAACCAGGAGAATCCGGTGGTGGCGCAGTATTTGATTCAGAACGCGGTGTGGTGGGTGGAGACGGCGGGTTTGGATGGTCTGCGACTGGACACCTTTCCTTATATCCGGCGCGAGTTCTGGCGGGATTTTCACGCGCAGCTGCACGCGCTGTATCCGCAGCTGACGACGGTGGGCGAAGTCTTCAACGGGGATGCCACGGTGACCTCGTTTTTTGCGGGCGGAGTAACGCGGCGCGGCGTGGATACGGGGCTGGATACACCGTTTGATTTCCCGACGTATTTTGCGCTGCGGAAGGTGTTCGCGGAAGACAAGCCGGTGACGGAGTTGACGGGCGTCTGGCGACAGGATTGGCTGTATCCGCATCCGGAGCGGCTGGTGGTGTTCATGGGCAACCACGACACGAAACGGTTTCTGTCCGAGACAGACGCGACTCCGGCGCGGATGGAACTGGCGTTCGGGCTGCTGGCGACGATTCGGGGGATGCCCCAGATCTACTCCGGTGACGAGATTGCGATGACGGGTGGAGACGATCCGGAGAATCGGCATGATTTTCCAGGAGGATTTGCGGGGGACACGGCAAGCGCATTTACGGCGCAGGGGAGAACGGCGGAGCAGGCGCAGATGTTCGATTGGGTGAGCGGGGCGCTGAAGGTGCGGAGCCAGCATACGGCGCTGCGCGAGGGCGAGCAGCAGGACGTGTTCGTAGACGCGAACGCGCTGGCGTTTGTACGGGCGAAGTCGGTAGCGGTGGGATGCAAGGATGGCGGGGAGGATCGTGTGCTGGTGGTGATGAACAAGGAGATTGCTCCGAGGGAACTCCGAGTGGACACGCCGGAGACTGCGCTGGCGGGATGCACGCAGCTCACTGGCTTGCTGAATGCGAAGGGTGGGGCGCGGTTTGAAGGCGGAGCCCTGGTGGTGAAGATGGAGGGGCAGCAACTCGCGGTTTATCAAGTGAAGTAGAAGGGTAATCGGCCCCGGAAAACGATTGCTGCCGGCGGGGTTGCACGATTGGGGCAGAAAGAAGTGTTCGTTTGCGGACGATCAATCTCGAATTTGGACAGAGGGTCTGGATGGCCGTACGGAGCGGCTGGCGTAAGTGATTGAAAACATGAAGCATGTTGAGGGGAGACAAGGCTTTGGGCGACCCTGAAAAGGGTACTCAACGTGCATATTCCATTGCACGGCGCATGGAAGCCCTGCATCTCGCGCGTGAAGGATCCAGAGACCATGAACACAAGAAATCTGGCAAGTCTGGTGATGATCGCGGCCCTGGTAAGCCCAATGCTGCATGCGGAGGGGAGTTTACGCCAGCCTCCCACCGCCTGCTCGTGGCAAGTTCACCCTTCCGGAACGTCGAAGTTGTTTGCTCCGAGGGTGCTGGTGGAGAGCGTTGGAACGTACCTCTCCAGCCGGTTTCCCATTTCCAGCGGCGATGTGAGCGTCAAGAGGCTCGGCCGGCCGGGATTCAATGGCGGCCTCTTTATCGCTCCCGATGAGTCGTACATGGTGGTCAGCGCAAACAGGACCAGGCACTTCGCTTCCGAGTTCTACATCTCTTTTCGCAAGGCTGATTTATCGTGGAAGGTTTCCGTGAGCCTGGGGCTGAAGGTCAACGACGGCCAGCCGCACCGCTGGGGTATGGCGCTGTGGACTTCAGGTTTTCCGGGGGCTGCAGAACTTCCCGCTTGAGCCGCCGGTGAATCGAGGTCGCGGATTGAATTGAGCGCCGGTAAGGTGACGGGCTGCTCGTACGGTGTAACCGCTTTCGCGCCTCTCAAGGCTACCTATCTCGTGCGTGGGCCTGGCTAGGCAGAGGCCTTGGCGCGCAGTCCTACCAGAACGATGATGGATGCTGCGACGATGGCGATTCCGACGGAAAGAAATCCTATCAATACGAGACTCTCCTGCCAGGGTTGCCCAGTGTGGCCCGCGCCAGTAATTGGTGAGAGGGCAGCGGTGCCGAAGATTGCGGCGAGCATGGTGATGAGCCAGTTGGCATACGTGCCGTAGAGCACGATCCAGTAAGCCATCGTCTTGACGCGCGGTGGCAGCCTAACCTCAGTCCAGATGGCTCCAAGGGCGACAAGGAAGGTACCGTTCATCACGCCTTCCAGGTGCGCGGCTAGCCCCATGCGTGTATTGGCGAAATGCGTTTCGGCGAAGCCGGTAAACAAGCCGAGCAAGAACAGAAACATGCCATGCCACATCAAACGTCGGTTGCTATCGTCCATTGGCGCTCCTATGAGTCAATGCCTTTGGTCCTATGCATTTTGCAGGATGAGTAAGTCGGTGCAAGACCGGACCTGAGCTCGACGGAACGTTTTGACAGACCGATCAGAGCGCACCCAAGAGTACACGTTTCAAGTCGCGGCGTGTTCGGAATTGTCGTGCTTCAACAATCCTGATATTTCCAGTTGCGTTGTTTGCCTTCCGCGATCCACTCGATGGCGGTGGCGATGCGTTTGTCGCGTGTCTCGGGGCGCTTTGCTTCGGCGATCCACTCGACGTACTCGCGTTTGGCGCTGGGGCTGAAGCTGGCGAAGACGGCGGCTGCGGCTTTGTTTTTCTTCAACGCGGAGGTGAGCTCCGATGGTGCTTCAACGGCGGGCCTGGGCGCCTTCACGACCTGGCGTCGCGCGGAAATGGGGCTCGTGTATTGGCCGCTGTCGACGAAGCCGGAGGCCTGGCGAATCCAGGTGAGCATGGATTTATCGGAGGGGAGGTCTTTCACGGTGGTGATGCGGCCGAGCGAACCCATTCCATCGTCCTGCAGCACTTTTGCCTTGCGCAACACGGCGCCGATCTCCTGACCCCAGAAGCCGAAGCTGCAGTGCTCCTTGAAGGCTGACATGTTGCCTAGGATGACGCCGCGGTATTCGAAGAAGGGACGGCTCCACTTGATGGTCTCTTCGATCTCGGGGCAGGCCTTATGCACGAGGGTGCGCAGGTGATTGAGGATGGGTTGGGCGAAGGGCCGGGCCTTTGCGATGTAGGCGTCGACTTTTGGGTTGAGATTCTGAGCTGCCATGGTTCACTCCTGGATTTGAGAAGAGAAGTTTACAACGGCTGATTCCGCGATGAAGCGCCGGGGAACAAAAAGTGGCTTGGGGGAACGGTGAGGCGGCTTTGCCGGCCTGGCTGCGGCGATGTGACGGGAGATACAGCCTTTGTTGGGATCTTCGTGGAATACTGCGTTTTCCCGCTATGAGGCATTTCAGAGTCATTTTCTTGATGGTATTGGTCGCGGACATGGTGGCTGGTTCCTGCGCAGCATTTGCGCAGCAGTCATTTATTCAGTCGCAGCGAAGGCACAATGCCGCGATGACCGAGGTGCAGCCGACGTGGATGGGCCCCCTGATACAGTCTGACCCGCGGCTGGCTCAATCAGTGCGGCTGTCGGTCTCGAGTTTTTATGCGCCCGGGGCCCACACGATTAGTTACGGGAACAATCACGGCGTATCGATGATCGCGGCGAGACGCTTCCAGTTCGATTTTGTTCCGCCGTCTTATTTTCAGAACCACTCGGCGACGCTGAACGACGGCTTTGGAAATGTGTTCACGCAGGTGAAGTACCGCATAGCTTCAGGGAATGCCGAGCAGGGCAATTTCGCGGTGACCGCGATTGTGAGCCACGGCTTCGCACCGCGCATTAACCAGAACGGCCTGTTAACGTCGGTGTATGGACCGAAGCTGGCTGCGGGCATTGCTCGCGGGCACTTCAATGTGCAGTCGACACTGGGCGGCGTGCTGCCGACGGGCAAGGTGGATGTGCAGGGGCGCGCGATTGAGTGGAATGCGACATTGCAGTGGCACGCGAATCCGCATGTCTATGTCGACGTGGAGAATAACGCGACGTTCAATATGGGTGGACCCTTGAACGGGAAGACGCAGAATTTTGTAACGCCGGCGGCCTACTACGTAGTTCGAGGCAAGGAGTGGAAGCCGACGCATCCCGTATTTGTTTTCGACGCGGGTATGCAGATTGCGACAACCTCCTTCCACACGTATAACCACAACCTGGTGTTGGAGATGCGAATACTCTTCTAGCTTCGCTGGTCAGTGCGGCCGTGCGGTTCTGTTTCTCGCCAGTAACATTTCGTTCAACGAAAATTCATGCGCGCGCAATGCAATCGCCTCAGTGCTCCATTAACTATGGATGGCGGAGGCAACAATGAAAAAGGTACTTGCAGTACTTTCCCTGGCAACTGTTTTCGCGGCGGCGGCTGCGCTTGCCGAAGACTCCGGCAATAATCAAGGTCACATCAAGCGCGTTCTGTTGATCAGCATCGACGGAATGCATGCGGTGGATTTTGCGAATTGCGCCAAGGGGCTTGCCACGGTGAATAATGGCGATCCCTATTGCCCGGCCATGGCTGCGCTCGCGAAGACGGGTGTGAACTACGTGGCGGCAAATACCTCGAAGCCTTCTGACTCTTTTCCTGGACTGACGGCAATCGTCACGGGTGCAAGTCCTGCTCTGACAGGCGTTTATTACGACGTTGCGTACTCGCGGAATTATGATGCTCCAGCGAAGACAACGGGCAACGGAGTGCAGGCGGGCCCGTGTACGGCGAATGAGGCACCCACCGGCACGACTACGGAATATGAAGAAGGAATCGATATCGACCAGACGAAGGTGAATGGCGGCGCTCCTGGCGCAGCACTGACGGACGGCGGGTTGAAGTCGATCGATCCTGCGAGACTGCCTCGCGATCCCAGCCACGGTTGCAATCCGGTATATCCGTGGGAATTCGTTCGAGCTAACAGCATCTTCAGCGTGATTCATTCGGCCGGCGGATATGCCGCGTGGAGTGACAAGCATCCCGCATACGCGTCGGTGGCGAGCGGCCTTGGTCCCGCGGCACTCGATGACTTTTACTCGCCCGAGATCAACTCGAACGTGATCGGTCTTCCGGGCGTGCAAACGCCGACGGGCGTGTCATGCGTAACGGTACGCGATCCGGGGTCGGACGTGACTGCGTGGACCAACAGCTTCGATAACATCCAGTGCTACGACACACTCAAAGTGAATGCCATCGTGAACGAGATCGACGGCAAGGACCATATGGGCTTGAAGAAGACGCAAGTGCCCACGATTTTCGGCATGAACTTTCAGTCGGTGAGCGTAGGCCAGAAGCTGAACGAGAAGAGCAACAACGTTACGGGTGGCTACCTGGATGCGGGGGGAACGCCGACGGAAGCGCTGCTTGGCGAGATCAAGTTTGTCGATGCTTCGATTGGCAAGTTTGTCGCCGAGTTGAAGGCCCAGGGATTGTATGACTCTACGCTGCTGGTGATTACCGCGAAACATGGCCAGTCGCCGATTGATCCCAGCCGCTACAATCCGATTCTGAAGACGGGGTCTTCGCCGGCGACACTGCTGGACAATGCCGGATATATTCCTTTGTCTGAGGCACCAAGCAATCCGGTTGGTATTGGACCCACAGAGGATGATGTTTCTCTGATCTGGTTGAAGGATTTCGCCGATACGATTCCAGCGGTGAAGATTCTTGAGGACAACGCTACTGCGATCGGGCTGGGGCAGATCTACTATGGGCCGTCACTGTCATTCGTCTACAACAGTCCGAAGCAGGACCCACGCACTCCTGACATCATTGTGACCCCCAACGCGGGGGTTGTTTACACGGGCAGCACCAAGAAGCAGGAGGAGCATGGCGGGTTTGGGCATGACGACACAAATGTGATGCTGCTGCTTTCCAACCCCGGCTTCCCCTGGCGCACTGTGCGTGCGGAGGTGGGGACGGCGCAGGTGGCGCCCACGATCCTGAAAGCGCTCGGGCTCAATCCACAGGCACTCTATGGTGTGCGTGCCGAGGGGACAGGCGTGCTTCCGAGCGTCGATCTCCCGTAACGCCGGTCAGCAACGAGCAACACTTAGCGGGCGCTCCTTACCGGGGGCGTCCGCTTTTCTGTTAGTAGCAACGGTGGATGTTGATCCGTGTGGCACCGCCGGAAACGATCTACTGAATGTGGGTTAATCCGATGTATACTCAGCGCCTTGGAGTATGGGAACAATGTTCGGTCAACTATTTGCTGGAATCGGCTTGGGATTGCTGGTCGGTGTATTAGTGGGCCTTTCCTCTTCTCCCGTGGTGTCGGTGGTAGTGGGGGCGCTGGCGGGGGGGATGGTGACGCTGCTCGGCTTCGCGCGGAGCACGAAAGAGGGGGACTCCTCTTACCTTGAGGGATCAGTGATTCGGCTGGGCAGCTTTGGCATAGCTTGCGCGGCGGCAGTGATATTGGGCCTGTTCATTCGTACGCACAACTGGGTTTCTCCATCGATAGCCGACCAAGTCTCAGAGGTACAGAAGGCCGGGTACAGCCCCGAAGAGGCGCGACGGTGGGTTGCGTACAAGAACGTTGGCACAGTGTTGGGAATAGGATCGGGTGGCTCAGGCAGCGCAGCAGCGTCACCTTCGGGCGGAACATCGCAGGTGGCAGGAAGTGTACTTTTCGCGGGCGCCGATTCGGGCGAGTGCCAGCACTTCGATCCGAATCGATATAAGGACGCCGCCGAGCAACTTAATGCTCTTCGCCAGTTGGGGGGGAAGTATGCGGAGTACGCACAGAAGATTGCGACCCTGGACGCCGGACAGCAAAAGTCGGTGCTGGAGTCGCTCAGACTTCTCTACTGTCCGCTATAGAACATGGCAACGCCTGCGCTGGGTTGCATTGAGCGTGGCTGTGCTGGTGCTCGCCTCGGCTCGGCCATTAATGGCATTCCAATTCAGTGAAGCTGTTTACGACGAAGTGAAGCCGTCGGTAGTACGCATCTCCTGCAGCAACAAGGCAGCAACTGGATTTCTGTGGTCTAGCTCCGACACGGCTGTTACCGCACTGCATGTGGTCTCGGGTTGTGGGAACATCACCGTTTATTACGAAGCTCTGAAGGTGTCGCGACAGGCGAGCGTGGTAAGGGTACTTCGCCGGGCCGACCTCGCGATGCTGAAGATTGCGAATGCTCCGAATTCGCGCGTGCTCGTGGTTGACACAAAGCCGCCTTCTCTTACAGATCAGCTCTCGACGCTGGGATACCCTCTGCAGCTTCCCAGCATGAGCAGCACTTCACTTCAGCTGCGCTATGGCGGCAAGACGCTGCGCAACATCGTGCCGGAGTCGGTTGCGCAGCAGTTGTCGGGCGGATCGCCGAGTCTGGACCTGGAGATTGACAGCATCGAAGGACATCTGCTGCCAGGGCATTCCGGGGCCCCGATCTTCAATGAACAGCGCAAGCTTGTGGCGATAGCAGACGGCGGATTGGAGAATGGTGCGGCGGCTTTGAGTTGGGGAATCCCGGCACAGTTTTTGAATCAGCTTGCCGCTTCGAATGAGCAACCCCAGGCGACGGTGGCGGCGGTGGGAGGGGCGCATGCTGTGCTGTTCGCATCGGAATCGGAGACCAGAAACCTGGGAGAGACGACTTGTTCAGGCATGACGCTGACGAAGCTTCGGACGGCGACATTGGCCGATCTGGTGAAATCGGTGGACGATCCCGCGGGAATGCTTCAGACGATGCAAATTCTCAAGTTCGATGTCAGCCGGGCTACGTTTGACGTGTATCAACACCTGCCTTCGGGGGCTACCTTCGTGCTGCCCCAGGGAGCAGTGTTGCAGCTGGCCCCGAACGGGGATTGCATGGCAAATCTTCCGTCAGGCCGGGTGCAGCTACGCATCGAACTCGGCGTGCTTGCGTCGACGATGCAGGCGCAGGCAAAGTCCTCGCAATTCGAGAATTCGCTGGTTAACGGCAAGACTCAGGGTTGGATTTCTGATCTGCAATTTACCAACGCTGCGCCGCTGACGCGATTTGATGGATTGATCGTTCGCCGGCGCGGCTACGATCATATCCACACCTTCCCCATGTACCAGGATAAGTATTTGTTCGAGGTGCTGGCGGTTCGGAACAATATGTTCATCGGGTCTGCCGCGATAACCGAAACTACTCCGCAATGGATGCAGAAGGTCCAGGCCTGCAATGTAAACCCTGGCATACCTGCCTGCGATGAGGTCAGGGTGTATGCGGTGGACTGGGTGAAATCGATGCTGGCCATTCAACTGACGACCTTCCCCGTGGGGTAAAAGGGAATCGCCGGTGGTGCTTGCCTGTATGGCGGGAGAGCAATATGGGTCCTGCCAGTGAACTGCGCTGCCGTCCGGATGACGGGATGACAAGCGAGGTGCGGAGGCAAAAAGAGGGGCATCCATTGAGGATGCCCCTTGTGTTTGGATAGACGAGCAGTTTAGGGGAGATAGTAGCGGAACGAGGTCCAGACCATGTTCTCGATGCCCTTGCTCTGAATGTGACCGACACCTGCGACAGGAGTACCGGACCATCCTTCACGAACGGCATAGCTGTACTGCAAGCCCTGGCGGAGGCGCCCTTTCGGTCCCTTGTAGAAGTCGTACCAGTAACCGAGGGTGGCTTCCTGCACATCGCGGGTGTTGAGGCCGCAACCGCTGGAGGTGTAGTAGCCGGTGGATCCGCCCTGATAGCCGGTGGGTTGTTCCACCGCGCAGGCGGAGGAACTGGCCAGTTTGGAGCCGTAGCCCTGAGCTGCAGGCTTGGTCACTACCGACCACGTGTTGGTGGCTGCGTTATATGTGGGTACCGATGCAGAGCCTACGTAGGCCGCGCGGCCGGCATAGTCACCGCCGTAATAGGAGTAGATTGCGATGCGGGGAGTTGGGTTCCATTCCAGCGTAAACAGGCCGGAAAGGTTATGAACCGGCGAGAACTCACCGCCTGCATTCGCTGTGACGTCCGGGAGCGTTGTGTTTCCGTAGCGGCCTACACCTGGGCCGTACATGGCTTTCACGCCGAAGTCGACAGTCTTGGTGATCGGAATGCGTGCGCTACCGCCAAATCCGCCGAGAGCGATTTTGTTGTTGTAGTTGCCGGTTACGCTGGGTTTGGCAATCGGGCTGACTGCGCCTCCTGATCCAACGACGCCGCCGTAGAGATAGTTAGTGGTGGATTCGCCCGGATAGACCTGTTCGTGGGCGAAGCGGCCGATGCCGAAGACTTCATAGTGTCCGTAGCCGGGATCGAATGCGGCCTTGAGAACTACGTCCGGGACATAGTTGAAGGGCAGGGTGGCAAGGTACGAGCAAGTGGTGGTTGGTGTGCCCACGCCCGTGACGGGATTGGCGGTGAGCACCGCGGTGGCGCAGCCGCTTGTGGCGGCGTTATAGGCTCCGCCGTTGTTGCCGTTGGCGCCGAGTACCGCGTACGGCGTATTCGCCGCCACCGCGGTGGAGTAGATGAGTTGGGGATTTTCAATCGAGATACCGCCGGAGACCTTGGGCGTGTTGTAGACCACGCGGAAGCTGTACTGGCGGGTCCAGACGAAGCCGGCGTTATAGTTCGGGTCTATATTCTGCGGAGTGGCGATGTTGGCGCTGAAGGCGTCCATGCCCTTCTTCTCCTCAGTAGCGAGCGACCACATCTGGCCTCCGGTGAAGCTCCAGCCGTTGTTCATGGCGGCCTGCGCCCAGACAGTGCGCTGACGCATGACGTAGCTGTTGGACTGGTTGTCGTTAGAGGATGTGCCGGTGCCGAGGAAGTCTGACTCGACATAGCCGCGGAGCATGCCCCAGTTCAACTTGCCCTCGGCCAGCATGGAGACGCGGGACTGGCGGCCTGAGCCATAGAACTCGCTGAGGTGATAGGCGGTGGCGTTTTCGTAGGGAATCGCGTTGAAGGGAGTCGCGATGTCAGCTCCGGTACCGTGCTGGCGCCACACCGTTTCCGCCGCCATGAAGCCGCCGGGGGTGATGTTGATCCCCTTATAGTGCAGCGAGGTGGGGCTCTCGATGGCTGCCTTGGTCTTGGTCTGGTCGTCCTGGATGGTGGTGACCAGTGAGGTGGTGTTGATCTTCAGGTCGTCGACCGCGCCCGAGAGGGTGGAAACGGTCTGATTGCTTGTAGTTATAGCCTGTTGGTTGGCGTTAGCTGCCTGCTGCGCCTGGACTGCCGCCGCCTGTGCCGCTGCTGCCGCTTGCTGCGCCTGCGTGAGCTGCTGATCGCGATCCGCGAGCTGTTTTTGCAGGGCTTGAATCTGGGTCTGCATATCGATGCGAAGCTGCTCAATCTGCGATTGAATGGACGGCTTTGGTGGCGTCTTGGGAGACGTCTTCCTTGTCGTCTTTTTCGGGGTGGCAGTGCCGGTTGAGCTGCTCGCGGTCGATTGTGCTTGGGCAACGACCATTGTCGTTGAAAGCAATAGACTCGTCAGCGCCTTCAGGTGAGTGTTCATTTAGCCTCTCTTGGTGTGTAAGTGCAATGAAACCAGTGCGAAGTCCGGCTTCGACGAGACGGTAATTCATCCGGCGAAGGGAAAATGCGCTTGGCTCGAGCGGGTGTCGGCTGGGGATGGCCGGAGTTCTGGCATCGGGATGTATCCGGCAATCGCTGGAGTGTCAGCACTGGTCTAACGGTGGCAGAGGCGCATGAAAATCTGACGAATTTAAGATGAATAACCCTTAAATGCCAGTCACTTGCAGCGGGTGACGGTAACAGCAGAGGTGGTTTGGAAGTAATTCGTTACCACTATTTTGCAGGTGTTGGCGCCTTGCCTGCGCTGATGAGATTCGCGAGCAGACGGCAAGCGCCGGGAACAGCCTCCGGGAGCTGCCGGTAGAGCGCGAAGGCAGTGTAGATGTAGACTCCCTTGCCGTAGTGGGCGATGAGGAGGCCGCCTTTCTGGGGATCCTGCCCTTCGTCGTGGGTCTCAGTCGGGGCGGCGAACTGCGGGTCCCAGGACTCCATGAAGGAGTGGCCGCGCTCCTCGACCCAGCCGTTGAAGTCGGCCGAGGTGATCTGATTGGGCCAGCGAAGCAGTGGGTTGGCGGGATCTGTGACGGTGACGGCAGCGTTCTCGTCGACGACTTTCTCCGGCGAGCGGCCGAGGGTGTAGGGATAGGGGCCGTAGCCGTGGTCATACTCGCCACTGTTGTATTGGACGAGGAGGCATCCGCCGTTGCGGACGAAGTCGAGGAGGCGGCGATTCCAGCGAGCGAGTTCGGGGCGCGCGGCGTAGGCGCGGATACCAAGAACGATGGTGTCGTAGCCGCTGAGGTCGGCGGAGGCAAGTTCCTGGGCGCTGAGCATGTGGGCCGTGACGCCGAGGTTGGCGAGTGCCTGAGGCACACTGTCGCCGGTGCCCATGAGGTAGGCGACGTTGAGGCCGGGCGCGACTTTTACGTCGACTCCGCGAAGGCTGTAGGTGGCTGGGCGGTAGAGATTATAGGGAAGCAGGCCGGGGTAGCCGACCTTCTGGTAACCCTCGGTGTATTCGAAGTTGCCGCTGTGGGCAACGGCTTTGACGGTGTAAAGCTGCTGCGCCAGTCCCACAGGATGGACGTTGAAGGTGACGGTAGCGTCTTCCCCGGTTCCGAGGTGAAAGGGTGCGGTTTCGGGAGTGGCAGTCCATTTCTCCGGCAGGTGCAGGTTGAGCGATCCGATGGCAGCCTGATCTGCTTCGCTGTGCAAGGTGACGCGGACCGGGAAATCGGCGCCGGGCAGGGGCACTATACCAGCGGGTGGTTCGAGGGTGACGGAGACCTCGGGTGTGACCATGAGGGGCTCGAATACAGCGCCAGCTCCCTGGACGCGGTGAACGGTCTGCACGACCTGGCCCAAACGTATGGGCACGCCATCGTAGTCGAACTCAGCCCACCCTGCGAGGGGGTAGGGGGCGAAGGAGAGGTTAAGCCAGCGGTCGTCGAGCAGATCGTAATAGGGCTGCTCAGTATTGGGGCGGGAGAAGTAGGGCCGAGTGACGGCCGCGTTCAGGGGGACACTGACCTTGAAGACAACATCGCCCGCAGTGGATTTGGGGTCGTCGAGGCCCGGCGCGCCGACGCGCTGCGTGCTCCATGTCTCTTTTTCTGGCGAGGCAAGCCAGACCTTTCCCAGCCGGGCAAGGCCGTTGCCGGTGCTGATATGGACGCGCACACGGATATCCTGACCCGGCGTTACGGCGCGGATGGTTTCATCAGCAGCCAGTGGGAGAGCGCCGGCAGGATTCGCCGTCTGTGGCGTGACCATGGCGCGCACGTCGAGACCCAGCGTCATAATCAGCGCGGTGTTGAACTGCACTAACTTGATGTTCAGTTCGTGGTTGATGTTGGCTTTGTCGTCGGCTGAGAGCGGGCCAGCGTTGACCTGTTCGATGAGCTTTTTGGTGGCGAGATAACCAGCGCGGAGTT
>Ga0066789_10000698_pt1 | contig 13961 bp, 11 predicted proteins | sample OrgsoiDNA2013049_FD_70960 | JGI IMG/M metagenome (GOLD analysis project Ga0066789, IMG submission 70960) | Permafrost soil microbial communities from the Arctic, to analyse light accelerated degradation of dissolved organic matter (DOM) -... | ecosystem: Environmental > Terrestrial > Soil >...
CGCTGTTTGGGGAGAAGTATGGCGACCGGGTGCGGGTGGTGAAGATTGGAGATTTTTCGACGGAGTTGTGCGGCGGGACGCATACGGCGGCGACGGGGGAGATTGGGCTGATCAAGATATTGAAGGAAGGAAGCGTGTCGTCGGGAGTGAGGAGGGTGGAGGCGGTTACGGGGGAGGGGTCGCTAGCGCATTTCAGGAAGGATCATGAGCTGGAGAAAGTGGTGTCGGGGTTCGCTTCGCCCACCTTGGCGCAAAAAGCGCGCAAAGATGGGGCACCCTCGGTGGAGGAGGTGCATGCGTCTCCAGCCGAGGCGTTAAAGGCGGAACTTGAGAAGAAAGATGCCGAGATTAAGCGGTTGTCGCGGGAACTGGATCAGGCGCGGATGAAGTCGGCGTCATCGTCGGTGGCGTCGGCGGGGGAGAACATACAGGAAGTCCGCGGAGTCAAGGTGCTGGCGCATAGGGTGGACAATCTGGAGCGGGGGCAGATGCGGACGCTTGTGGACCAACTGCGCGACAAGATTGGGTCGGGGGTGGTGGTGCTGGGGTCGGCGACGGATGGGAATGTGTCGCTGATTGTGGGGGTCACGAAAGATTTGACGTCGCGGATTCAGGCGGGGAAGGTGATCGGTCCGGTGGCGCAGAAGGTTGGGGGGAAGGGCGGCGGTCGCCCGGATTTGGCGGAGGCGGGTGGGAAGGATGCGGCCGGGCTGGATGCGGCTCTGGGTCTAGTTTATGGGGTGGTGGAGGGGTTGCTGGAGTAGAGCATCGCAAGTCGGGTAGTGTTTCTTTCGCCGCTTCGCGGCTGGGGCACGGGGGCGGCAGCCTTCGCGTTAGAATCCTGTCGTCAACCTTAGAGTCAAAGATCAAAATCAAAGGCGTCGGACAGGAGTGTCCGACCCGCACGAGTACATCTTGAGGAGAAAGCTATGCGGAGAATGTGGATTTTAGCTGGGGTGCTTCTGGCAGCGGTTGCGGCGGTGGGGCAGGATGCGGCGAAATTGGTTTTTGTTCCGGGGAAGCAGATTGAAGGCGATATCCGGAAGGCTCGGGCAAATATGGGGGAGCAGGAGATCAATCTGATTGAGCGGACGCCGGGGCACGCGGGGATTTTGCTGCGTCGCACGCAGCCGGGCAAGGCTGAGGTGCATACAACGGAGACGGATGTTTGGTATGTGATCGACGGAGGATGCGTTTTGGTGACGGGTGGAACGTTGATTGACGCTGCGGAGGCTGAGCCCGGACAGATTCGGGGTACCGGGATTTCGGGGGGTGAGGAGCAGAAGATCGGGAAAGGGGACTTCATCAGGATTCCGAATGGGATGCCGCACTGGGTTAAGAAGATCGAGGGGGAGGAAATTGTTTATATCGTGGTGAAGTATGTGGAGCCGAAGTGACCCCACCGGTTGTGAAAAAGACCGCAGATTCGCCGAAACGGCTGTTGAAGTCCAAAAAAGATTGGGCGTTGTGGTTGGAGAAGAACCACGGGAAACGCACGGGGGTTTGGCTTCGGTTGGGGAAGAAGGATTCGGGAGTGCGGTCGGTTTCGTACAAAGAAGCGCTGGATGTGGCGCTTTGCTATGGGTGGATTGACGGGCAGAAGCGGCCGGAAAACGAGAAGACGTGGTTGCAGAGGTTTGCTCCGCGGGCGGAGAACAGCTTGTGGTCGAAGATTAACCGGGAGAAGGCTACGGGGCTGATCGCGAACGGGGAGATGAAGTCTGCGGGGCTGAAGGCGATTGAGGCCGCCAAGGAGAACCGGCGATGGGAGGCGGCTTATGATTCTCCGAGCGACGCGGAGGTGCCGGGGGATTTGCAGGCGGCGCTGGACGGGAATGCGCAGTCGAGGGCATTTTTTGACAAGCTTGATCGGGCGAACCGGTATGCGGTGTTGTGGCGGATTCAGACGGCGAAGAAGGCGGAGACACGGGCGAGGAAGATTCGGGAGTTTGTGGGGATGTTGGAGCGGGGAGAGAAAATCCATCCGTGAACCCCTACCGCTAAGATCGGGCGCCCCTCCGGGGCGTCGCGGGCGAGGGCGCCCGCGCCACACTAGCGGAGCTTCGCTCCGCGGGCAAACGAGGGCGTCCGCTCCTACGCGAGCAAGATCAAAATCAAAGTCAAAGGCGTCGGACAAGAGGGTCCGACCCACATGAGCAAGAAAGGGGTCCGGCGGCTTGCCGGACCTTGTTGTGTTCGCTGAGAAAAACTTATTTGGTTTCGTTGCCGGGGGTGGCGGTGAATTCTTTGGGTTTGGCGATGGGCTTGGCGGCGCGGGCTGCCAAGGACGAGGTGCCGGCGGCGGCGCCGTAACGCTCCATCAGCAGAGGAACCATTGCGCCTTCGGCCTCTTTTACGAAAGTCAGGGTGCCTTCAGCATTGAGATCGACGCGGAGGAAGTCTCCGAGGCGAATCTGGTTGGTGGCGACCAGGTTGGCCATCGGAAAGACCAAGTGGCGTTCGATGGCGCGCTTCAGGTGACGGGCGCCGTAGCGGGGGTCGGTGCCTTCGTGCAGGAGGAAGTTCTTCACTTTTTCGGTGCACGAGAATACGAACTGGTTGGCGGCTGAGGCCATCAGGACGCGCTGCTGGACCATGCCGAGTTCGATTTCGAGAATCTGCTGCAAGTGCTCGGGGCGCAGGGTTTTGAAGACCACGACCTTATCGATGCGGTTCATGAACTCAGGGGTGAACTTACGACGCGCGGCTTCGGTGGCGGTGCGATCGATTTTGTCGTCGAGGCCCTGATCTACGACCTGAACCTTGGGCGCGAAACCGAATCCACCTTCGACCAAGTGGGTCATCTCACCGGCGCCGAGGTTTGAGGTCATGATGATGATGCACTGCGAGAGGTCGACGCGGCGGTTGTCGCCGAGGGTGAGCGTCGCTTTGTCGAGGATGCCGAGCAAAAGCTGCCAAAGTGAGTCGGAGGCCTTCTCGATTTCGTCGAACAGAAGGATGGAGAGCTTGAGCTTCTCGGTGTGCCACTGATTCAGAGCTTCCTGGGTCAGCAGGGGATGAGTCTCACGGTGACCGAGGTAGCCGGGAGGCGAGCCGATCAGTTTGGCGATTTCGTGGGAGTGCTGGAACTCGGCGCAATCAATCTTGATACAGGCGCGGGCGTCGCCGAAAAGCGATTCCGCCAGGGCTTCGACTACGCGGGTCTTGCCGGAACCGGTGGGGCCGAGGAAGAGCAGATTTCCGACCGGGCGATTGGGGGCGTTGAGTCCGGCGAGAAACATCTGATAGATCTCGACGACTTTTTCGACGGCGGCGTCCTGGCCGACGATTTTGCGGCGTAGGCCTGACTCGAAGTCCCGGGCATCGGAGCTGCGACGGCTGGGGTCTAGAACCGTACTGGGTATGGTTTTCATAGTGTGGCCGTCGTTTCCCTTTCGGGCCCCTGCCTGGGGGCTAGCGGCAAATTCCTGGGAATGACAATTTTTGTCACGTATTCGTCGTTTCCGGGAACCGGCTTCGAATAGCTATAGAGCAAGCCCTTAGCCAACTCTAATAACCTTCCACAGCCCTCCTTCTACAGGACTTAGATGCTCCAGCCGAACCGGTGGAGTCACTTACATTACCAAGGAAGATCGTGTAAAGGGAAATACTTTGCGCAGGGAGGAGATTTTTGTGGGAAGGGCCCTTTCTGGCGGGAGGGTTAAGAACAGGGCCCGGGTTGGGATGGGGTCTTGGCATGGCGAGGAAAAGCAGGTTCCCTTCGACTTCGCTCAGGGCAGGTCTCTCCGCTTGCGGGGTTCGGAATGACATCGCCTAGTTAATAGATAAGTTCTCAATTAATCGATACGTTCTGACGGGCGTGGCCGCTCGTAACTGGCGAGCGGAATTGTGCGTTAGTAGCATCGGGAAAAGTGATGTCGGGGGAGAAAAAGCTTGCGCTGGAATAATCCGAAACTACTGATGACTGTCGCCACGCTGGTGTTTGGCGTGGGAGTGACTAACTTTCGCACAAACACGGCGGTGGCCGAGTCGCAGCATCCGAAGCTGGTCGAAACCAGTGTTACGGTCAACAAACCGGTGCCGCCGGCGCCGAGAATTGCTGCGCCGGGGACCGCGCTCTATGAAGCGCGGCGGGGAGATACGGTGGTTTCGGTGGCTCGGCATTATCTGGGGCAGACTTCGTATTTGACGTCGTCGGACCTGGCGGAGGCGATGCACGGGGTCAACGACAATCTTCATGGGACGTTTCTCAAGCCGGGACAGGAGCTGGTGATACCGGGGATCCTGAGTGCGCCGGTTGTGGAGAAGCCGGTTCCGGTGGCGAAAGATTTTGAAGTCCGCGCAATCTACTTGACCGGATTGATGGCGGCGAGCGACCACGGCATGAACATTGTGAAGCGCTGGCACGAAGCGGGTGGGAACGCGGTGGTGTTTGATATTAAGGATAGCGATGGGACGGTGAATATTCCGTTTCAGCACCCGCTGATTGGGGAGCACAAGGTTTACATTCACGATCTGGCGAAGTACACGCACTTTTTGCATTCGCAGGGAATGCATGCGATTGCGCGGATTGCGATGTTCCGGGATGAGCGGCTGGTGGTAGCGCATCCGGAGCTGGCGGTGAAGTCGAAGGCATCCGGGCAGCCGTGGCGGGAGAATGGGAAGCTGGTGTGGACGGATCCGTCGCAGGTGGAAGTGCAGGAGTATGACATTGCGCTGGCGCTGGCGGCGGCGGAAGGCGGCGCGGATGAGATTCAGTTTGATTATGTCCGCTTCCCTGCTGAGGGCGATCAGAAGGACGCGGGGTTTTCGTATCAGAAGGCGCATCCGGAGTGGCAGCGGTCGGATGTGATTGCGGATTTTCTCCGGCGGGCTTATACGTCGCTGCATCCGAAGGGCGTGTTGTTGTCGCTGGATGTTTTCGGAGTGATGGCGTGGCAGCGGGCTCCTGACCTGGCGCATACGGGGCAGGACATTGTGCGCATGGCGAAATACTGCGATGTGCTGTCGCCGATGATTTATCCATCACATTTCTTCGGTATGGACGGGATCGCCCGGCCGGGAGACGCGCCGGAGCATTTCATTGGGGAGTCGATGGAGCGGTTTGAGAAGATCACGGCGGGGAGCGGGGTGGTGATTCGTCCGTGGCTGCAGGCGTTTGCGTGGCGGACGAAGACATATTCTCCGCAATACATTGAAGTGCAGGTTTTGACGGCGAAGAACAAGGGCGGAGATGGATTCTTGTTCTGGAACGCGAACAACGACTACAGCAAACCGTATGTGGCGATGCCGGAAATGAAGGCAGCCAAAGGGCAGTATTTTAGAGGGGATGAGTTGCCGGCGGTGCTGAAGGCGGAGGTCGCGTTCCCGGGAAAGTAAGAGCTTTACCACAGAGAACACAGAGGCATCAGTGCCGTTCGTACAGGTCTTCGCGTCGCCAGGTTCGGGGCCAAATCTGAACTGGAACTTCTGGAAACTTCGCTCCAGCGGATCGAGTTCGCGCGGGTTGGTTTCTGCAGTCTTTTGGCTGCTGGCGACTCTCATTAAATAGTCTTGGATCAATCCGCTGATTGTTCTGCCTCGATCCGCTGCGACCTTTCCGATACCCTTCGCCAACTTGGCGTTCAGTGAGATGGTGATTTCCATCTGTGTCTAACATGATAATCGTCAGGTTTCAAGAAAGCTGCAATCAATGCGGAGCTTCGCTCCGCCGGACGGACGAGGCCGCCGGCCCCGGCGTGGGCACGGGTGGTCCACCCATGGCAGGCGTCCCTACGGGACGCGGGCGCGGTTCGGTCAAGCGACCCAGCGCTGAAGCGCTGGGCTATTAGCGGGCGTTCCTCCGGAACTGATTTCTCCAGTCGTGTGGGACGGTCCAGGCACAGAATCGGGCCTGCGGCCTGCGGACAGCCGGGGACGGCTGTCCCCACGTGGGCTGTTGTGCAGGTTAGAATCGTCGGAGTGGATGGTGCTATGCCCTGTCGCCATTTTTCCTTTCGATTTCGACTTCTGATTTCCTCCCTGTTCCTGCTCTGCCTCGTTGGCGTGCAGCCGGCGCTTGCGGCCGACCAACCGCAGTGGGTGCGGATCAGTTCGGACCATTTTATTGTGCTTACCGACGCGGGGGAGAAGAAGGGGCATGAGATTGCGGCGCGGTTTGAGCAGATGCGGGCGATGTACGGGGCGTTGATGGGTCAGCATAAGCTGCGGATGTCGGAGCCGCTGGAGATTATTGCGTTCAAGAGCGATAAAGACTATTCGCAGGTCGCGCCGATGCGGAACGGCGGGCCGATTACGGACTCGGCGTTTGTTCTGCCGGGGGACGACCGGATTTTTATCGTGCTGAATCTGTTCCAGCCGGATAGCTGGCGCGGGGCGGAGCATCAGATGGCGCATTATTTCTTGAACTATAACTATCCGCCGACCCAGCCTTGGTTTGATGAAGGCTTTGCGGAGTATTTCGCGTCGATCAATTTCACCTCCAGCAAGACGGAAATTGGTACGGACCCGGAACTGATCCCGCTTTATCAAACCAATGTTGTCAGCCAGCAGGCCGGGTTGAGCAGCGCGTTGAAGTCGTATACGGAAATTCTGAGCGCGCCAGTTTGGCTGACGCTGCCCGATTTGTTTGCCATGAAGAATCGAGTGGTGAATGGGATGGAGGGGACGCACAATACGCTTTTTTATGCCGAGTCGTGGATGCTGGTGCACTACTTGATCAATCAGCACAAGCTGGGGGAAACGGGGACGTATTTTGATCTGGTGGAAAATCAGCAGATGCCGGTGGAGCAGGCGGTGCAGCAGGCGTTTGGAATGGGCGTGGCGCAACTGGACAAGGCAGTGAAGGATTATTTTCGTTCGCTACGGCTCTTGATGGATGCGATGTACGCGTCAAAATCGCCGAATCCGCCGCTGACCGCAAATGTGGTTTACACACTACCCCTGCCGCTTGAGGTAGATGACGTGGGGAGCAGTTCGAAGGAGATTCCGTTGCCGGAGGCGCAGGCGCTGGTGAATGAGATGGCGTTGCGGATTCCAGAGCGGCGGGCGCAGGCGGTGCAGCAACTACAGCAACTGGTCGGGGACCCGAAAACCGAGACCGCGGTCGCGCATCGGGCGCTGGCATGGGCGCACATTCAGAAGGGCGAGACGGCGGCGGCTTTTGAGGAACTGAATGCGGCGCTGGACATAAACCCGAATGATTCGTGGGTACGGTTTGGGCTGGCACAGGCGAGTTATCACAGCGGAGAGAATGGAGCGCGGGTGCAAGGCCTAGCCAATACTTCGCACAGCCTGCAGGCGGTGATCGAAGAATATCCAGACTTCGCAGAAGCCTACGCCATGCTGGGTTGGGCGCGGCTGGTTGGCGGGGGAACGAATTCTGCGATTGAGGCGATGATTACGGCGGTCCAACTCAGCCCGCGGAACGAGAGTTATCAATTGCGGCTGGCGCAGACTTATACCGCGACCAAGAAGTGGGATGAGGCGACAGCGGTCCTGGAGCGGCTGAAACTGAGTCCGGATCCCAAGATTGCCAGTGCGGCCAAGAAAGAATTGAACGACATGCCGTTTCTGAAGAAATTCGGGGTGCCTCCGCAGGATGAAACGTCGCACCGGGAGAGCATTACGGCGAACACGCAGCAGCGTGAGGAAGTCAGCGACGCTCCGAAGGAGGCTTCCGGCGATGCGACGGGCGACGACGCAGGTGACGAGAAGAAAGATGAAACGAAACCGGCCGCGGTTGTGCCGCCGGATAAGCGTCCGGTGCAGTTTCTGAAAGGAACGGTGGTCTCGGTGGACTGCTCGCAACCGCCCGTAGCTGTGGTGACGGTGCTGGCTGGCGGCAAGACTTTGAAGCTTCGGGCGGCGGATTACAAAGCGGTGGCGGTGCTGGGGGGCGACGGATTCTCGTGCCAGTGGAAAGACCTGGCGGTGAATATCAATTACAAGCGCGGCGGGAAGGCGGATGGGGACTTGGTTTCGATTGAGGTGCGGTGAGGCGCATCACGGACTAAGTTGGCAATGCCAGCGCACCTACTCTGGCAGGCCCAAACGCCGCAACAGATCGGCGAATCTGGGGTCGCCGTGGAGATTCTTGAAAGTGGGATCGACCTTCGCCAGCGTGATAGATGCGCCGTCACGTTCCACATAGGCTTGGTTGAGCCACTCGAAAGCGTGGTCCTTATCGCCCGCAAGGGCGTAAACCGCAGCGACCAACCCGGGTGACGAAACCTCGCCCGATCGCTTCATTTCCGGCAGGAGCAGCTCAAGATTCTTTTCCCACATTCCCTTTTCTCCACCTGTCTTAAGTGCCTGGCGCAGCATGTTAGCTTCCGCAGCTGCATCCTCCGGACTGAAACCACCGAGCACTTCGGCCTTTTCGTGCTCCTCTATACCCTCCTCGTATCTTCCGGTCAACTTCAGCAAGCCAGAAAGGTACTCGTGGGCGAGGGGGAAAGTGGGATCCATGGAGATGGTGTGCTGAAATTGTTGATAGGACTTTTCGTAATCTCCGGCAAACATGTAGGTCATGCCCATGAAGTTGTTGATCGGCAGCGACAAGGGGTCTAGCTCGAGCGCTTTCTTGTTCTCGGCGATGGCCTCCCCCATTCGACCCATGGGAGCGAGGTAGCAATTGGAATAGAAGAGGTGGGCATAGGCAGAGTTCGGATTGAGCTCGATGGCTTTCAGGAATTCTCTTTGTGCTCCGGGAAAATCAAACTCATAGTGCGACAGTTCCATGCCGAGGGCAGCATGGGCTTCGGCCAGCGAAGGATCCAGGGTCAAGGCTTTGATGGCCGCCACTTTGGCTTTGGGAAGGCTTTCTTTGGCCGAATAGGCGCCCACAATGTTGCCGATATTGTAGGAGTCGGCAAGACCGACGTAGGGCAGAGCGAAATTCGGATCTTTTGCGGCCGCCTGCTGAAAATACGCAACGCTCTCCTTGATGGCAGCGGGATTCCTTTCGTTCCAGTAGAAACGGCCTTTCAAGTACAGGTCATAAGCCTCGGGGTCCACGGTGCGCATTTTGGCCAGATCGATCACCTGTTGCGGGGTGAGATTAATCTCCACCTGTCGGGCAATGACCGTTCCCAGTTCGTTCTCGATCTGCAGCAGGTCATGCAACTGGCGCTGATAGTTCTGCGCCCAAAGGTGAGTCTGATCGCTCACCCGAATTAGCTGCGCGCTGACGCGAGCTTCGCCACCTTCCCGGCGCACGCTTCCCTCCAGGATGTAGTCAACGCCTAGCTCACGCCCAATCTGGCTTACGGTCTTGTCGGTGTGCTTATAGGCCATGGCGGAGGTGCGAGCTACGACACCTAAATGTTCGGGGCTCAGTTGGCCCAAGTCGGTGATGGTCTCCTCGGTCAGGCCGTCGGAGAAGTACTCCTGCGCGGGATCGTTGCTCATGTTCTGGAAAGGAAGCACGGCCAACATGACGCGCTGGGGGACGGCAGAGGTTGAAGGCGGATGAGTGCGCCTCAGATATACGACGGTGGCCAGAACCAGGAGCAGCGCCGACGCCAATGCCACGATCAATGTTTTGCCGCGGCCCGTTCGGGCGGGGAGTTCGACGGCGACAGCGGCAACGCTCTCCGACGGACGAGTGAGGGGAACAACGGCATCCTGGACGGGGGCGACAAAACGATATCCCCGACGCGGAAGGGTCTCAATGAATCGAGGGTTGTCGGCGGAGTCGTCGAAGGCAATGCGCAGTTTTCTGATCGCGGTGTTGATGCCTTCGTCGAAACCGACGAAGGTATCGGCCGGCCAGAGTCTGGCCTGCAACTCTTCGCGGGTGACGATTTCACCCGGACGCTCCAAGAGCATGGCCAAGACCCGAAAAGGCTGCTCCTGCAGCGGCACCCTTCGGCCTGCCTTGTGTAGATCACCGGAGCGTACGTCAATTTCGAAGAGTCCGGTGCGAACACGGCGACTGGTGCTGGCGGGCACATCCATAACTGCCACGGATTTTACTCCAGAATTTCGGTTCAGGGCAGCCGATAACTCCTTCAGCAACTTTCGCTTAGCAAGTCAGAAAAGGTTCAGGGTGGGTCGATTGACGGCGCCCGATAGGGGCGGTAAGAGAACAGACACTTCAGCGGTTCATCCGCAACAAACTAGACGGAGCCGGGGAAGCAGTACCAAAATTCAATTGAGATTCTCAGGAGAAGTTATGAACATGAAAGTATTCACAAGAGCAGCCGCATTCGTTCTGATGACGTTGGGGGCGTTGGGGGCGGGATACGCACAGAGCACCTCCCCGGCCTGCACCGACCGACTTATCACTGGCGTGTATGGATTCACTCTCGAGGGCACCAAACTGGGTGGACTAGGCCCCCTGGGTCCACAGGTGGGGGTGGCAATGACTCAATTTGACGGCAATGGTGGGTTCACTCAGATCGACACGGTAACCATCGGCGGCGTGGTGGTCGCCGACTTTACCCACACTCCGGCCACTGGCACGTACACGGTGAACCCTAATTGCACCGGCACCTTCACCATCAACTTCACCGACGGACGGCCGACCGTGGTGGTCAACTTCGTGGTGGTGGATAACGGCTCTGAGATCGACAGCGTGGTGATCAGCGCGGGCGGAAACCAGGGGCTACTCGCCACCCGCAGCATTGGGAAAAGGCGCTTTTCGCGGCCGTAGGCGGCCGGTGGCAAAACCCCGCAATGGATACGCCGTTTCAGTCTCGCCCGCGTTTACTGGGCGGGGCTGAGCGGCACATTGGGCGTCACCACGACGGAGCTTATACTCATGGTGAAAAACCTTCACCATGACAGAACGTGCAGCGAAGCCATCCGAGCGTATTGAGGTAGTCCCCGCCGCAGCGGAGCAAGAGGCGGTCCTGGCTAACCTGCTTCAGTTGTACGCCCACGACTTCAGCGAGTTCCTCGATGTGCCTCTGGGCAATGATGGCCGATTTGGCGGCTACAAGAATCTTTCGCTTTATTGGCGTGAAGCTGGCCGGCATCCGTTTCTGGTCATGGTGGATGGCAAGTTGGCTGGGTTCGTTCTGGTGAAAAAGGGATCGGAAATCTCGAGTCATAAGAACGTCTTGGATATGGCGGAGTTTTTTGTTATCCGAGCATACCGGAGGCGGGGAATTGGGACTTTGATCGCGCATGACGTGTGGAGGCGGTTTCCTGGGGCTTGGGAAGTTCGGGTGATGCGGGCGAATGTTTCGGCGTGCCGATTTTGGGAGCGAGCGATTTTGGGGTTTACCGGTGAGGCGGTTCGTTCGGTTCGGGTTGAGAAGGGTGGCGAGGGGTGGAAGGTTTTTTCGTTTGGGTCGAACGGTTCGGGATGAAAGAGCTTACGAAGGGAAAGAAAAGCCCCGCCCTGTCCTTCCAAAAGAACGGAAGGACAATGACGGGCACCCTCGTCCTACTCGCGGACCGGACTTTTATCAATAAAAAACCCCTCCAGACGGCTGGAAGGGTGTGTAAAAAGTGGAACGAGGCGGTTAGCCGCGGCTGACGTTCGCTGCCTGGAAGCCTTTCGGCCCTTTCAGCAAGTCGAACTCTACGGTCTCGCCCTCGTTGAGAGTGCGATAGCCGTTTTCCTGGATGGCGGAGAAGTGGACAAACACATCTTCACCCGTGGACCGCTGGATGAAACCGTACCCCTTGGCCCCGTTGAACCACTTTACTGTACCCTTCTCTCTCACAGAAGTACTCCTTTCGTTCCTGTTGAATGATTTGCCCGGATCATTTGCGAGGCTTTGCGCCTCGAAAATCCCCCCTCAAAGGACACGGACAATTTGCATCAAGCTGAGTTTTGCGACACGAAGTCTGCCCCAAAAAATATAGCCCCTGAACCTTCCGGAGAGACGACTTCCGGCGGAGGCCCAAGAGCCACACTAAAGGCGCGAGTTTCGACGACATGGCACAACCCATCAGCCCGACCTGAGACTCAACGCCCCAACCCTAGGGCATCGAGCAGAAGATATTATTTAGTGACATGGCCCTATGGCAAGAGAAAACTACGGTGCTAAATCGTTTTAATCAGATTGGGGCAGGGACGGGGGCCTGGCCTTTCGACTTTCGCCAACACGGAGAACTGCCGCAAGTATTTGATAAGATTCATAGATCGTGACTGAAACCAGCACCGTCCCCGCTACAACTCCGGAACCGCCAGCTCGTAGCGGAGTCAGGGGGCATCGTGGCCGATACTACTTCCGGCTGACTGCCTCGACCTTCAAGTACCTGCTGCGAACCGAAGTGCACACGTTTGCGTTCTCGGTGGCGGCGAATGCGATTTTGGCCTTCTTTCCGTTCGTACTTTTGCTGATGAATCTAGCGCTGCGAGTGTTTCGTTCGCCGGGAATGTACAAAGTGATCACGGAACTGCTGCGAGACTACGTTCCGGCGGGACAGGATTTTGTGATCCGCAATCTGAACGCGCTGGTATGGGCGCGGAGCCGGGTGCAGGTGTTTTCGCTTGCGATTCTGTTGGTGACCTCGACCGGAGTGTTCCTGCCGTTGGAAGTGGCGTTGAACCGGGTGTGGCGGTTTCCCAATAACCGCTCGTATATCGGGAACCAGATTATTTCGCTGGGGCTGACTTTTGCCTGCGGAATTCTGGCGCTGCTCTCGATTGCGTCCAGCGCCGGGAACGTCGCGCTACTGCACTTTCTGACCTTCGGCCGTGATTTTTTTCTGGTGCGGGTGCTGGGATTCCTGACTGAGAAAGTGTTCGCCACCATTGCCAGCATGGCAATTTTCTTCCTGATCTACTGGCTGCTGCCGAACGGGAAGGTCCCGGCCAGGGCGGTAATGCCCGCGGCAGTGACCATGGGTCTGCTGGCGGAAGTTCTGAAGTACTCGTATTTCTGGGCGCTGCCGCGGCTGAATTTCCAGGAAGTGTATGGGCCGTTTGCGCTCTCGGCCAGCATGATGTTTTGGGCGTTTTTGCTGGGGCTGCTGCTGCTGACGGGGGCGCATTTGTCAGCGCAGAGGATTTTCTTGGAGCAGGAGTAGGAAAGCGTCATTGGTCGTTCGTCGTTGGTCCTTGGTCAAGAGCAAGGCGACGATCGAGGCGCTTTTAGACGCTAGCCCAAAACCCTCGACGAAGCTGGACATCGCCGGTTGTTCGTTGAGGCCGCTGGCGGGTAGGGGGATGGGAGGCGCTGCCGGCGGAAAGCAGGTTCCTGGGCTTCGCTCGGAATGACAAGGCTTTTTTTATGGGCAGGGGATGGGGGAGGGTACTAAGAGCTTGCGGAGCATTGCTCCGCCGGGCAGGTGGGAGCACCTGCCCCTACACGAGCAAAGTCAAAGGCGTCGGACAAGAGTGTCCGAACCTACACTTGCAGAAGTCAAAAGCCGCGGGCGAGGGCGCCCGCGCCACATGTGCATCCCTCCACCGGGCTAGAGGCAAGCGCGGATTTCGGCGTCGGTTAAGGTGTGGTCGGAATTCTTTGCTGCTTGGTAGATGCGTTCGATTACTTCTTCTGTGGCTTTGATGTTGTGGCGCTCGAGCCAATAAATCACGTTGGATTTGCCGCTCATGGGGCCGATGTCGATGGATTGTTCTTGTCCGAATAAATGGGCGGGGACGCCGGAATAGACGGAGTTGGCTAACTCGATGTCGTTTTTCTTCAGGGCTTTGATTACGGCGGAGGCGTGGACGCCGGTGGCGGTTCGGAAGGCGTCGGCACCGACGACCGGGTAGTTGGCCGGGATGGGGACTCCGGTGGCGCGAGAGACGGACTGGCAATAATCTTTCAATCTGGTCAGGTCCTGTTTGTCCCAGGGAGCGACATTCATTAATTTCAGATTGACCAGCATTTGGTCCATGGGGGTGTTGCCGACGCGCTCTCCGGTGGCGAGGGCGCTGGCGTGAACGCAATCGGCTCCGGCGGCGAGAGCAGCGAGGGAATTCGCGACCGCGAGACCGCGGTCGTTATGGCCGTGCCAATCCACGCGGATCTTTTCTCCGGATGGTTTCACGACTTCATCCAAAACAAATTTGATCAGGGCGAATGCGCCGG